>Ga0310786_10003749_pt1 | contig 21792 bp, 12 predicted proteins | sample AusTroGonzalo_MG_FD_203881 | JGI IMG/M metagenome (GOLD analysis project Ga0310786, IMG submission 203881) | Bovine rumen microbial communities from tropical cattle in Woodstock, Queensland, Australia - Gonzalo_03 (v2) (version 2) | ecosystem: Host-associated > Mammals > Digestive system >...
GACTGTCTCCTCGACATCTGCCAGGAGAAACAGATCGGTGTCATCATCCCGACGATTGACACCGAGTTGTTGGTGCTGGCAGAGAATCATCAGCGGTTCATGGATCACGGTGTTTGCTTGGCAGTCCCTGACAAGGCGTTCATCAGGATCTGTCGCGACAAGCGCCTGACGAAGGACTTCTTCCTGCAGGCAGGTATCGCTGTTCCTGCGGCTGTCGACAAGGAGCATCCTGTATTCCCGATGTTCGCCAAACCCTACGACGGTTCCCTGAGTACGAACATCCACATCATCCGTAGCGCAGAGGACCTGACGCATGAGATCCTGAACGATCCGAAACTGATCTTCATGGAGTACATCGACCGTCAGGAGTATAAGGAGTTCACGGTCGACATGTACTACGGCTTGGACGGCTGCGTGAAAGGCATTGTGCCTCGTGAGCGGATTGAGATCCGTGCAGGGGAGATCAACAAAGGCATCACGCGCAAGAACGGCATCGTCAGTTTCCTGCGACAGCGACTGGGCATTCTGGAAGGTGTCAGGGGGTGTATCTGCCTCCAGCTGTTCTACCGTGAGAGCGACGGCGACGTGAAGGGCATTGAGATCAACCCGCGCTTTGGCGGCGGCTTCCCGCTCTCATATTACGCCAAGGCGAACTATGCGGAGTATCTGATCCGTGAGTATCTCCTCGGCGAGACCGTCGATTATTCCGAGGCATGGCTCGACCGTACGCTGATGCTGCGTTACGATAATGACATCATCGTCTATGACGCAGCAGAGTAGGGTAGTGGTCTTCGACCTCGACGATACGCTCTATAAGGAGCAGGACTATCTGCTGTCAGCCTATCGTGAGATAGCCGCCCGGACAGAATCCCGCTATGGGCTTGAGGCGGTCTTTGACCGGATGCACCAATGGTGGCAGGCGGGCGAGAATGTGTTTCAGCGCTTGATAGATACATATAGGCTGGACATGACGCTTGGTGAACTGCTGACCATCTATCGGTCACACATGCCTGCCATCCAGCTTGACGAGGAGACCAAGTGCCTGTTAGACCGTCTGCAGCAACATGCTGTCCTGGGGCTCATTACCGATGGCCGGTGTCTGACTCAGCGGCATAAGATTGAAGCTTTGGGACTGTCGGCCTACATGGATGCCTCAGACATCCTCATCTCCGAGGAGACGGGCTTTGAGAAGCCCTCAGACGAACCCTTCCGGCAAGTCATGGCGCGCTACCCCTCGCGTACCTATTATTATATAGGAGACAACCCCGCCAAGGATTTTGTGGCGCCAAACCGTTTAGGCTGGACCACTGTCTGCCTGCTCGATGATGGCCGGAACATCCATCCGCAGGACTTCAGCCTGTCGCAGCAGATGCTGCCGCAGCACCGGGTCTCACAACTCTCTGAAATTGAAAATATCATTATATAATGGCAAATAGAATCTATTTGTGTCTGGCCCACATGAGTGAGGCTGGTTGGGAACAAAAGTATATCCAGGAGGCGTTCGACACGAACTGGGTCGTGCCCCTCGGACCCAATGTCAATGGCTTTGAAGAAGACCTGAAGCAGTACGTCTGCCGACTGTCTGACGGCACCCCTGTGGTCTCCAAGGAGATCGTGGCCCTTTCCTCAGGAACGGCAGCCGTCCATCTGGGACTGTTGGCTTGTGGCGTAGGTCCGGGCGATGAAGTGCTGGTGCAGAGCTTTACCTTCTGTGCCTCCACCCATCCGATCAAGTATCTGGGTGCCACGCCTGTCATGATCGATTCCGAGGCAGAGACCTGGAACATGGACCCCCAACTGCTCGAACAGGCCATCAAAGACCGTATCGCTGTCACTGGCCGTAAGCCGAAGGCCATCGTGCCCGTCTATCTCTATGGCATGCCTGCCAAGATCGATGAGATCCTGGCTGTCGCTGCCCGTTACGACATCCCTGTGGTGGAAGATGCTGCCGAAGGCTTTGGCTCCAGGTATAAGGGACGTGTCGTGGGTACCTTCGGACGCTACGGCATCTTGTCGTTCAATGGCAACAAGATGATTACCACCTCTGGTGGCGGTGCCCTCATCTGTCCTGACACAGAGGCCCGTAACCGGGTGATGTGGTATGCCACCCAGGCCCGTGAGGCTTATCCCTATTACCATCATGAGGCGGTGGGATACAACTATCGTTTGAGTAACATCTGTGCAGGTATCGGCCGTGGTCAGATGACGGTCCTCGATGAGCATATCGCCCATCACCGTCATATCGCCGCCAGGTATCGGGATGCCTTTGCACAGGTCGACGGTATCACCTTCCACGACGAGCCGGCTGACGTGCAGTCTAACTTCTGGCTGAGCACTATCCTGCTCGATAAGAACCTCCATGTCTGTGGCGAGGAGCATGCCTATGAACAGCCTGTCAGAGGTGCTGTCGGTGGTGCTGCAGGACTGGTCCATAGTGGTGGCCCTGTCCATACAGACTGTGAGCCGAACCGTAATGTCGAGGCTATGCGCGTGACATTGGATCAGGCGGGCATTGAGTCCCGTCCGCTTTGGAAGCCCATGCACCGTCAGCCTGTCTATCACGATGCCCCTGCCTATATCAACGGCGTCAGCGAGGATCTGTTCCGCAGAGGCCTCTGCCTCCCCTCCGGTCCGATGGTTTCCGATGCTGATGTTGATCACATCATCGCCACCATCCTTTCAACCGTCACCGGCAAATAGTCAAATCGTCAATCGTTAAATCATCAAATAAATGAATTTCTTCCGTAAACTGGCAAATTGGTATTTCCGCCGTAACTCACTGCCCTATTGGAGCATCTTCGTGCTCGACATGTTCATCCTGTTGTTCTCAGGATTCGTCAGCTTCTGGATCTTCAGCAGCTGGACGGAACTGACCACCCGCACGGCAACCCTGTTGGCATCGCTGTCCGTCTATGTGGCCTTGAGTGTCTTTGGCATCCGTTATTTCCATACGTATGCCGGCATTGTGCGTTACTCTTCGTTTGTCGACCTGATGCGAGTAGCCTATGCCAACATGGTGTCACTGGTGCTGGCCTTGTGTGTCCACTACTTCATGTTCTCAGTCCCCAGCCAGTATTTCGAGCCGTTGACGGGTCGTCAGATTGTCCTGATGTACGTTATCGCCACCTTGGCCATGTGGGCTATGCGTGTACTGGTGAAGACGGTCTACGATGTGTCTACCGCAGACAACAGTGCCCTGCGCGTGTTGATCTATGGCGCCCAGAGTGGTGGTGTCGGTCTGGCAGAGAGCCTCCGCACACAGCGGCGTTTCATCCTGAAGGGCTTCATCTCCCACAATCGTCGTCTGCGTCACAACGAACTCGTTGGTGAGAAAGTGTTCACGATGGAAGACGACTTGCGTAAGGTGGTCGAGGACTATCATATCGGAGCTGTGCTCGTGTCGCCCTATCGCACGAACGACTTCCGTAAGAACCAGGACTTGCAGGACCTGCTCATCGGTATGGGCGTGAAGATCTTCATGGCCCAGAATGCCATCGAGGTCGATAGTTACATGCAGGACGGGAAGGTCGGAGAGGATGAAGATAAGACGGAGTATAATGATATCCAGTTGAAGGAGGTATCGGTTGAAGACCTGCTGCCGCGTGCAGAGATTAAGGTCGATATGAAGTCGGTGGGTGAGTTGCTCAGCGGCCGTCGTGTGCTCATCACGGGTTCGGCAGGCTCCATTGGCTCCGAGATGGTCCGTCAGATTGCCACGTGTAAGCCGGCATCGATGATGTTGATAGACCAGGCGGAGACGCCCCAGCACGACCTGCGGCTGATGATGGCCAAGGAGTATCCCAATATCGATGCACATGTGGTGGTCACCACCGTCTGCAGCATGTCGCGCATGGATGCCATCTTCAACCAGTTCCGGCCGGAATACGTGTTCCATGCGGCCGCCTACAAACATGTGCCGATGATGGAGGACAATCCCTCAGAGGCGATTTTGAATAATGTTTACGGTACGAAGATCATTGCCGACCTCTCCGTGAAGTACGGTGTCCGCAAGTTCGTGATGGTGTCTACGGATAAGGCTGTCAATCCCACCAACGTCATGGGCTGCTCGAAGCGCATCTGTGAGATCTACGTTCAGACCCTCGACCGTGCCATCAAGACTGCCCAGTACGGCGGCCACTCCTCCCTCCTTACCTCACACGGCTCGATTTCGGTACCCATCACCCAGTTCGTCACCACCCGCTTCGGTAACGTGCTGGGCTCCAATGGTTCCGTTATCCCGCTCTTCCGTGAGCAGATTCGTAATGGCGGCCCCGTCACCGTCACCCATCCTGACATCATTCGTTACTTCATGCTCATCCCCGAGGCCTGTAAGCTCGTGCTGGAGGCAGGCACAAAAGGCAACGGTGGCGAGATCTTCGTCTTCGACATGGGCCGTCCAGTCAAGATTGCCGATCTGGCCAAACGTATGATCAGCCTCTCGGGTGCCAAGAATGTGAAAATTGAGTACACGGGCTTGCGTGAAGGCGAGAAACTCTTTGAGGAAGTCCTGAACGACAAAGAGACCACCAAGCCCACTTTCCATAAGAAAATCCGTATCGCTGAGGTTCGCCCCTACGACTACGATCAGGTCTGCCAGGACATCGACGAACTCATCGCCATCTCCAAGAAATACAACGATATGGAGACCGTTCGTAAGATGAAGCAGATTGTGCCGGAGTACAAGTCAAACAACTCCGTCTACGAAGAACTCGACCTCCCGACGAAGCCGGAAGAGTCGAAACACGTTGCAGAAATGTCGTGAGATATTTATATAGGAATCGTTTTTTGTTATCCCCCGTCAGTTCCTCTGCCGGGGGATTCTTTTTGTATGGAGGGATAGGTTAAAATACTTTACAGGATTATCTTTTCGAAAGAAAACTTGGAGAAAAGTGGCAGGAAAATGGGAGTTTAGATAGATTAAAGTCGGAGTTTACTGCCTGTAAACTCCGACTTTCCTTAGCCCAAACTTCTGGTTTTTGTAATCCTTTGATTTTCAAATAGATACAAAAACGACAAATCGTGCAACAATATATTTAAATTTTGTTTACACTACTCTCCAGTTTTTTATCGAAATGTTATATGGTGACATTGTAACTGTAATCATTTCTATTTGAGGATGATTCCGCCGTTGGGCTGGATGGTTACTTTGGCGCGGCCACGCTTGTCGATCTTGAGGGGGTAGACCGTAGGCTCTCCGGAAGGTTCATCGACGTAGTAGCGGAGGCTTTCGCCGGGGGTGAACATCGGCAGGGAGAGGGTGAGCGTCAGCGGCTCTTTGAGGGCGTTGAGGCCTGCGATGTACCATTTGCCCTCAGTGGACTTGCGGGCGAGGACGACATAACGGCCGGGATAGCCGTCGATGAAGCGCGTCTCCTGCCAGGTGGTGGGAAGGCCGAACAGGAAGTCCTGCTCGAACTCAGGCAGCTCGTCGAGGTTGTTCGGCTGCATGGCGACACACTGCACGGAGGTCTGCATGATGAGGCCCGAGGCCATCTCGAAGATGTCTGTCGTGTGGCGCGGATGACGGCTCTTGTTGTCGGGGGAAAGATATTTGTTCATGATGATGCCTCCCCAGTCCATCGAGGCTGTGGCATTACGGCAGAAGGGATGGAGCGTGAGGTCGAAGGGCTCCTTGATGGCGGCTCCTTCGTTGAAGAACACGTTCTCAGAGGCCAGCACTGCCTCGGAAGCCACGAAGTTGGGATACATCCGTTCCCAGCCGCGAGGCACTGTACAGCCGTGGAAGACCACCTGCAAGCCAAAGCGGTTGGCATCGCTGAGGATGTCCTCATAGAGCCGCATCGTCTCCTGCTTGTCGCCTCCGAAGAAATCCACCTTGATGCCCTTGATGCCGATGGACTGCATCCAGCGCATCTCCCGTTCGCGGGCAATGGCTGTCGACATGCAGTCGCGAGGGCCCTGAGGGGCGTCGTTCCAGAAGCCGTTGCTGTTATACCATAACAGGAGGTGTACACCCTTTGACTGGGCATACTTCGAGAGTTCCTCAATGCGGTCGCGACCTATCTGCGTGTCCCACCAGTTGTCGACAAGGCAGTATTCGAATTTCATGTCCGAGGCGAGGTCGATGAACTTCACCTGGTCGTCGTAGTTGATGCTCTTGTCCTGCCAGATGAGCCAGCTCCAGGTGTAACGGCCTGGCTTATAGTCTGTTGAGGGTTCGTAGAGGGGCTCGACGAGGTCGTAGCTGATGGTGGTCTCGACGATGGGCTGGAGTGTCTGGCCGAGGGTGATGGTGCGCCAGGGAGTCTCGCCGGGCAGGGGGATGGCAGCGAAGTCGGTGCCATAGCCGTTGTTCTCGCCAGCATCAGGGTAGGCGAGGGTGTAGCCGACGCCAGACTGGTAGTCGGAGAGGTGAGAGCCGCAGTAGTTAGAGCCTACGCCGGTCTCACTGACGAGGGCCCAGGCGTCTGTGAGGTGGAAGAGGGCAGGGAAAATGTAGCCGTGGCCATACTGCGAGGGGGTGTCCATCGGGGCATCGGCAGAGTAGCCTTCCTCGTAGCTGGGCTTGGTCTGTTCCCAGCCGGTTTCCGGGCCAATCTGGGGAGAGATGAAGGTGGTGGTGCCGTCGGGGAAGTTGAAGCTGCTGAGCTCGCTCTTGATCCTCACGCGCTTCATCTCCTTGCGCCCTACGTTCTGGCGGGGGATGGCGTAGCGGAAGGCTACGTCGTTGTCGGAGACCTGGAAGATGATGCTGAAGCGCTGATGGTCTTTGTTCTCGATGTCGATGACGGCCTTCGTGGCCTTGTAGTCACTCGTCGAAGCCTTGGTGCCGCGCATGGTGTAAGTGTTGCTTACAATTGATAATTGAGAATTGAGAATTGACAATTCCTTTGTGAAGTCGCCGATGCTGGTCTTTAGGCCGAGGGCTGAGGGGAGGAGCATCTGCTGACCGTTGAGCGTGGCGTCGTAGTAGAGCCTACCGCCCTCGCAGCTCACGTTGATCACCAACTGCTCGTCAGGTGATGACACCTTCACGGATTCTGCCTGGCAGAAACATGCTGCTGCAAAACTGATCAAAAATGAAATGATTCTAGTCATAGATTATAGTATTATGTCACGTGGATGAAATAATAATGTCACACAGATGAAATAAGTCACACAGATCTCACAGATCTCACAGATTTTTTATGACACTGATAACTCGGATTAAATTGATCTTCACAGATTATTGCAGCTAAAGCTGCGCCTGCGCAGAAAAATCTGTGAGATCTGTGAGATCTGTGTGACATCTAAAAACTGCGAGATCTGTGTGACATTAAAAAAATCAGTGAGATCTGTGAGATCTGTGTGAACTATAAAATCTTAAAGCAGCTGGTCGCTTTCGATGTCCTTGAAGTACTTATAGGTGCTGACCTTCAGCTCGTCGGCAGCCTCCTCGTCGCAGACGATGATGCCGTGGGCATGCATCTGCAGGGCAGAGATAGTCCACATGTGGTTAATGCTTCCCTCGATGGCAGCCTGGAGGGCACGGGCCTTCAGGTGTCCGTTGGCCAGGATCATCACCTCACGGGCATCCATCACAGTGCCGACACCTACTGTCAGGGCATGGGCAGGCACATTCTCAGGCTTGCCACCAAAGAAGCGGCTGTTAGCGATGCGGGTGTCTGTGGTAAGGGTCTTCATGCGGGTACGGCTACGCAGAGAGGAACCCGGCTCGTTGAAGGCAATATGACCATCAGGGCCGATACCACCGATGAACAGGTCGATGCCACCTGCCTCCTCGATCATGGCCTCATACTTGGCGCACTCCTCGTTCAGGTCGCGGGCATTACCATTCAGGATGTGGATGTTCTCCTTCGGACAGTCGATGTGGTCGAAGAGGTTACGGGCCATGAAGGCATGGTAGCTCTCAGGATGGGTTTCGGGCAGACCGACATACTCGTCCATGTTGAAGGTGATGACATTCTTGAAGGACACCTTACCAGCGCGGTTGGCCTCGACGAGGGCATTGTACATGCCGACGGGAGAAGAACCTGTGGGAAGGCCCAGAACGAACTTGTGATCGGGCGTTGGGTTGAACTTGTTGATACGCTCGATGACATGATTGGCTGCCCACTGGGACAGTTTCTGATAATCAGATTGAATAATTACTCTCATAATGCTAAAGTTTTGTTTGGTTCGTAATTCTGCTGCAAAGGTACAAAAAATTACCACAGATTACACAGTTTACGCTATTTTTTTTTATTAATGTGTGTTAATCCGTCCGTTCTCTCGAAGAAAAGCGTTATCTTTGTGCGCAAAAAAATAACTAAGGATTGAAAGAATTTGTTATATCACAGGCGAAGGCCGAGACAGCTGTGCTGGTGGGACTTGTCACCAAGGAACAGGATGAGGCCAAGACCAAGGAATATCTCGATGAACTGGAGTTCCTGGCTGATACAGCCGGGGCTGTCACTGTGAAGCGGTTCACCCAGAAGGTGGGAGGCCCGAGCCAGACGACGTATGTGGGCTCTGGTAAGCTGCAGGAAATCAAACAATACATCAAGAAATGTCAGGACGCCTACGATGAGTGGCTGGACGCCCAGGATGCAACGCTCTTTGCCGAGGGCCTGCTCGACGAGACGAACGCCCCGCAGCCTGTGGGAATGGTCATCTTCGACGATGAGCTCTCTGCCAAGCAGATCCGGAATATCGAGCAGGAACTGCAGGTGAAGATCCTCGACCGGACCTCGCTGATATTGGATATCTTCGCTATGCGGGCGCAGACTGCAGAGGCCAAGGCCCAGGTGGAACTGGCACAGCACCGCTATATGCTGCCCCGCCTGCAAAGGCTCTGGACACACCTGGAACGTCAGGGTGGTGGATCTGGCTCTGGTGGCGGTAAGGGAAGCGTAGGCCTGCGTGGCCCTGGTGAGACGCAGTTGGAGATGGACCGTCGTATCATTCTCCAGCGCATCACCCTGTTGAAGCAGCGTCTGGCAGAGATTGACAAGCAGAAGACCACCCAGCGGAAGAACCGTGGCAGACTGATTCGTGTGGCACTCGTGGGTTATACCAACGTGGGCAAGTCGACGATGATGAACCTGCTGGCGAAGAGTGAGGTGTTTGCAGAGAACAAACTCTTTGCCACCCTCGACACCACCGTCCGGAAGATGACCATCGACAACCTGCCTTTCCTCCTGGCTGATACCGTAGGATTTATCCGTAAGCTGCCGTCAGACCTCGTGGAGTCGTTTAAGTCGACGCTGGATGAGGTGCGAGAGGCTGATCTGCTGGTGCATGTGGTGGATATCTCCCATCCTGACTTTGAGGAACAGATCCGGGTGGTGGATGAGACACTGATGGAACTGGGCTGCGCGGAGAAGCCGCAGATGCTTGTGTTTAACAAGATTGATGCGTATAAGTGGGTAGAGAAGGAGGCAGACGATCTGACGCCTGCGACGAAGGAGAATATTTCGCTGGAAGACCTGAAGAAGACGTGGATGGCCAAACTTCCCCACCCAACCCCCCCCTTATTCATCTCTGCAAAAAACAAAGAAAATATTGACGAGCTGCGCGAGGTGCTCTATAAGAGAGTGCGCGAGCTGCACGTTCAGAAATATCCTTATAACGATTTTTTATATCAAGACTATCAAGAATTTGAGAATTAGCGAATTATGGAGTACAGACAACTGACACAAGCTGAAATCGAGGTTTTAGAGAACAATGTATGCTGGGCAGAGGACTGGCAGCGGGTGATGGTGGCAGAGGGCTTCAAGCCTTATAACTTCCACCGCGTGATCTTCTATGGTGACATCCGACTGGGAGAGTTTAACAAACAGGTGGAGGTGACCAAGGGGTTCTTCAAACACTCGGGCATCAACGACACGACACTGCGTAATGTGACCGTCGGTAATGACTGTCTGATTGAGAAGGTGGGCAACTACATCAACAACTACACCATCGGCAACGACTGTTACATCTCTAATATATGTACGCTTGAGACGACCGACGATGCCACCTATGGTGAGGGATCGGTCATCAGCGTGCTCAATGAGATGGGTGACGGCAATGTGACCATCTTCCGTGAGCTGAACTCTCAGCTGGCCTCGTTCATGGTGAAGCACTACAACGATAAAGGCCTGCGCCAGACGCTCCAGCAGATGATTGAGGACGAACTGCGCGTGAATCGTCCGGACCGTGGCTATATCGGCAACAACGTGAAGATCATTAATGCCAAGGATATCATGAACACCATCATCAAGGGTGACTGTGAGATCTCGGGTGCTGCCCGTCTGTCGGAGTGTACGGTGATGAGCTCGATGGATGCACCGGTGTTTATCGGTACGGGTGTCATCTGCGAGAACTCCATCATCTGCGACGGTTGTTCGATCAATAACAGTGTGAAGATGCAGGACTGCTTCGTGGGTGAGGCCTGTCAGATTACCAATGGCTTTACGGCTGAGGCCAGTCTGTTCTTCGCCAACTCGTTTATGGCCAATGGTGAGGCCTGTGCCGCCTTCTGCGGTCCTTTCTGTGCCTCGCATCATAAGAGCTCGCTGCTCATCGGCGGTGAGTTCTCGTTCTATAATGCCGGCTCGAACACGAACTTCTCGAACCATGCTTATAAGATGGGCCCGCTGCACTGGGGAACCCTGGAGCGTGGTACGAAGACCGCCTCTGGTGCCTATATCCTGATGCCTGCCACCATCGGTGCGTTCAGTGTCTGTTTCGGTAAGCTGATGCACCATCCCGACACCCGCAACCTGCCTTTCTCGTACCTTATTAATTATGGTGAGACGATGACACTGGTGCCAGGACGAAATATCACTACCGTGGGCCTTTATCGTGACATCAAGAAATGGCCGAAGCGTGACAAGCGCTCGAAGCAGTCGAGGAAGAGTATCATCAACTTCGACTGGCTCTCGCCCTTCACCGTGGGTGAGATCATGGAGGGCATCAAGATCCTGACAGCCCTGCGTGAGGCTTCGGGAGACAATGTGTCGACCTATAACTTCCATGAGTATGTGATCAATGCCTCGTCGCTGCGGAAGGGTCTGAAGTATTACGACATCGCCTTGAGGATCTATATGGGTGCCGTGCTGAAACGTGCCCAGAAAGAGGGATTCTTCGGACGTCCGAAGAGTCTTGTGGGCAAGGGCCGTTGGACGGATCTCAGCGGACTGCTCCTGCCTGAGAGCGAGGAGTTGCGGATTGTCCGGGATATCAAGAACGGGGATATCGATAACATCCAGCAGTTGTTGGACCGCTTTGTGGAGATCAACGACAACTACAGCGACTACCGCTGGTCGTGGTCGTACCAGATGATTCTCGACTACTATGGGCTTGAGGAGATCACGGAGGAGGATGTGATCCGAATCCATGAGGACTATATCAAGGCCCGTCGTGCGTGGATTGCAGAGATCCGTAAGGATGCGGAAAAGGAGTATGCCATGGGCGATGTGGAAAAGGATGTCTTCGATGACTTCCTCGAGAAACTCGACCATGAGATTGATTATGAAAACTAATTGATTGTTTATAGTTTAAAGTTTATAGTTTATAGATGATATGATAAAGCGGTTATTGTTCTTGGGACTGGTGATGCTCGGGATGAGCGCGCAGGCGAAGGATTATGAGTATCAGGCTGTTGAGGGGGATCTGATGAAGACGCGGATCTATACGCTGGATAACGGACTGAAGGTATATCTGTCGGTGAATAAGGAAAGACCGAGGATTCAGACGTATATCGCCGTGAGGACCGGTTCGAAGAACGATCCGGCAGAGACGACAGGTCTGGCCCATTATCTGGAGCACCTGATGTTCAAGGGCACCATCCAGTTCGGAACGAACAATCCCGAGGCTGAGGCTCCGCTGTTGGCTGACATCGAACAGCGCTACGAGGCCTATCGTAAGCTGACGGATCCTGAGGCCCGCAAGCAGGCCTATCATGAGATTGACTCCGTCAGTCAGTTGGCTGCCCAGTACTTCATCCCCAACGAGTACGACAAACTGATGGCGGCCATCGGAGCTGAAGGTACAAATGCCTTCACCTCGAACGATGTGACCTGTTACACGGAGGACATCCCCAGCAATGAGATTGAGAACTGGGCGAAGATCCAGAGCGACCGTTTCCAGCATATGGTGATCCGTGGTTTCCATACAGAACTGGAGGCGGTCTATGAGGAGTATAACATCTATCTGACGGACGATGGCGACAAGGTGTGGAGAGCCCTGGGCGAGAAACTCACACCCACCCATCCCTACGGTACGCAGACCACCATCGGTACGCAGGAGCACCTGAAGAACCCTTCGATCACGAACATCAAGAACTACTTCAAGAAGTGGTACGTGCCCAATAATGTGGCTATCTGTATGGCTGGTGACTTCGATATGGATAAGACCATCGCCATCATCGACCAGTATTTCGGTGGGTGGAAGCCTGCTGCTGATGTCTCCCAACCAGTATTCCCCGAACAGAAACCCTTGACGGCCCCTGCTGACACCAGTGTCATTGGCCAGCAGGCAGAACAGGTGTGGGTAGGATGGCTTGCCAAGAAGGCTGCCGACCTCCAGGCTGATACGCTCGACGTGATCGGCTATATGCTGAGCAATGGTAAGGCCGGTATCTTCGACATCAACCTGAATCAGCAGATGAAGTTGTTGGGTGCTCAGGCTGGCGTGTATGAGCAACAGGATTATTCTGCGTTCATACTCATGGGAATGCCCAAGCCCGAGCAGTCGCTTGAGGAGGTGAGAACGCTGATGCTGGGTGAGATTGACAACCTGAAGAAGGGAAACTTCTCTGACAACCTGTTGCCCAGTGTGGTCAATAATATGAAACTCGACTATCAGAAAGCCCTTGACAATAACCGCTGGCGTACCAGTCAGTTCATGAATGCTTTCATCAATGGCACCAGTTGGGAACAGAAGGTCGGCAAGTTGGATCGTGTGTCGAAGATGACGAAGGAACAGATTGTGGCCTTTGCCAATCGTTTCTTCTCCGACGGCTATGCCACCATCTTTAAGAAGATGGGCGTGGATTCCACCCAGAAGAAGATCGACAAGCCTGCCATCACCCCGATTCAGGCTAATCGTGACCAGATGAGTGCCTTCGTGAAGGAGATCCAGGAGTCGCAGGTGGAGCCCATCCATCCGAAGTTCGTGGACTTCAACAAAGACCTGGTGATTGGCGAGACCAAGAACAAGTTGCCGCTTTACTATAAGCAAAACACCCAGGACGATCTCTTCAACCTCGTTTTCCGCTATGAGTTCGGACAGCAGGACGACAAGCGCTACGACATTGCTGCCGGTTATCTCGACTATGTGGGTACCGACAAGCTCTCCGCAGCAGAGGTAAAGCAGAAGTTCTATCAGTTGGCTTGTAACTACTCTGTCAACGTGCATGCCGACAACCTGAATATCTCGCTGAGCGGACTTCAGTCGCAGATGCCTGAGGCATTGGCGCTGCTCGAGGACGTGATCAGAAACGCCAAAGCTGACCAGGCGTCGTGGGATCAGTATGTAGGGTTGGTACTGAAGTCGCGTGAGGACGACAAGACCGACCAGCGCACCAACTTCTCGCGTCTTACGAACTATGCCATATTCGGTGAGCACAACTCATATCGCGATCTGATGAGTGAGCAGCAACTTCGTGAGGCTGATCCTCAGCAGTTGCTTTCGCTGATAGCCGGCTTGCCCAACCTGAAGCACGCTGTGCTCTACTATGGCAAGCTTTCGCCTGAGGAACTCTCAGAGACTCTGGGCACTATCCACAAGACGCCTGCGACACTGGCCGATGTCCCCAAGGGAAAGCCCTACCAGCGTCAGGAGGCCACTACGAATGAGGTTTGGATAGCGCCTTACGATGCCAAGAACATCTATCTGATGATGTATCACAACGAGGGTCGTGACTGGCATCCCGAGCAGGAGGCTGTGGTTGATCTCTTCAACGAGTATTATGGTGGTGGCATGAACGGCATCGTGTTCCAGGAGATGCGTGAGGCGCGTGGTCTGGCCTACAGTGCCTCGGCCTATTACATGACGCCGAGTAAGAAGGACGATAAGGAATTCTGTCAGACCTATATCATCACCCAGAACGATAAGATGATGGATGCCGTGAATCAGTTCCATATCATCCTGAACGAGATGCCTGCCAGTGAGACGGCTTTCCAGATTGCCAAGGATGCCGTGACGAAGCAGCTTGCCAGTATGCGTGTGACGAAGTCGGGTGTCATCAATGCCTACATCTCGGCCAAGCGCCGTGGTATCGACTACGATATCAATGAGAAGGTGTATAACGCCCTCCCCGGTCTTGGTCTGCAGGATATCGTTGATTTCGAGAAGGCACAGATGGCCAACAAGGCTTATCGCTATATCATCCTCGGTGACGAGAAGGAGCTCGACATGGAGGCGCTCTCCAAGATCGGTCCCATCAAGCGACTGACTACTGAGGAAATCTTTGGATATTGAGTAGACAAGGAGTTCAAGGAGTTCAAGGAGTTCAGGACATATGACTTATACGTTTGAGAATGTGGTTGCGTGGCAGAAGGCACACGTGTTTGTGCTTCTGGTCTATAGGATTACAAAAAGTTTTCCTTCAGAAGAACTCTATGGACTAACGTCTCAATTTAGAAGGGCTGCTGTCTCTATTGAAGCGAATATCGCTGAAGGTTATAAGAAAATCAGTAAAGCAGATAAATTTTTTATGAACATCTCTCAAGGTAGTATGGAAGAATGTCGTGATTATATTCTGCTGGCAAGGGATTTGTACTATATCTCCGATACGGATTTCTCCGATCTTCGTGATGCGCTTGAGGATGCAAGTAAAATGTTGTATTTGTATTGTAATGGAATAATAAATAATAATGGTATAAAAGATTAACTTGAGACATCTGACGGGAAGAAAAGCTGTTCTGACGGGATAAAAAGTATTGTCTTGAACTCCTTGAACTCCTTGTCTCCTTGTCTCCTAAAAAACATTCTTTATGGCTAAAAACGTTGAATTCAAGTACGCCCCGATGTTTCAGGTGGGCGAGGACAAGACGGAGTACCGTCTGTTGAGTAAGGAAGGTGTCAGCACCGGTGAGTTTGAAGGAAAGCAGATCGTGAAGGTCTCCAAGGAGGCCCTGACGCTGCTGGCCCAGCAGGCCTTCCACGATGTGGAGTTCATGCTGCGCCGTGAGCACAACCTTCAGGTGGCCAAGATCCTCAATGATCCAGAGGCCTCAGAGAATGACAAGTATGTCGCCCTGCAGTTCCTGCGCAATGCCGAGGTGGCTGCCCGTGGCATCCTGCCTTTCTGTCAGGATACGGGTACGGCCATCATCCACGGTGAGAAGGGTCAGCAGGTGTGGACCGGTTTTGAGGACGAGGAGGCCCTGAGCCTGGGTGTCTTCAACACCTTTACCCAGGACAACCTGCGCTACTCGCAGAATGCCCCGCTGAACATGTACGACGAGGTGAACACCCGTTGTAACCTCCCTGCCCAGATCGATATCGAGGCCACGGAGGGTGCAGAGTATAAGTTCGTGTTCGTCGCCAAGGGTGGCGGTAGTGCCAACAAGACCTACTTCTATCCGATGACGAAGGCCACGATCCAGAACGAGGGTACGCTCATCCCGTTCCTCGTGGAGAAGATGAAGAGTCTGGGTACAGCTGCCTGTCCGCCGTATCACATTGCCTTCGTGATTGGTGGCACGTCTGCTGAGAAGAATCTCCTCACCGTGAAGCTGGCCTCCATCAAGTTCTACGATGGTCTGCCTACGACAGGTGATGAGACAGGTCGTGCCTTCCGTGATGTCGATCTCGAGGAGAAACTCCTCAAGGAGGCTCAGAAGATCGGTCTGGGTGCCCAGTTCGGTGGTAAGTATCTGGCTCACGACATCCGTGTGGTCCGTCTGCCGCGTCATGGTGCAAGTTGTCCGATTGGTATGGGTGTCAGTTGTTCGGCTGACAGAAATATCAAGGCGAAGATCAATGCCGACGGTATCTGGTTGGAGAAGATGGACTCGAACCCCTCTGAGCTCATCCCCGCTGAATATGCCAAGGCTGGTGAGGGACAGAACACCATCGAGATCGACCTCAACGAGGGTATCGATGCCGTGCGCAAGGAACTGTCGAAGTATCCCGTCTCTACCCGTGTGAACCTGAAGGGTACCATCATCGTGGCCCGTGACATCGCCCACGCCAAACTGAAGGCCCGTATCGATGCCGGTGAGCCGATGCCCGACTACTTCAAGAAATATCCGGTGCTCTATGCCGGACCTGCCAAGACGCCGGAGGGCTATCCCTGTGGTTCGATGGGTCCGACGACGGCCAATCGTATGGATCCCTACGTGGATGAGTTCCAGTCGTTGGGTGCCTCACTCGTGATGATTGCCAAGGGTAACCGTTCTGATGTCGTCACCGAGGCTTGTAAGAAGTATGGTGGCTTCTATCTGGGCAGTATCGGAGGTGTGGCAGCCGTGCTCTCTCAGAGCAGCATCAAGAGCATCGAGTGTGTGGAGTATCCCGAACTCGGTATGGAAGCCATCTGGAAGATCGACGTGGAGGACTTCCCCGCCTTCATCCTCGTCGATGACAAGGGTAACGACTTCTTCAAGACCCTGAAGCCCTGGTGCCCAAGGAAGTGAAGAGTGAAGAGTGAAGGGTGAAGAGTGAAGAATGAATCATGAATTTACAGAGATTCATATATCCGATGTTGCTGAGTCTGGTGGTGCTGACAGTCGGAGCCCAGCAGCGTATCCCCTGTCTGCGTGACATCCCCGAGAGGGGGGCTAAGACCCGTGGCTTCCTTGGCTATCCCAATCAGGACTGGGATCCCCAGAGGATCTATCGGCAGCTGGTGGTACTGATCACCTTCCTCGACACCGATTTCAGTATGGACGATCCTGTAGCTTATTACCAGCGTCTGCTGAATGAGCCTGGCTATAACGAGGGCTATGGGGTAGGGTCTGTGGCCGATTATTTCCGCGATCAGTCCGGGGGACGCTTCAACCTCCAGTTCGACGTCTATGGCCCCATCAAGGTGAATCAGAAAGCAAAATCCGGTGATAGTAGGTATTATGGTGAAGGTGTTATGGAGGATGCCTTCAAGTATCTGGCTGCCACTGTTGATATCGACTACTCTCTCTATGACTGGGATGGAGACGGTAACCCAAACCAGATCTTATTCATCGCCGCTGGTTTCTGTGGTAATCATGTCAAAGGCTATATCTGGCCCAATACAGGCTATTTCGGCACGGTCAGCAAAGTTCATTTCGATATGTCCTCCATCTGTTGTGAGCTGTGGGCAGACTCCACCTCCTGTGGCATCGGCACCATCTGTCATGAATTTTCCCACTGCTTAGGACTGCCGGACATCTATCCTACCAGTAGCAGTGATTTCTCTGCGGTTGACGAATGGGATCTGATGGATGGCGGCAATTACACCAACAAAGGCTGGTGCCCGCCGAACTACTCTGCTATGGAGAAGATGGCCCTGGGCTGGGGTGATCCCATAGAACTGACAGATGCTACCACCATCACCGGCATGAAGCCCGTGAGTGAAGGAGGGGAGACCTATATTATCCGGAATTCAGGTAACGAGAATGAGTATTATATCCTTGAAAACCGCTGCCAGACCAATTGGGATTATGGCATCCCTGGGCAGGGACTGGCCATCTTCCATGTGGACTATGACAGGGAGATCTGGAGCAGCAATAATGTGAACTCTTCCCCAAGCCACTATCGTTATGACCTGTTCCATGCTGACGGTAAGGATTACAGAACCTGGGATCCGGCAAATGACGGCAGTGATATGGGCAAATATACAATGGATCAGTGGATGCGTAACCGTTATCTCAGCACCTCTGTCTATCCCTATGCCGATGGGAATACGGTCAAAGAGAGGCTGACGGATGACTCTGATCCGAATGCCACGGTCTATTCAGCTAATGCCGATGGTATCAAGCTGATGTCGAAATCCATCACCAATATCCAGGTGGCTGACGACGGCACCATCTCTTTCGATTTCATGGGTGGTGGCACAGCCATCAGGGGAGTGAAAAGTGTAGAAGTGAAAAGTGATCAGTGGTATGATCTCCAAGGCCGGCGTCTGCCAGGCAAACCACTAAGGAAAGGCCTTTATATCCATAACGGTCAAAAAGAAAGCATCCGCTGATTGCGGATGCTTTTCTTTTAGTTGCGGAAGATGAGTCCGTCGCCGAAGTCATCGATGATGATGGGTTTGTCGCGATCCACCTCATCGGCGAGGAGTTTCTTCGACAGGTCGTTGAGCACGAACTGCTGGATGGCTCGTTTCACAGGGCGGGCACCGAAGTCGGGATCATAACCCTCTTCTGCGAGGAAGGCAATGGCCTGAGGTGTACATTCGAGGCGTATGCCCTGCGGCTCCAACATCTCCGTCACCTTCTTCATCTGCAGGCGCACCACGTCGGCAATCTGTTCCTTGGTGAGCGGCGTGAAGGTGATGATCTCGTCGATACGGTTCAGGAACTCCGGACGCATCGTGCTTCGCAGTTGTTCACGCGTCGCATTCGAGGTCATAATGATGATGGTGTTTTTGAAGTTGGCAGTACGGCCCTTGTTATCCGTCAGACGTCCGTCGTCCAATACCTGCAAGAGGATGTTGAACACGTCCGGATGGGCCTTCTCGATCTCATCGAAGAGCACGACGGAGTAAGGCTTGCGTCGCACGGCCTCTGTGAGCTGTCCACCCTCATCGTAGCCTACGTAGCCCGGAGGTGCACCGATCAGACGTGAGACGCTGTATTTCTCCTGATACTCCGACATATCGATACGTGTCATCATCGTCTCGTCGTTGAAGAGGTAGTCGGCGAGTGTCTTGGCGAGTTCTGTCTTACCGACACCTGTGGTGCCGAGGAAGATAAACGAGGCGATAGGTCGCTTGGGATCCTGGAGACCGGCACGCGAACGACGTACGGCATCTGATACAGCCGTGATGGCTTCGTCCTGTCCGATCACACGCTTGTGCAGTTCATCCTCCAGATGCAACAGTTTCTCACGTTCGCTCTGCATCATCTTCGTCACGGGGATGCCTGTCCAGCGGGATACTACCTCTGCGATATCGTCGGCAGTGACTTCCTCACGCACCAGCGAGTTTCCGTCTTGGGCTGAGGCCAACTGTTGTTGGATGGCCTTGATGTCGTCTTCGAGAACCTTCAGTTTCGAGTAACGGATCTCTGCCACCTTGCCATAGTCGCCCTCACGCTCGGCACGTTCAGCTTCGAGCTTCAGGTTCTCCATATCCTGCTTGTCCTGCTGGATCTTGTTGATGAGCTGGCGCTCACCTTCCCATTTGGCACGGAACTGCGTTTCTTGTTCGCGGAGCTCAGCGATGTCCTTATCCAACTGGGCTATCTTGGGTTCATCGCCCTCGCGCTTGATGGCCTCACGCTCAATCTCGAGCTGTGCCAGACGACGGGTGATCTCATCCAGTTCCTCAGGCACGGAGTCACGCTCCATACGGAGTTTGGCAGCTGCCTCGTCCATCAGGTCGATGGCCTTGTCAGGCAGGAATCGCTCGGAGATATAACGCTCTGAGAGTTGTACGGCGGCGATACAGGCATCATCCTGGATACGTACCTTGTGGTGGTTCTCGTAGCGCTCCTTCAGACCTCGCAGGATCGAGATGGCCGAGAGTTCATCGGGTTCATCCACCATCACTGTCTGGAACCGGCGTTCGAGGGCCTTGTCCTTTTCGAAATACTTCTGATACTCATTGAGTGTCGTGGCACCGATGGCACGCAGTTCACCACGGGCGAGGGCAGGCTTCAGGATGTTGGCGGCATCCATCGCTCCCTCACCACCACCGGCACCAACCAGCGTATGGATCTCGTCGATGAAGAGGATGATGCGTCCTTCAGCCTTTGTCACCTCGTTGATGACGCTTTTCAGACGTTCCTCAAACTCACCTTTGTACTTTGCACCAGCCACCAGCGCACCCATATCGAGGGAGTAGAGCTGCTTGTCTTTCAGGTTCTCCGGCACATCGCCACGCACGATACGTCCTGCGAGACCTTCGACGATGGCGGTCTTACCCGTGCCGGGTTCACCGATCAGGATGGGGTTGTTCTTCGTACGACGCGAGAGAATCTGCAACAGACGGCGGATTTCATCGTCGCGGCCTATCACCGGGTCGAGTTTGCCCTGACGGGCGAGGTCTACGAGGTTCTTGGCGTACTTCGACAGCGACTGATAGTTGTCGTCGGCGCTCTGGTTCTGCACCTTCTGACCCTGACGGAGTGCCTGGATGGCCTGCAGCATCTCTTTTTCCGTGCAGCCGGCGTCTTTCATAATGCGTGAGGCGGTGGAGTTGACGGTGAGAAGTGCCTGTAACACAGGTTCACACGCAACGAACTCATCACCCCATTTCTGGGCAATTTCTTGTGCGCGTACGAGTACATTATTAGAATCGTTAGAGAGATAAGGCTGTCCGCCCTGCACCTTCGGCAGGTGCTTGATCTCCTGCTCCGTGAGCAGTTCGATCTGCTGGGCGTTCACACCGAGTTTCTGGAAGATGAAGGTCGTGACGTCCTTCGCCTTCTCCAATACTCCTTTGAGTATATGTACAGGTTCGATGACCTGCTGGCCGTTCATCTGTGCGGTATTCACTGCCGCCTGAACAGCCTCCTGTGCTTTGATTGTGAATTTGTCTAATGTCATATCTTTGTCCTCCTAATTTTAATCTATGATCGTCCCATCAAAGCATGTGCCGAGGAGGAAGATGTGCCAAATCGGCATTAATCTGCGTCAATTTGTCGCTACCGAAGCAAAATCCTCATAAATAGGGATTGTATATCTCCTCAGAATGTTGTACCTTTGCACCCGAAATGAGAAAAAGTTTATATATATTATCTTTGGCTTTCGCCCTTGTCCTGCAGACAAACGCCCAGAAACAGGAGGATATGCGGCAAGCGGTGAGATACCTGGCTTCGCAGGAGTTGGGAGGCAGATATCCGGGTACTGCGGGCGATACCCTTGCTTCTGAATATATCGTGGACCAGCTTCGCAGCCTGAAGCTCAAGCCCGTGGTCAAGGGAAAGAAGAAAACAGGTTATTATCACAACTTCACCTACGGGAAGGATGTGGAGCGGACTACCCATAACATCCTCGCCGTGCTTCCGGGAAAAGACAAGCAACTCAAAAACGAATATATAGTAGTAGGCTCACACTACGACCATCTGGGTCTGGGCGGTCAGGGATCAGGATCCCGTCGCCCTGACACCTTAGGCGTTCACCCTGGGGCTGATGATAATGCCAGCGGTGATGCTGTGGTGCTTGAACTGGCCAAGTATTTCAAGAAGGTTCGTTCGCCACGGAGCATCATCTTCGCCTTCTTCGGCGCAGAGGAACAGGGTCTTGTGGGTTCCAAGCAGTTCCTGGAATGGATGAAGCAGGCAGACAACCAACGCAAAAATCTTCCAGATAGTTTAAAAGGTATTGTCGCGATGGTGAATCTGGACATGGTGGGGCGTATGCGTGACAACGCCATGAGTGTGTCTGGTACAGGCACAAGTTCTGGATTCAAGGCGATGGCCGAGGCTGCGGCAGCACAGACCAAGCTGAACATCTCCTGTACGCCTGACGGCTATGGCCCCAGCGACCATGCGTCGTTCGTGGCACAAGACATCCCCGTGCTCTTCCTGACCACGGGGGGCCACATGGAGTATCACACCCCTGACGATGTGCCCTCGACCCTGAACTACGACGGTATGCAGCAGACGCTGGACTTCTCGAAGGAGCTGATCACGCGACTGGCCAGCATGCCGACGACACCGGATTATATCAGTGTGCCCAGCAGCAACACGATGAAGCATGCGAAGTTTAAGG
>Ga0310786_10003751_pt1 | contig 21781 bp, 16 predicted proteins | sample AusTroGonzalo_MG_FD_203881 | JGI IMG/M metagenome (GOLD analysis project Ga0310786, IMG submission 203881) | Bovine rumen microbial communities from tropical cattle in Woodstock, Queensland, Australia - Gonzalo_03 (v2) (version 2) | ecosystem: Host-associated > Mammals > Digestive system >...
TGCTGTAGTCCAGACCTTTGTGACCTAACACTTGCAACTTCACCAAATGCTTCAAGGCTTGCTTGTAAAGTTGGATGACGTTTTCGCTATATGCGGTACTTGAGCCTGAAAAAGCAGAGGTCCCTGAGCCCGTCGAAGGGCCGACTGCTAGCAGTGACTTCTGCACATGCGCAAACAAATTGTCATCACCGAAGTCGCTTTGCAGATAGCAGGTCTTGTCCTTGTTGACAGCAAAGACTTCGGGCACGTTGAGTCCCAAGCCATGGAAATGCTTGCTGAATGTTAGGAAGGCCTCGTTTTCTTCCGTGTTCTCGCTGTAGGTGCCTATCAGCGTTCGCTTGTCGGTGACGATTCGGTAATACTTCCTCGCCGAGCCTGAGGCCGCAATGGGCACAATGTCATTTGGCGTTTCCCCAAGGGAACGCGTCAATTCGGCTAGTATGTTTTGAATATCAGGGGTTTGCATGGAATTCCATTCTGTTTATATGTTGCAAAGTTACAAAGAAAAATAGATATTTGGTACTCTCATCTAAAATGTTTATCTTTGCAATTCAATACCTAATTTTATTTATGGCAAACAAAAAAGAAACTGTCGAAGAGCCTTTGGAAAAGCAACTTTGGAAGGCTGCCGACAAACTACGCAAGAATATCGATGCGGCTGAATACAAACATGTTGTGTTGGGCCTCATCTTTTTGAGATATATTTCCGTTTCGTTTGAGCAGTTGTATGACGAACTGGTGAAACAGCAGGCTGAGGGCGCCGACCCGGAAGACCGTGAGGAATATGCTGCCGAAAATGTGTTCTATGTGCCTGCCAATGCGCGTTGGTCGTATCTGGTTTCGATGGCGAAGAATCCGCAAATCGGAAAATATATTGATGATGCGATGGATGTGATTGAGCGTGAAAACAAGTCACTAAAAGGTGTGTTGCCTAAGGTATTCGCCCGTCCGAACCTCGACCCTACGAGTTTGGGCGAGTTGATTGACCTGATTGGCAACTCCACCTTGCAAAACACCAGCACCAAGAGTGCCGATTTGTTGGGTCATGTGTTCGAGTATTTCCTCGGAGAGTTCGCCTTGGCCGAGGGTAAGAAGGGCGGACAATTCTACACGCCGCGCAGTGTTGTGGAACTGTTAGTATATATGTTGGAGCCGTATAAAGGCCGTGTGCTTGACCCCTGTTGTGGTTCGGGTGGTATGTTTGTGCAAAGCGAGAAGTTTGTGAAGGAGCATCAGGGACGGATTGAGAACATCTCCATTTATGGGCAGGAAAGCAACCAAACCACTTGGCGGCTGTGCAAGATGAACCTCGCCATCCGTGGCATCGATGCCTCGCAGGTGAAGTGGAATACAGAAGGCTCGTTCCTCAACGATGCGCACCGTGATGTGAAAGCCGATTTCGTGATGGCTAATCCGCCATTTAACGATAGCGACTGGAGCGGCGACCTACTCCGCAGCGATGCCCGTTGGCAGTATGGCGTGCCGCCTGCGGGTAACGCCAACTTCGCATGGATCCAACATTTCATCTATCATTTGGCACCGTCGGGGCAGGCAGGTTTCGTGTTGGCCAAAGGCTCGTTGACATCAAAAACGGGCGGCGAAGGTGAGATTCGCAAGGCGTTGATTGACAAAGGAATGATTGCCTGCATTGTGAACTTGCCCGCCAAGTTGTTCTTGAACACGCAAATCCCCGCTTGCCTGTGGTTTGTGACGCGCAACCGCACCAAACGTGCAGGCGAAATACTTTTCATTGATGCACGAAACAAGGGCCATCTTATCAACCGTCGCACACGCGAACTCTCGGAGGATGACATTAAGGAGATTGCCAACACCTATCATTTGTGGCGTGACGAATCTGCCGACTATCAAGATATTGCCGGTTTTTGTGCCTCCGTGCCCGTGAGCCGTGTGGCAGAACTGGATTATGTGCTTACGCCTGGCCGTTATGTGGGCTTGCCCGAAGAGGAAGACGACTTCAACTTCGCCGAGCGTTTCACCGCCTTGAAGGCTGAGTTTGAGGAGCAACTGAAAGAGGAAGAACGGCTGAACAAGCTGATTTTGGAGAATTTGGGGAAGATAAAAATAGAAAAGGACTGATTATGAATAAGATAACAAAAACAGATTTGGCCGAACGGATAGAACGGCTGATAACTGAGGCCAGAAAGCGTACCGTTGCCGCAGTGAACACGGCCATGGTTTACACCTATTATGAAATAGGGCGGATGATTGTGGAGGATGAGCAGCAGGGCGGTATGTATGCTGCCTATGGAAAAGAGACTTTAAAGAAGGTTTCTTCTTATTTAATACAGCGTTTCGGGAAAGGCTATTCTGTAGATAATCTTGAGCGGATGAGGAAGTTTTATCTCATCTATTCAAATTCCGCAACACCTTTGCGGAATTTTAAAAACACTCAAATAACATCCTTAAAATCAAATAATAAGGAGAATTCCGCAACACTGTTGCGGAATTCTCAGACACTGTCTGACCAATTGCATTTCACCCTCAGCTGGTCGCACTATCTGAAACTGATGCGTATAGACAATCCTGAGGAGAGGCGGTTTTATGAGATTGAAGCCACGGAAAACAACTGGAGCCTGCGTGAATTGCAGCGGCAGTTCGACAGCTCGCTTTATGAGCGTTTGGCACTCAGTCGCGACAAGGTCGGCGTGAAGGCGTTGGCGCAGAAAGGGCAAATCATAGAGAAGCCCGAAGATATGATAAAAGACCCGTATGTGCTGGAATTTGTTGGCTTGCCTGAATTGCCGCAGTACACTGAAAGCGAGCTTGAGCAGCGGTTGATTGACCATTTGCAGACCTTCCTTTTGGAGCTGGGCAAAGGCTTCACTTTTGTGGGACGGCAGGTGCGTTTCACTTTCGATGAACAGCATTTTCGTGTCGATTTGGTGTTTTATAACCGTTTGCTCCGTTCCTTTGTGCTGGTTGACCTCAAACGGGGTACGCTGAAGCATCAGGATTTGGGACAGATGCAGATGTATGTCAACTATTATGACCGTTTCGTGAAGCTGGAGGACGAGAATCCCACCATTGGCATTTTGCTTTGCACCGACAAAAGCGATGCCATGGTGGAAATCACCTTGCCCGAGGACAACAACCAAATCTTCGCAAGCAAGTACCAGACCATTTTGCCGAGCAAGGAGGAACTGCAACGACTTTTGGAGGAGAATATCAAATAGGGAGGAAAGATTATGACCGGGTGGAAAGAATATAAGTTGGGAGAGATTGCAGATGTGCAAACTGGGCCTTTTGGTAGTCAACTTCATATGAGTGATTATCAAAATGAAGGGACTCCAATCATTACAGTTGAACATTTAGGGGATAATAGAATTATTCATAATAACTTGCCGTTAGTTGGAGATGAAGATAAGAACAGGTTGTCAAAGTATGTATTAAGTGAGGGAGATATTGTTTTTAGTAGAGTTGGTTCTGTTGATAGACGAGCTTATGTAAGTGCCAATGAAGATGGTTGGATGTTTTCAGGCCGTTGCTTGAGAGTAAGGCCATCTGAAGAAGTTGATTCAAAATATCTTTCTTATTATTTTGGTCTTGAAGACTTTAAAGAAACCATAAGAAGGATTGCTGTAGGTGCTACCATGCCTTCTATAAATACATCTATATTGAGCAATGTTGTTGTAACACTTCCTTCATTAGATGAGCAGCACCGCATCGCCTCAATCCTCACATTCTTGGACGACAAGATCGACCTTTTGCGCCGCGAGAACGCCACCCTCGAAGCCATGGCTGAAACGCTGTTCAGGCAGTGGTTTGTGGTGGAGGCTAAGGATGAGTGGGAGGAAAGGCCACTTAGTAAATGTATTAAACTAATAGGGGGAGGAACACCAAAAACTTCTGAAGAAAGGTTTTGGAATGGAAATGTTTGTTGGCTATCTGGTGGAGATATAGCCAATAATCACAAAAGTTTTGTTTCTAGTTCTGAAAAATTTATTTCCGAAGATGGACTGAATAATAGTTCTGCAAAACTGTTGCCAGAAAATGCGATGGTTGTTTCAGCTAGAGGAACGGTTGGAAAATATTGTCTGTTAATCAAACCAATGGCATTCAGTCAGTCAAATTATGGCATTATTCCAGTATTTGACAATTGCTATTTCTATACTTATTTGCTTGTTGCTTACCATATTGATGAATTGCAAAGTGCTGCATACGGTAGCGTTTTTGACACGATTACCACAAAGACTTTTGAAGGGGTAACGGTATTATTACCAAAAGATAATAGCTATGTACTAGAATTTGAGAAGATGATAGACCCTTATTTCAAAAAAATGAAAAACAATAACAAACAAATCCAAACCCTCATTCAGACTCGTGACGGGTTGCTGCCGAGGCTGATGGGAGATAGCAGTATAGTATAAAGATAAAGAGTTTTATAAACATTACATATATAATGCTATGTTGACAGAAATTGAAAAACTATTAGAAGCGAAGACTGCGGGAAAAAAGAGCCATGTTTTTTATACTCAATGGCAAATGGCAAGGGATTATGTGCCGCAGGTGCTAAACACAATCTCACAAGTTTTTCCTCATTATAGTTTGCATGACCGTACGCATTCTGAAACTATCATCTATATTATAGGAAGAATTGTAGGGCTAAAAACACTTGAAAAAATGTCATCCATCGATTTATGGATGATACTTTGCGCTGCTTTTTATCATGATGTTGGAATGGCTGTTTTTTCTAACGAAAAGATGGATTTTTTTCAAGATGAGAAGTTCATTGAGTTTTTGAAAACCATTCAATCGACAGAATCATCTCCTCTCCATGAATATTCGGAGTGTTTTGAAATAAAAGACAATAAGGTGTTTTATAAAAAAGACCTTCTAAGTGCAAAAAACTATGATGCAGCAAGATTCTTACTCGCGGAATTTGTGAGAAAGAAACATGGAGAACGAGCTAACGCTTCGATGCATTCGGATATGTCAATCAATCTGCCAGGCAGTCCTATACCAAAGCGCATCATTGAAGTGTTGGGCAGCATTTGTGATGCCCATACTCAATCTTTTGATAAAGTAATGGAGTTGCCGTTTTGTGAAGCGGGCATTGATCATGAGGATTGCCATCCTAGATACATAGCCTGTTTGTTAAGATTGGGGGATCTGCTGGACATTGACAACAATCGTTTTTCGGAGGTTTTGTTGCAAACGCTGCCATCTATTCCAATAGATTCTATTTGGCATAAAAATAAGCACATGTCAATCAAGCATCTTCAGATCAATGCAACTAAAATTGAGGCAAGAGCTGAATGTGATGATTATGACGTTGCTGACATTACAAACAGATGGTTCTCAATGATTGATTCCGAGATGTATAATCAGATGAAGAACTGGAATGATATTGTACCAGATGTTTCTTATGGATTTCTCCCAACATTGGGGAAGCTTGATGTTGTATTAAAGGGTTTTGATACAATTAATGGCAAAGAACGCCCGAGTTTTAAAATAGATTCGTCAAGAGCTATTGAATTGTTGCAAGGTGCGGGATTATATAACGAACCACATCAATGTATTCGTGAATTGTTACAGAATTCGGTTGATGCTACGTTATTGCGTGTCTTTGTTGAATCAGAACAAAATGGGGCGGCTATTAAAACCAAAGAAGAATTTTGCGAAAAGTGTAAGAATAATCCTATTAAAGTATCAATTAGAAAAGAGAAAGTTGACCAGGATAATATTGATTGGTCTATTAAAATATCAGATTGTGGTATAGGAATGTCAAAGAATGATCTGCTGTACTTGACGACTACAGGTGGCTCAAATAAGAATGTTGAGAAAAAGAAAATCATTGAGCGGATGCCGGAATGGATGCGGCCGTCTGGTACTTTTGGGATTGGATTTCAAAGCGTTTTTCTATTGACAGATACTGTTAATATGGAGACAAGAAAATGGAATAAAGAAGATACCCTTAACGTTACGCTTTATAATCCAGCAGGGGAAAAGGAAGGTGCAGTATTAATTCAAACAACAGAAAGCAAAAAAAAATCATTCGGAACGGACCTTGAATTTGATATAGTTAGAAAATCCATCCCGGATAGTTGGTCAGTATCTACAGACCAAACTATGACAGATCTTGTGATTTCATCGTATGACTTTGTTAATGATGAATCTTTGGATCTTGATGTCGCAAAGATTATTGATGAAATCAGGAAGTTTGCTTATGCCAGTTATATACCAATTTACATTATAATAGATGATAATGATGAAATATTACTAAACAAGAATGGAGAAAAGACATTTGATTATTTTGTGGAGGAAAAAGGCTTGGAATTGTCTATTTCGACCACTAATATTTTTATGCATAACCGTTCTAATGAAGTATATTATAGGAATCAAATTGTATCTCAGGGCCGATTTCCATTGAATTACTTGTCTTTTCAAATAAATATTCTTAGTGGTGATGCCAAAGAAATACTGACTCTTAATAGAGACAAAATACAATCAGATTACTTTCCAAAATTTAGAAATGCTTTTATGGATGCTGTGTATGAGATCTTGAGTAAGCATTATTATGAATTCGATGAAGAGTTGAAAAAACACGCATCAATGTTTATTGATTTCTATTATAATGATGATTTAAAGAAATCTGTGTTTGGTGATGTGTTGCCTACCGAATGGAAGGGGTTGGTTGTAGGTGGAAGAGACTCGTCAAAAACGATGGAAGATGTGTTAAACTATGATACTATTATATTGGATGATGATTATTTAAGTCGATATCCGAGTATAAACTTGCTGTTTAAAGAAAATGATGCTAATACTCTTGAAATTTCATATTCTAACTTTAATGAATTAGTAGATTTTATTACATACAAAACAAAGAATCATAAGTTGAGGTTTTATGCAAAGGAGAAAGATAAGACTTGTATTGAATTATCTAAAGGGGATTCGGAAGTAATAATTGATGATTGGCGTGTGTGGTTTAAGCAATATTTATTACAAGGTAGTTTTTCAAGGTGTCTTATGCCATGTGTAAATGATTATAAAGCATTACAAATCAAGGAAGGGGTTGGCACTTTATGGTATGGAGATTATACATTTGGAATGGTACGGCAAGTATATCCAAAAATGATTTGTCCGTACATTAGAATCTTCAAAGAAGGATACCATTACCCTCAATATCTAAAAGTTTCTGTATCAAGTAAATTATATCAGTTTGTGTATGATAATAGATTTGATGAATCTGTTACCATGGAGCAAATAAAGGAAACTTATCAGCGCTTCCTTGATGACATGAAACAATACGTAGAGAGTTTTGTAGAGAATACTTAGAATGGTTTAAAGAAACGCTCAAAGAAAAGAATGCCACGAAAAAAAGAGACATATAATGGTTACAAGCCCCCATTCTCGCTGTCAGCAAAGGCGGTGGGGATGATTGTGGACATTTCCGCGCAGATGGAGCGCTTCGCCATCCGAATGGAGCAGAGCGATGCACTTACGCTGCGCAGAGCCAACCGCATCAAGACCATCCACAGTTCGTTGGCCATTGAGGGTAACACCCTGTTGGAGAGCGAGGTGGCGGACATCATCGACGGCAAGACGGTCGTTGCCCCTATCCGCGAAATCCAGGAGGTGAAGAACGCCATTCGGGTGTATGAGGCGTTCGACAAGCTTGATCCCTTCTCCATGGACGACCTGCTGAAGGCCCACGGACTGATGATGTCGGCCTTAACCGATGATGCCGGCTGTTTCCGCAGGGGCGATGTGGGTGTATACTCCGAAAGGGGATTGGTGCACATGGCACCGCCAGCCAACCGCGTGCATCCGCTGATGTGTGACCTCTTCGGGTGGCTGAAGCATGCCGACGACCACCTGCTCGTGCGCAGTTGCGTGTTCCACTACGAGTTTGAGTTCATCCATCCCTTCATCGACGGCAACGGAAGGATGGGACGGCTGTGGCAGTCACTCATCCTTGGGCGGTGGAATCCGGCATTCGCCCACCTGCCAGTAGAAAACATGGTCTATTCCAACCAACAGGCCTATTATGACGCCATCGCCCAAAGCACCAAACGGGGAGAAAGCGGTCCTTTTATTGAGTTTATGCTGGGGGAGATTCTGGATACGGTGCGCAAACATAAAGGCGAGCCGATAATCAAGAATGATAATGTCGGTGTAAATGTCGGTGTAAATGTCGGTGTAAACGAACAGAAGATACTGGAAATGATTGCTGAAAACGGTAACGTGACAGCAAAGCAGATGTCGGACGTCATTGGCATTTCACAACGACAAGTGGAGAGGCTGCTTGCGTCCTTGAAAAAGAAACAGATCATTGTTAGGGAAGGTGCCGATAAAAACGGTTATTGGAAACTGAATAATACATAGCGAAATGACCCAACTCCACGAATCCGACATAGAACAAATGCTCATCGAGTTGCTGAAGGCCAAAGGCTATGAATACCTCTATGGTCCCGACATCGCGCCTGATGGCGAGAATCCGCTGCGTGAGAGTTTTGAGGCCGTAGTGCTTCGCAGCAAGCTGGAGAAGGCGGTAAAACGACTCAATCCGGCTTTGCCTTATTCCGTGCAAGACGAGGCCATAAAGACGGTGTTGCGCATCGGCTCGCCAGATGTGCTGGCTAACAACGAGGAATTTCACCGCCTGCTGACCGAAGGCATTCCTGTGTCGGTGTTCAAGGAGGGTGTAGAACGTGGCGAAAGGGTGTGGCTCATCGACTTCAACGACCCGTGGAACAATGAGTTTACGGTGGTCAACCAGTTCACCATCATTGAGAATGGCCACAACCGCCGCCCCGATGTGGTGTTGTTTGTAAACGGTTTGCCTTTGGTGGTGTTCGAGCTGAAGAACGCCGCCGATGAAAACGCCACGCTACACAGTGCTTACAGGCAGATTGAGACTTACAAGCAACAGATACCGTCGCTATTCACTTACAACGCCTTGGTGGTCATCTCTGATGGCTTGGAGGCGCGTGCTGGCTCGCTTTCGGCAGGCTTCAGCCGCTTTACGGCATGGAAAAGCGACGATGGCGAGAACATCGCCTCGCCGCTCGTGAACGAATTGGAAGTGTTGGTCAATGGCATGATGCGCAAGGACACGCTGCTCGACCTCGTTGGCTCGTTCACGGTGTTTGAGAAGCAGAAACAGGAAGACCTGAAGACGGGACTCACCACCATCAAAACGGTGAAGAAGATTGCCGCCTACCATCAATACTATGCCGTGAACAAGGCCGTGGAATCGACCATTCGCGCGACGGGTGTCAACCAAAAATCCGTGATGGCGGAATCTCCGGCCAACTACGGCTTTGAAACCGTGAAAAGCCAGCAGGTGGGCGACCATCGCGCAGGTGTGGTGTGGCATACGCAGGGCAGTGGCAAGTCGCTGACCATGGTGTTTTATGTAGGGAAGATTGTGCAACGGCTCAACAACCCGACCATCGTGGTCATCACCGACCGCAACGACCTTGATGACCAACTGTTTGACACCTTTACAGGCTCGAAACAGCTGTTGCGGCAAACCCCAGTGCAGCCGAGAGTCGCGAGCATTTGAAACGTTTGTTGCAAGTGCAGTCGGGCGGCGTGATATTCACCACGATACAGAAGTTCCAGCCCGAATCGGGTAACGTGTATGACCAACTCACCGACCGCAGCAATGTCATCGTGATTGCCGACGAAGCGCATCGCACCCAGTACGGTTTCAAGGCCAAGACGGTGGAGGTGAAGAACGAGGCCGACGAGGTGATTGGCTCGGAAATCAAATATGGCTTTGCCAAATACCTGCGTGATGCCTTGCCTAACGCCACCTATCTCGGCTTTACGGGTACACCTATCGAGAAGGATGACAAGAATACTCCCGCCGTGTTCGGCAATTACATTGATGTTTATGATATTGCCCAAGCGGTGGAAGACGGTGCCACGGTGCGCATCTTCTACGAAAGCCGATTAGCCAAAGTGGAATTGAGCGACGAAGGCCGACAGTTGGTGGCAGACCTCGACAAGGAGCTGGAGACCGAAAACATGAACGATGTCCAAAAGGCCAAGGCCAAATGGACGCAGTTGGAGGCACTGATTGGCAGTCCCAACCGGGTGAAGAACATTGCCAAGGATATCGTGACGCATTTTGAGGAGCGCCAAAAGGTGTTTGAAGGCAAGGCGATGGTGGTGGCGATGAGCCGCCGTATTGCCGCCGAGCTCTACGACGAAATCATCAAATTGCGCCCCGAGTGGCATTCCGACGACCTGTCGAAAGGTGCCGTCAAGGTGGTGATGACATCTTCCGCTTCTGATGGAGCGAACATATCTAAACATCACACCACTAAGGAGCAGCGCAGGGCTTTGGCCGAACGTATGAAAGACCCTGATGATGAGTTGAAACTGGTCATCGTACGCGACATGTGGCTGACGGGCTTCGATGTGCCATGCCTACACACGCTCTATATTGACAAACCCATGCAAGGCCATAACCTGATGCAGGCTATCGCACGCGTGAACCGTGTCTATAAGGACAAGCCAGGCGGCCTAGTGGTCGACTATCTGGGCATCGCAGCGGACTTGAAAAAGGCTTTGTCGTTCTATTCCGACTCGGGCGGCAAAGGCGATCCCACTTTGCAGCAGGAACAAGCTGTGGCGTTGATGCAAGAGAAACTGGAAGTGGTGGAGCAGATGTTCTTCGGCTTCGACTACAAGCAATACTTCACTGCCGACACCGCTGGTAAACTCTCATGGATTCTGAAAGCCGAGGACTTCATTTTGGGCTTGGACGATGGCAAGAAGCGTTTTGTGAACGAGGTGACTGCCTTGGGCAAAGCCTTCGCATTGGCTATTCCTCAGGATGCCGCTATGGACGTGAAGGATGAAGTGGCTTTCTTCCAAGCTGTGAAAGCCCGCCTTTGCAAGTTCGACCAAACTGGCGCTGGTCATTCCGACGAGGAAATAGAGACCACTATCCGTCAGGTCATTGACAAGGCGCTGGTCTCGGAAAAGGTCATCGACTTGTTTGATGCGGCAGGCATCAAGAAGCCAGATATTTCCATCCTTTCGGAAGAGTTTTTGTTGGAGTTGAAGGGCATGGAGCACAAGAATGTCGCTTTGGAGGTGCTGAGAAAGCTATTGGAAGGCGAAATCAAGGCACGTTCCAAGTTCAATGTGGTGGAAGGCCGCACTTTGATGGAGATGTTGGATGGCTCCATCACCCGTTATCACAACAAAATCATTTCGGCGGCAGAAGTCATTGATGAGTTAATCAAGTTGAGCAAGACTATCGTCGAGAAAGATAAAGATGCCGAAAATATGGGTCTTACCACCTAGGAATACGCTTTCTATTCCGCGGTCGCCGACAATGAAAGCGCGAAAGAATTGATGGGGAAGGACAAACTTCGTGAATTGGCGGTGGTGCTGACTGAAACTGTACGTAAGAACACATCAATAGACTGGACCATTAAAGAGACTGTCCGTACGAAGATGAAAGTGGCGGTGAAACGCTTATTGCGCAAGTACGGTTATCCGCCCGATATGCGGCAGTTGGCTACCGAAACAGTTTTGAAACAAGCAGAACTGATTGCAGATGAGATTGCCGATCAGTGATTCTTTCCTCGTGTCTCAATCCACACCCAAAGCCGCCACATTAGCCAACCCCAGGCGAGGAAGAGGACATAGTAGATCCATTTGGGCACCGAGGTCTGGTAGGCGTCCTCGTTGACGATTTCGGAGTATTGCTCGGTGGGGATGTCGGCGTAGTAATAGGCTCCCGCGCCGAAGTCGTAGCCTTCCACCAGGCCGAGCTTGTTGGCCATGATCCATCCGGCCAAAAACAAAGTGATTACCACCACGACGATGGTAATCACTTTGAATATGATGTGGTTTCGGTTCATTACTTGAACATGTCGAGATTCGGCACCTCGAAGATGGCTCCGGAGAGCAGGAACCACACGGCAAACAGCGTGAGGGCGATGTTGAACACCTGGCCGATGATGTAGAGCCAGAGCACCTTGCCGCCTTGCATCTGCTTGAAGAGGGTCTTGAAGTTAGTGTCAAGGCCGATGCTGGTGAAGGCCAGCACAAAGGCCCAGTTCTTGTATTGGTCGAGGACACCATTGATGGCCTTCACGTCGCCGCCGAGAGGCTTGACGATGAAGGAGGCGACCAAAGATGCCACGAAGAAACCGATGATGAACTTCGGGAAGCGGGTCCAGATTTCGCCGGCACCGACCTTTTGGTTCGGGTCTTTGTCGACCTTGGTGGCGAAGAAGATGGCCACGAAGAAGGCGATGAAGCCGATGAGGATGTTCTGGATCATCTTGACCATCGAAGCCACCTGTTCGGCTTCAGGACCGAGGGCACTACCGGCCAGCACCACAGCACCTGTCGAGTCGACGGTGCCGCCGATGAGGGCGCCGCCCATCATTTCATTCATGCCGCAGGCACGAATAATCATGGGCTCGAACACCATCATGAGGATGGTGAAGATGATGGAGATGGAGATAGCCAGCGAGAGGTCTTCCTTCTTGGCCTTGGCTGCCGCACCCGTGGCGATGGCGGCGCTGGTGCCGCACACCGAGGTGGCCGAAGCCAAGGTGATAACCAAAGGCTTGTTGTCAATCTTCAGCACTTTGGTGCCCAACCACCACATGAAGATGATGACGATAGGCGTCACGATCCATGCGATGCCGAGACCATAGAGGCCGAACTTGGCGATGTTGGAGAACAGGACCGAGAAGCCCATGATGACCAGACCCGTCTTAATGTAGAACTCCGTGCGGATGGCGGGTTTCAGCCATTCGGGCGTGCCGACAGTGTTGGAGATGAGCAAACCGATGAGCAAAGCCCAGAAAGCCCACTCGAGGTACATCTTAAGGGTGTATTCTGCGCTGATCATACGTACGACGACGCAGATGAGGAACAGCACAATGTAGGCAGGGATGAACTTGCCGATCTTCTCGCCTTGCAGCTTGATGCCGATGCCGAACAGAATGCCCGTCACCAGGAAGGTGCGGAGCAGCTTAATCCAGAACTCGCCGTTGAACTGTGCAGCCAGCGATTTCTTTTCTTCCACGTTTTCCCACCAGTGCCAGGTGCCGAACTTGGCAGCGGAAAAGTCAAACGAACCCGTCAGGACGGCGATGCAAGCCACGGCGATGACGATGAAGCCAATCCACACGGCCAGCCAGTCTTCCTTCTTCCAGAGGTTAGATACTTTGCTGTTTGACATAATCTAATGGTTTAAGGATGTTAGAACTTGAAGTTGACAGATGCCACCACGCGGTTTTTGAAAGCCTTCTCGTAGGTGTCGTCTGCGATAAGATTATGGGTCTGAATCAACTGATAGTTGAGTTTGAGGTTCACATACTTGATGGGCCAATAGCTAAGACCGGCGGTGTAGTAGGTGGTGCCGCTCTTGGTGAGGCTGACATCCTTTGTGAAATGCTCGTAACGGAAGACGGGCATAAGTTGTTGGCTCTTGTTCTTGCCGAGCTTGAAGTTGTATCCAACCACGGCGTAATAGCCCTTGCTGTTTGTGAGGTTCTCGTTGTAGACTTGGTTGCCTAGATCGTCAAGGACAGGCAAAGTGTCGTTGAAAGCAGCTACTTGATAGCCTGTATGGCCATCAAGGTATTCGGCGCGAATCATAAGATTTCCATCGTTATATTGGATGCCAGCGGACCAACGGTTACGGGAACCATTATTTATTGAGTCAAGGAGGTATTTGCCGTAGTAGTATGAACCGCTTAACGTCAAGGCTTTCAGGCCGGGATGGATGTCCAGGCGACCTACGATGTCTTTGCGGTTGTTGTTGTCTTTTTCGTTGGCGCCGTTGCCGTTGAACACACCGATGGCATAGTCAACGACGTGGTATTTGTTGCCTTCTTTGCCTTTTACTGAGAAGAGGCTACCCGAGGCCATGATACCGAGGTCACGACCTAGGGATCCGACACCGCAAACGTCATTGTAGCCCACAAGGCCTTGGATGGCTTCGCCGTAGTCGAAAATCTCGAGGTTGACGGGGTTGATGGGGCTTTCGATGGAGAACGGGGTCTTGAATTGACCGATTTGGATGGCGAATTCATCGCAAACCTTGTACTTCAAGTAGGCATCGACAAGCATGGGCTTCCTAGTGAAGTCGCCTTGGATTTTGTAGGTAAGACCTTGAAACAAGGTGCCTTCAACCGACAGACGTACACGGCGCAAGCTGAAGTTGTTGTCGATGAGTTCGCCCTCGTTGCTTAAGTTGGCTTGATACATGGCTTGCGCGAACCCCGAAAGCTTTATGTAATCACTGAGTTTCGGTTTGTCCTTTTCAGGCTTATCTGGCTTCTCGATGGGCTGAGGGTTCTCTGTAGGCTTCACTTGAGGCGTTGCGGATTGAGTCTTGATTTGGCTTTCTTTTTCTGTCTTTTCCTTTTCAATTCTTATAGCCTCAGCTTTCTCCTTTTCGTTTATTTCAGTTTGAGATTTCTGGGGCTTGACAGGCTTCACTTGTGCGGTCATGCTCAGCGGAATGGCTAAAAGCAATAATCCGATGATAATGCGAAATTTGTGTTTCATAATAGTAGGTTTTAATAACGTTTTCAATTTAATTGCGCGGCAAAAATAGTAAAAATATATATATAGTAAGTATATTTACTATTTATTTTTGTTAAAAAAGATGTTGAAAGGGTGGGGTCAAGGTTGGAAAATAGAGGCGTGACGTGTCATCTCCTCAAAAGTGATCTTGAACCACTCGGTGTAATGCTCGGGGTGCAGCTGTATGTCATCCGACAGGTCGGCGAGGCTCATGTATTTCCACGACTCCACTTCCTCACGATTGATTTCTGGAATGTCGTCGCTTTGCCCGATGAAGACGTGGTCGAACTCGTGCTCGGTCAGGCCTTCGCCGACGTATGCCTTATATATAAAGGTGTAGACTTCGTGCATCTCGCAGTTCATGCCCATCTCTTCCATGAGGCGGCGTGAGGTGGCCTCTTCAAGCGTCTCGCCAGCGCGGGGATGGCTGCAGCAGGTGTTGGTCCACAGGCCAGGGGAGTGGTACTTCGACAAGGCGCGTTGCTGCATCAATAGCTCACCCTTCGTGTTGAAGATGAACACGGAGAAGGCACGATGCAGGTGTGGCGTCACATGCGCAGCCTGCTTCTCCATCAGCCCGATGGGACGGTCTTGTTCGTCGACGAGGATGACTTGCTCCATCACACGTTGAATCTGATGTTGAGGATGTCGCCGTCTTGCACGACGTAGGTCTTTCCTTCCACGCGGAACTTGCCCGCTTCTTTGACGGCGGCTTCGGAGCCGTATTTCAGGAAGTCTTCCGTGCTCATCACCTCGGCACGGATGAAGCCACGCTGCAGGTCGCTGTGGATGGCGCCGGCGGCGATGGGGGCGGTGTCGCCCACATGGATGGTCCAGGCTCTCGTTTCGTCGGGACCCGTGGTGAAGAACGAATGCAGGTTCAGGGTGTGGTAGGCTGTGCGGACAAGTTTGTTCACACCAGGCTCGGTGAGGCCGGCGTCTTCCATGAAGAGCAGGCGGTCGTCGGCATCGAGTTCGGCGATTTCGGCTTCCAGTTTGCCTGCCACGACGACCATATCTTGGCCTTCTTTCAAGGCGGCCTTTACGGCATCGGAGTATTTGTTGCCTGTGGTGGCGGATTCGTCGTCAACGTTGCAGACGTAGATGATGGGCTTGGCGGTGAGCAACTGTATGTCTTGCACGAATTTCCGGTCTTCCTCGGCTACTTTGGCATCGCGGGCGTTGCCGAAGTTTTCCAAGGTCTCCTTGTAGACAGTGAGTACGTCGAAGGCTTTCTTGTTGTCCTTCTCGCCGTTTTTCAGCAGTTTCTGCACACGTTCCAGCTTGCGGGTGACCAAATCCAAGTCGCGCACCTGCAATTCGAAGTCGACGAGCTCCATGTCACGCACGGGGTCGATGCTGCCTTCGCTGTGGGGGATGTTGGAATCGTCGAAGCAACGCAAGACATGAATCAAGGCATCCATGGTCTGCACCTCGGCGAGGAGCTTGTTGCCCACGCCCTGACCGCCTTTGCTCAATCCGGGCAGGTCGACGATCTCGACTGTGGCGGGCACGATGCGCTTCGAGTGTGAGATGTTGTCGATGAGCTTGAGGCGCTCGTCCACCACCTCGCACATGCCGATGTTGGATTTGGAGGCAAAGCCGATCTCTGCCTTAGTGTTGGATATACAATTGAATATGGTGGTCTTGCCAACGCTTGAAAGACCTATGATTCCGCAATTGAGTGACATATTAAAGAGGTTTAAATTTTGTGCAAAAATAGTAATTATTTATGTCTGTCGCCCGCGCCCCAGTCGATTCTCTTGTATTCCGAGTCGTAGCCATGGATGGCTTGGCGAATCTGGTATTCCAAGTCGGCCGCCTTCGCTTTTTGGGCTTGCATGCGCGAGTTTTCCTGCTGTTTGTTGATGTATCTCAGGCCGAGTTTCCACAGCTTGATGTCACCCCAAATGAAAACGATGTAGATGATGCCGCCGAGTATGGGGCCGAGACTGCTGCTGACCATCAGTAGCCAGTCGAACAGTCCGTGGACAAGCATGGCCAACAGCAAGCCAGTAATCAGGTAGGTGCCGCGTTTCTCGGGATGGAACTTCGCCAGGGAGAGGAAGTAACCCATCGCTACGCCGAACAGGAAATGGCCGGGTACCGAGAGCAAGGCACGCACAATGCCGGTGTGGAATCCGAACATGAACACATATTCAATGTTTTCAACGCAGGCAAAGCCTAACCCGATGAAGGTGGCATAGACGATGCCGTCGAAATATTCGTCAAAGTTCTTGTCGCGCCAGATGAAAATCATGAAAATGATGAATTTGCATAACTCCTCGGGAATGCCTGCTTCCAGAAAAGCGGAGAAAAACACCGTGCCTGTGATGGCAGTTCCCTCCAAAACGGAATCGATGCCTGTAACGACGAGGATGTCCAACGGAATGGCCAGCATGCCGCCGATGAAGGCCTTGGCGAGTGATTTGATGGGTTCTTTCTGGTACTTGTCCTGACGGTAGATGAAAATCATCAATAGGATAACGGGTAGGATGGCGATGCCGAAGAGGAGGAGGTAGTAAAGGAAATCCATACTTTTATTCTTTTCTGCAAAAATACGGATTTATCGTGAAAAAAGCCTATTTTTGCAGAAATTTTTCGTCTATGCAAGAAATGATTCTCATTCTTGACTTCGGCTCGCAGGTCACGCAGCTCATAGGCCGCCGCCTCCGCGAATTGAATGTCTATTGCGAAATCCATCCCTTCAACAAGATTCCTGCCATCGGCCCCAATGTCAAAGGCGTCATCCTCAGCGGTAGCCCGTTCTCGGTTCGCGACGAGCATGCGCCTGTCGCCGACTTGTCGAACATCAAAGGCAAGTTGCCGTTGCTGGGCATCTGCTATGGCGCCCAGTTCATCTCGCAGCATTTCGGCGGCGAGGTGAATGGCAGCATCGCCCGCGAGTACGGCCGCGCTATGCTGACGGTCATCGACGAGGCGTCTCCGTTGTTCAAGGGTGTGAGCAAGGCGAGTCAAGTGTGGATGAGTCATGGCGACACCATTGCCAAGTTGCCAGCCGGGGCGCGTGTCATCGCCTCGACCGACGACGTGGAGAACGCCGCCTATAAGATTGACGGAGAGGAGACCTACGCCGTGCAGTTCCACCCCGAGGTGTTTCATACCAAAGAAGGCCCGCAGATGCTGGCCAACTTCGCCTTGGGTATCTGTGGCTGCAAGGGCGACTGGACCCCTGATTCCTTTATCGACAACATCGTGGCGAGCCTGAAGCAACAGCTGGGCGACGACAAGGTCATCCTCGGCCTCTCGGGCGGCGTCGATAGTACCGTGGCTGCCGTGTTGCTCAACAAGGCGATAGGGAAGAACCTCACCTGCATCTTCGTCGACAACGGCTTGCTACGCAAGAATGAGTTTGAGGATGTCCTCGATTCCTACAAGGAAATGGGCTTGAATGTCATCGGCGTCCATGCTGGACCGCTGTTCTTGCAAAAACTGGCAGGTGTCACCGACCCCGAGGCCAAGCGCAAGGCCATCGGCTCCACCTTTATCGACGTGTTTGACGCTGAGGCCCAGAAGATAGAAGGCGCGCGTTGGCTCGCCCAAGGCACCATCTATCCAGATGTCATCGAGAGCGTGAGCGTCAATGGGCCGAGTTGCAAGATCAAGTCGCACCATAACGTGGGTGGCTTGCCCGAGAAGATGAACCTCAAAATCGTGGAGCCGCTGCGTTCCCTCTTCAAGGACGAGGTGCGCCGTGTGGGTCGTGCCTTGGGCATTAAGCGTGAACTGATCGGTCGTCATCCTTTCCCGGGACCGAGCCTCGGCATCCGCATCTTGGGCGAGGTCACCGAAGAGAAGCTCCGCATCCTGCGCGACGCCGACGACATCTTTATCCGCGGCCTGCGCAACTGGCCTTGTGAGCTGCCGAGCGCGTCGTATCCTAACGAGATGGCCGACAATCTCTACGACAGCATTTGGCAGGCTGGCACGATGCTGCTGCCCGTGAAGTCGGTGGGCGTGATGGGTGACGAACGTAGCTATGAATACACCATCGCCTTGCGTGCCGTCATTTCCACCGACGGCATGACCGCTGACTGGGTGCATCTGCCGTATGAGTTCATGGCCAAGGTGTCGAATGACATTATTAATAAGGTAAAAGGCGTCAACCGCGTGTGCTACGATATCTCTTCGAAACCACCGGCGACGATTGAATGGGAATAATGTTGAAAATGAACAAGATAATGAAAAATAGGATTCTTTTCTTATTCTTTTTCCTGTTGGGATTGCTATTTTCGAGCAACGTGCATGCCCAGGAGCCTTCGGTGCGCTCCAAGGAAACTACTAAGATAGGTGGTAAGGAGTATTATATGCACCGCGTGAAGCAAGGGGAGACTCTTTGGGGACTTTCAAAGGTTTACAACGTGGCGGTTGAAGAAATCGAAGCGCTGAATCCCGAGGTGAAAGATGGCTTGAAGGCAGGGCATGTGTTGGGTATTCCCGTACGCCCGCAGTCTGAGCCACAAGAAGAGGAACCCAAGGCTGAGCCTAAGCCTGTTGTGGTTGAACCCAAACCGCAGCCGAAAGTAGAGGAACCTAAGCCGCAACCCGAACCTGTTGTGGCAGAGCTGGTTGTCGTGGAGCCTAAACCTGAACCGGTTGCTGAGACTCCAAAGGTGGTGAAGCCGCAATCCAAGCCCAATCAGATGGCCTTCTTTGACGGCAAGGCACGCATCGTGCAGAGCGGCGAAACCCTTTATGACATCGCGAAAGAGTATGGAGTTGACATCGTTGCGTTGAGGGCCGCCAACCCGGGCATCAGCGATGAGCCTGCTGTGGGGACCCGTGTCAACATCCCTAACATCCTCAACGAAAACGATTATATCATCCACAACTGCGAGCGCAACGAACGCGTTTCGTCGCTGTTGAAACGGTGGAAGGTGGATGAAAACGATTTCCGTAGAATAAACGTCTCTGTTGGATCTCATGTGTTTGTAAATCAAGTTGTTCTTATACCAATCCAGCCGATTTCCGATTTTTATTGGATCAACGATATGCCCGAAGTGGCTGAGGGGAATGATGAAGAACAACCAGCGCAAGAGGCGATTGTCCCGATTCAAGAGGAAGCGGTGCAAAGCATTTTCAATGAGGACTTTGGAGAATCTGAGCATTGTTTCGCCGACCCTCAAAATGCCCGGAGGCGTTACAAGGTGGCTTTGATGGTGCCGCTGTACCTGAACGAGGTGAGCAACCTTGAGATGTCGAAAGAGAACCTGACACAGTTGCATAAGGCCCGCTCTTTGTCGTTTGTGCAGTATTACGAAGGCTTCATGATGGCTGTCGAGACGTTGGAAGAACAAAATGGTTTGAAGATGGACCTCACCGTCATCGATGTGACGGACAATGTCTCCACTGCCGAACGTGCGCTCTCCCAGATCCGCGGCAAGGACTTTGATTTGATTGTGGGACCTTTCTTCGGCAAGTCGTTTGCCATAGTGGAGGAGTACGCCAAGCAACACAACATCGTGGTGGTCAACCCGCTTTCAACTCGCGAATCGGTCATCGTCAACAACCCGAATGTGGTGAAGGTGAAGCCTGGCGAGATGGGCCAAATCCTGACGATTTCGAATCTGGTCAAGAACCTGTATAACGATTCCAATGTGTTCATTGTCAGCAAGGAAAGGTCTGCCGATTCAATATTCTTGAATCAATTGGAATATCATCTCAACCTTGCCGTCAACGATGAAGTGAGGGTGTCGGGCGACGAGTTCCTTCACTTTGCCCGCAACGAGAGTGAACGTCTCGAGATGGGTAGCCGCATGGCGAAGACCGTTGAGGTGGAAGGTCAAGTGTATTCTACCGACGATTTCAAAAACGGAAACACTAACGATGTGGTGCTGGCAAACACCGTCAAACGCTATTCTTACAGCGAGATCAGTAAGGTGAAGTCACAGCTTTCGGGCGTGAGAAACAACGTGATTGTGGCCTATGGCGACGACAACGTGTTTGCCACCCAGATGCTGAACACCTTGGCGAAGGAAACCGACCGCTTCCCCATCACCTTGGTCTGTGCTCCCGACTGGGATAAGTTCGAAAAGCTGCTGGTCGAGAACCTGTTGCAGATGAATGCCATCTATCTTAACGACGGTTTCGTCGACTACAAGAGCGATGCCGCTAAACAGTTTGTGAGGATGTTTAGGTCGAAGTATGCCGCCGAGCCTCAGGACTATGCCTTCGAGGGCTACGACATGGCCATGTTCTTCCTCAGTGCCTTGTTGCGCTATGGCGACGACATGATGGATTGTCTCAACTGCTGCGACGTGCCGCTGTTGCATACCCAATACCGTTTCTTCAACCGCGACTACCTGAAAGAGGGGAGAAGCAACGGTCGCGAAAACCAATATTGGAGTGTCTATCAGTATGATAGCGATTTGATTGAGCTGAGGCCCGTCGACCCGTTCAAGAAGAAAACGGAATGAGTTGAAAAAGAGAGTAAAAGAGGAAAATGAAAATATTTCAATAAAATTTGAAATTGTTTAAATAAAAGTCCTAAATTTGCACCGCTTTGTAAAAGAAACAAGCTTTCTAACACAAATAACAAACCTTTAATTAAAGTCAAAAAAATGAAAGTAAAAGAAATCATGAAGGCTCTTGAAGCCAAACATCCTGGTGAAAAAGAGTATTTGCAGGCCGTCGAAGAGGTCCTGGTTTCCATTGAGAAAGTGTACAACGAGCACCCCGAATTCGAAAAAGCGAAGATCATCGAGCGCCTTGTGGAGCCCGATCGTATTTTCACTTTCCGTGTGACTTGGGTCAACGATAAGGGTGAAGTCTGCACGAACTTAGGTTATCGTGTGCAGTTCAACGCCGCTCTTGGCGCTTACAAAGGTGGTCTCCGCTTCCACCCGGCTGTCAATGTCTCCATGCTGAAGTTCTTGGGCTTCGAACAGATCTTCAAGAACTCCCTGACCAACCTGCCTCTTGGCGGTGGTAAGGGCGGTGCCGACTTCGACCCGACGGGCAAGTCCGACGCTGAAATCATGCGTTTCTGCCAGGCCTTCATGTATGAGCTTTGGAGAAACATCGGTCCTGACCAAGATTCACCCGCTGGTGACGTCGGCGTCGGTGGCCGTGAGATCGGTTACCTCTATGGCGCTTACAAGAAGCTCGCCCGTGAACACAGCACTGGCGCTCTGACTGGTAAGAGCTATGGCTGGGGTGGCTCTCTCATCCGTCCTGAAGCCACTGGTTTCGGTGCCATGTACTATGTTGAGCGCATGGTGAA
>Ga0310786_10003752_pt1 | contig 21772 bp, 1 predicted proteins | sample AusTroGonzalo_MG_FD_203881 | JGI IMG/M metagenome (GOLD analysis project Ga0310786, IMG submission 203881) | Bovine rumen microbial communities from tropical cattle in Woodstock, Queensland, Australia - Gonzalo_03 (v2) (version 2) | ecosystem: Host-associated > Mammals > Digestive system >...
TATGGGGCGGGAAGGGCGCCGGTTTGCTTGGTGCCGGGGTTCAAGATGGGGAAACGGATGGGATGCCTGAGGGCGGAATGGGGGGGGGAGGCAGGGGGGCGGTTCGTCTTGGCATCGGCCCAGAAGGGAGCGGGTGTTTCCCGATGCGGAGAAATGGGGTAGAGGGAGTGAAACGGTTTTGCGGCAAAAGGGGGTGGCGGGGAAGGTTTCCGGGCGGGCGGATTCCCGTCCAAAACGGGACATGATTCTCTATATAATCGCGCGCGAGAGGAAACGGGAGTAGTGTTCCCTTCTCAACAATGGTCGAATTATGTCCCATTCGGATGGACGCCGCGGGTTCCGCGGATGGCCGGCGGTTTCCGCGAGGGAACCGGTCGCCGGTCCTGCCGCGCCGCCGTTTCCCGAAAGGGGCGGAAGGAGATGCGGAATGAAGGCCCTTTTCCATCGGATTTCCAGTCACGCAGCGGCGCGGGGGAACAGAGCCGCGAAGGGGAAGGATTGTCCCATACAGAGCCACGGAGGCACGGAGGAGGAAGGCAAGTCCGCCAAACTGTCCAACCAACAAGCCGCCAAACCGTCCAACTTTGCTACGGAGGACTGCACCATGCACCATGTTCCATGCACAACGAACGCCCAAGGGACGGGGGGGAACCCCCGCGCCCCCATGGGACAAACGGGACGGGCGGGATTTTGGGCGCGGTGGCGTTGCGGCGCGGCGGTCGAGGCCGCCGGGACGCGGGTGGAGCATTCGGTGGGGGGAAAAGATGGGTGCGGGATGAAAGAGACCAAAGAGACGCAAGGGACGACCGCGCAGGGACGCACGGCGGCGCAGCCCGGATGGAATTGGGCGCGCGCCGCCGCCGCCGCCGCGGTCGCCGTCGGGATGTGGTTCGGCGGGGCGGGGGAGGCATGGGCACAAGGTGCAACTTGGATCGGGAACAGTTTTCTTGTCGTGAACGGGACTTGGTACAACGGCAGTGGGTCGGGGAATACTGCCCGTCCGGATTCCTTCGGAAATCTGAGTTCCATCGAACTGGGGGCGGAAATCCAGTCCTACGGCGACAGCGACGGAGCGTGGCCCTCCCTGCCCTGTTTTCCGCCCGTTTTGCCATTCACGGGCAACGAGGACGTTGCCCCTCCCCGGCCTTCCCTTTGGGAAGGAATGCTGAAAAAAACGTTTTACTGACGCGGGGGGGAGGCGGGCGCGGGGGAGGTTGCGGAAAAAGGGAGGCGGTATATAATTGACTGGAGAAAAGCGGATTCAGGTCCGCGCAAAACACCGCGTTGCCGTTCCCCGGCGGCGCGGGAGGCTTTGGGGTCGCCCCCAAGGTTCCTTGTGCCGTACCCATCCGCTTCCCGGAAACCCGCCATGAAACAAGTCCTCCTGACATCCTGCCGATCTTTCCTCCGCCCGACCGCGGAGGCGGGAACGGCGTGCACCTCCGGAGGGCCGTCGGCAACGCAGCGCGGGACGGGAAACAAAAACGGTTTTGCCCGGAAGGGCGCGGCAAGGAGAATGAAGATGAACGCATTCTTGACGAAGATTTTCGGCCACAAAGGGCGCGAAGGGGAAAGCCGCAACGGCGGGAGACGGGCGACGGACGGCGGGTTTGCGCCGGGAACCGCCAAACGGCCCAACCGCGAATGGAAATGGGCGCGCGCCGCCGCCGTCGCGGCGGTCGCCGCCGGGGCGTGGCTCGTCGGGGCGGTGGATGCGTGGGCGTGGGGGTCGTATACCAGCTTGTTCAACAGTTACATCGTGGCGAACGGAGATTGGCTGGACGGGTCCGGAACGGGACACGACGATTTCAACGGCTACGACTTCGGAGAAATCACGACGTTGAAGCTCGGCGGGCAGGTCGGGTCCTATTTTTCCAACGACGGAAACAACGGAAGCCAGCATGTGCATGGCACCAGTTTGAATTACTACGGGCGCATGGGTTGGAGGGTCCGCACCGACAATGCCGCCGCAACCATCGTGGCGGAGGGGACGCTGGCCCTGCCGTACAAGAATGAATCGGGGAGCGATGACATCTGGGAAGAGGTCACGACTTGCAACGACGTGGCAACCGGCCTCCCGGCGGGGAACTACAAGGTGGAAGTCTGGTTTTACGTGGCTGCCCCGGACGGAAGCAGTGCCTACTACGACAGCAACAACAACACAAACTACATAGCGAAATTCCAGGTTGCGGGTGGAACGGCGGGGCTGGAGGTGACGGGGGTGGACAGCAGCGAATACACCATCCGCTGGGATGATTCGAACAAACCGTACCGGGTGCGATATTCATCGGACGGGAGCACGTACACTTCGGCGCTGACGCCGTTCGAGTTCCTCAACAGTTTCACGTCTTCCGGGGAAGATTGGGTGCAATACACCAGCGGTGACAGGACGCTCTGGACCAACACGCCGCACGGCAGATGGGGCATCGGGGCCGTGCGGCCGTACACAGGGACGACCACGGCGGGCGAAGAAGGGTTCCTGTATCTCTCCGCATACGGCTCCAGCGTGACGAGTCCCTGCATCCGCGGGGTGGTCATTACCCAGGTGGTGGCGAAGATTCGCGCAGCCGGATCGGCCGTCTGCAGGCGTGTGCGGTTGGATGTCAGCTATGACGAGGGAAGCACATGGACGGCTTTGCAGGAGTATACGGCAACCGACCAAAACACCGTGCAGACCGGGACCTATACACCGCCGACCGGACTGATGAACCGGGAGAAGGGGTTGATGTTCCGGGTTTTCAACGTGGCCATCGGCACTGGCCAGACAGTACATCTCCACCAGTTGAATTTCTACGGGGTCGTCGACGCGGGCGGGGGCGCGGAAGTGACCGGGGCCAGCGGAACCCATTGCGTCCAGGAGGGGACCCGGGGCGCGGCGGGGACGTTGTGCACGGCGACGAACGTGGTGCTGGGGACGAAGCCGGGGACTGTCACGGGGAGTTCGACGGCATCGGGGCTTGCGTTTTCGTGGGGAAGCGCGGGCGCTTCGGCGACGGGATACATCGTGGATGCGACGATGACGGCGGGGGCGAGCGGTTCGACGACCTGCCCTGACAGTACGCTGACCAAGTATCTCTACGGGGCGCTTCCCGCGAGCAGTGCATCATGGTTCTACTACGGGAACGGAGTGAGCGGGCTTTCCGGGACCATTGCTTCCGCACCGGCATATTACACGGTTTCGAGCAGCAAGAGGCAGGCGCTGGGGCGAGATGCCGGACTTGTGAGTCCCGACGTGGCCTTGGCGGGGGCGGGAAACGTGAGCTTGTCTTTCGGGGTATATCCGCAGAACTTGGGGAGTTATTGCGCGACGAGAGACAATGCCCGTGTGGATGTCTGGTACAGCCTCAAACCTTCCGGCGGTTCGTATGGGGCGTGGATTCACTTGGGGACTGGATATCCCGACAGCACGAGCGCAGGACACACGTACACCTTCAATCTGCCCAAAGGTGCCTACGACGATCCGACGGCGACGGCCCGGTTCATGATCACGTCGCCCGAGACGGGATACAACCGGAATTATTACCGAGGGGCGCTGCTCGGCGCCGTGAAGGTGACCTGGGACGGACAGGCGGGCAATTACGCGTCGCCCATCAGCGGGTATCCGAAGACGGTGGCGGGAACGAGCGACCCCACGACCATCACCGGATTGACGGTGGGCGAGAAGGTTTATTACAAGGTGAAGGCGTTGCAGGGGAGCGGCGTGCGCAGCGTGTGGGTTGAAGGGGAGGCGACGCTGGTTGCGCAAGAGGTGACTTGGACGGAGCAGCCGACGGGGGTGGCGGTTGGCGAGACGGTGACCGTGGAAGCGGAGGGGGCCTACGAGAATCCGGCAATCAAGTATTCGAGCCTCGACACGAGCATCGCGACGGTGGACGAGGACACGGGCGTGGTGACGGGCGTCGCCGCGGGAACGGTCGCCATCCGGGCGACGGCACAGGCGACGGCGCACTATCCGGCGGGAGTGTACGCGGAGTACACGTTGCGGGTGCGTCCGGCGCGGCCGACGTCGCAGGCGACGCTGAGTTTGAACACGGGGGCGGGAACGCGGACGACGACGACGTTTTCGCTGGACTTCACGCGTGGGGGCGGGACGGGTGTGCTGATCCTGGTGAAGAAGGACGGCTGGCCGAACGACCCAACGGACGGGGTGGGGGTGGCGAACATCACGGCGGGAAGTTCGACGCTGACGGCGACGAGCTATGGGGACGCCTACGCAGTGGTGAACAACAATTACGCAAACAACAATTCGCACACGAAGCCGGTGACGGGGGCAACGGCGGCGTCGCACTACTACGCGCGGGCGTTTACCTACAACCACACGGGCACGGTGAATGCGGCGAATCTCACGTACACCTACATGACGCCGGGGGCAGGATGCGACTTCTGGACCTTGGCCACGGAGCCGGGGACGGCGGCGACGGTGAGCGGGGCGAAAGCGGCGGTGGACGGCGACACGCACGCGGTCGTCACCTACAACGCGGGAGGGGCGGGGAACATCCTCCTCGTCATGATGAAGGAAGCGGACGCCGCGTTGCCGCCGGTGGTCGACGGGGTTTGCTACACCAACGTCGCGAGCACGAACTACGGGACGGTCGCGGCGGCGCTGGGCAACGGGACCATCGTCTACGCCGGACCGGCGGCGGCCGGAAGCCAGACGGTCGCCGTGGCGGGGCTGAGCGGCGGGACGAGCTACGTCGTCTACGCGTTCCCGTACAACACCGCGGCCGGCGACGACGGCGGGACCAGCGCGAACTACCGCGCGCACACGCTTTCCGCGGCGTTCGAGACGGAAGCGGCGCAGGGGCCGGAGGAGCTGGACGCGGAAACGACGCGCTACACGATGTCCGTTTCGTGGAAGGCGATGACGCCGCCGGCGGGCAAAACCGTCACGGGCTACACGGTCGAGGCGACCGCTTGTGGCGGCGACGGGGCGGAATCGACACTCACGACCTGCCCGACGTCGGCGAGCCTGTCCTACGGCTACGACCCGACGAAGAACGCGTGCGGCGACACGGACAACTGGAGCTACCGGTGGAGCGTGAAGTCGAAGACCGACGACACGCACCCGTATCCGGTTTGGAACAGCACCCACGGACACCTCCTCCTCGGCAACTGGCTGACGACCACCTACAAGCCGGGCATCGAAACGCCGGTACTGGACCTTTCGGGGTACGTCAGTGCCGAGGTGAAGTTCAACCACAAGTCCTACTCGACCTACTCGACGGCCGACGCGGCGACGTACGCGGGGCGGTCGCCAGTCACGCTCTACTACTCGACGGACGGCGGGACGACCTGGACGAACGGTCCGAAGACCGGGAACGGGGGAACCAGCTACGGAGCCAGCCAGAACCAGACCTTGACGGTGCCGGCGGCGGCGCTGGTAGCGACCGCGAAGCTGCAGTTGCGGGCCGACAGCGCCCGAGGGTATACGAACAGCGCCGGGGCGTACCAGGCGGCGGGGGCGGCGGTCAAGGATATCGACGTGGTGGTGACGGCTCCCGCGACGGGGGATTACACGACGAGCGGCTGTTCCGTGCCCGCGGCGAACATCAGCGTCTCCGGCACGAACGCGACGGTGACGGGGCTTTCCAGCAACCAGCTTTACTACTACCGCGTGAAGGCGATCTACAGCGACTCGACGAGCAGCAAGTGGAGCGAGGAAACCGCCACCACGAAGGGGACGATGGCGGCGCCGGGGGCGGGCGCAAGCGCGGAGCGGTACGCCGGAACGGTCGCTTGGAACGCGCCGGAAGGCGAAAGCGCGAACGTGACGGGGTGGACGGTCGAGGTGACCGGTTGCACGGGCGAGGCGGCGGACGAACCGGCGACCAACGCGTGCCCCGACGCCGCGCTGTCCTACACGACCGGCGCCAACGCCGTCGAAGCGCACGACGAGGACTGGATCTACTGCAACCGGGACGGCGGGTATCCCAGCCGGCAGAACTGGGGCGGCTACAACGGCGGGGCGCACTTCCTGGTGGGGACGGGCGGCAGCGCGTCGTCGCCGACGCCCAAGGGCATCATCTCCCCGCGGCTCGACCTTTCGACGGCGGGAAGCGCGTTCGTGCGCTTCATGCACGCGCCGAACCTGCAAAGCCCGATTTCGAATTCCTACGTCACGCTGTACTACAGCCTGGACGGGACGAGCTGGACGAAGGCGGAGACCTTGAAGGACGCGGGGCAGGTGTGGAAGGACGGCCCGAGCCTCGTGTACAAGGAACTGAAGATCGACATCCCGGACGCGGCGCTCGCGGACGGCGTGTACCTCAAACTTTCCACCGACAACGCCTGGCAGCAGGTGACGGCGACGGCGACCAACCAGTTCGGCGCGCGCCTCGCGGAAATCCGGGTCGTGGCGACGCCGCTCCGGCAGGACTGGGACTGGAGTTGCGCCGGCACGATGACGAGCAACTACACTTCTTCGAGCAGCGGATGGAGCGCGGCGGGAATGAGCCAACGCTTCGGCGTGCTTTCCAACGCGACAACGTACGGCTACCGCGTGTGGGCGACCGACGAGGGAGGGAACGCGAGCGAAACCGTTTACGGCCAGTTCACGACGCTCGCGGGGCAGGACCCGCCGCTCCAGATCTGGGCGGAGCCGGTCAAGCAGACGCAGATGAAGCTGCAATGGGACGCGGCGGAAGACGCGACGGGGTACGAAATCCAGATGACGAAGTGCCACGAAACGCCGTGGGAGCGCGTCGTAGCAACGGCGTGCCCGACGAACCGGCGGCTGGGCGCGGAAGACGACTGGAGCTACATCGGCGGCGGAACGGACGTGGACATCGCGTACGCCGCCGACGGGACGACGAAGATCAAGGAATCCGAAACGAACTACATCACCGCGGGCGGCTTCTACCCGACATGGGCGGACGGCGGTTCCCCGGCGGAAAACAGCCAGGTGCTCGCGGGCGAGGGGGATCCGGGCATCATAAGCGCCGCGTTCAGCACGGTGGGGGCGACGAACGGCGTGCTCACCTTCAACTACGGCCGGTGGTACGCGAACGACAACTTGAAGAACGTCACGGAGGACGAGCGGCGGAACGCGTCGGTCCTCTCCGTGTTCTACTCGACCGACGACGGGGCGACGTGGGAAGACTGGTTCAAGACGCCATCGGCGTACGCTTACGCCTACACGTACCGGGGAACCTACGGGCAGGTGACGAACAGCCTCCCCGCGGCGGCTCTGGGCAAGGAGAGCGTCCGGGTCAAGATCGTCGCGGAAAACGCGTGCATCATGGACGTTTCCACGAAGGCGGGGTCCAGCTACGTGACGAACCACGCGGTCGGCGCGGCGGTGGCGCTCGCGGAACTGAAGTTGCAAGGGGTTTCCGGCGATTATTCGGGCGCGGGGTGCCGCGAGGACGACGGGACGTGGACGGTTCCGGCCAGGGCGGAAGAGCTTTCCTTCCTCGTGACGAACCTGACGGCCAACACGCCGTACTACTTCCGCGTGCGGGCGACGGACGGGGAGACCGTTCCGGAGCAGTACGGCACGTGGACGGACGGCGCGGCGGCGACGCTGGCGGCGCCGGACCGGGTGACGAACCTGACGGCTTCGGCGGTGGGCCGGTACGGATTCACGCTCGGTTGGGATGCTTCCGCGCGGGCTGAAAGCTACACCGCCTGCGTGTACCGGAATTCGGACAACGGTCTCGTGGGGACCTATCCGGCGGACGGCCTCTCGGTGCGCGTCACCAACCTCGTCGCGGACACCGCGTACTACTGCAAGGTCACGGCGTGGGCCGACGACGTGCTTTGGGACGGCACTCCCGCGCCCGACACCACGAGCACGAACTTCCCCGTCACGACGGCGAACGCGATTTCCATCACCGCCCTCGAAGCGAGCGGCATCAACACCAATTCGGTGACGGTTTCGTGGGAAGGCGCGGGAAGCGGTGGAAGCGCGCAGAACATCCTGACATGGGGCGAAGTCGGCTCCGACGACGGGCTCGGCGCGGTCGAGGAAATCATCGCGTGCCCGGCTTCGACGTTGGGCCGGAGCGACAGCGGCAACAGCTGGTTCTACATGGGCGGGAGCGCGAGCTACCCGGCGTACTGGAAGGGGAGTGCGGCAGGCGACGAAGGGCACGCCTTGATCTACAACTACGGCGGGGCGCCGGGCATCCGGAGCCGCTGGTTCGACACGTGGGGCGCGACCAACGTGGTCGTCGAATTCCTGCACGGCCGGTTCAACAGCGGGGCGGATTCCACGGTGGAACTCGACTACTCCATCGACGGCGGGGCGACGTGGACGTACGCGGGCGAAGCGCCGAGCACGACTTCCAACAAGCCGGTCGTGCCGCGGAGCATCGCGCTGCCGAAGTCGGCATTGAACCGCCGGAGCGTCATGATCCAGCTTTCCGCGCCGGGCGCGGACGGCAACAAGGGCGCGCACCTGAAGGACATCCGGATCCGCATCCAGGGGCGCATGCTTTCGACGGGCGGCGGCGAGAAAACGTGGACGGGCGCCGCGACGAGCGCGACGAGCTGGACGCTCGACAGTTTGACCCCCGGCAAGCGCTACTGGTTCAAGCTCCGGGCGACGGACGACGGAACGACCTGGGTCGAGGCGAGCAACACCGCTTCGACGTACGCCGAAACGGCGGGCGTGCTCGCAAGCCAGGGCTTCGAGGATCACACGACCGACCGGACGCCGTGGGGCTACACGCTTTCCACCAACAAGGTGGGCGACGGCACGGCGGCAACCGGGAGTGGATGCCCCGTGGTCGAAGTGGTCGAAAACGAGAATCCGCTCTACGGCAGGAAAGCCCTCCGCATGAGCGGCAGCGCCAGCGCGGCCGCGTTCGGCGTGGCCGATTTCACGTTCGCCGGAATGGGCGGCCGCGGCGGCGTGGTGACGATTCCCTTCGCGGCGAAGGACCTCGCGAAGAACGACTACCTCTACGTCGCGTACAAGGTGGACGGCGGCAGCTGGACCGCCCCGGGCGGCACCAACCAGACGAGCATGGGCGGCATTCCGCTGACGCGCATCGGCTGCGGCGGAAGCGACGTCATCAACCAGAACTGGCCGTACAACCGGGTCCTCAACGAGACGACGCGGCCGAAAGGCGACGCGTACAGCTTCGAGGTCCCGGCGGGCTCGACCCTCACCGTGCGAGTGGCGTTCTGCGGGCAGAGCGGCGGGGCGAAGCGGTACTACTACATCGACGAACTCACGCTCGAAGAGCTGGCGGGGACGCCCCTCGACGCGAGCGCGACGGCGAACAACCACGGCACCATCGACCTGTCGTGGAAGGCGCCGACGGGGCAGAGCGTGGTCATCATCCGCGGGCAGGACAAGCGCGAGCCGCCGAGTCCGGGCGCGCCGGACCTGACGAGCCTGCCGGAAGGCTACGAGATCGTGATGAACGGCGACAGCTGGTACTGGGACCGCGCAAACGGCCACGGGACCGGCGACGGAACGACGGCCACGACGACGGAGGACACGGGCGCGACGAGCGGGTGGAAGTACTTCTACTACTTCTACGCCGTGACCGATTCCGGGACCATCGGCAAGACGCCCGCGACGGCGCATGCCATCGTCAAGGGCATGGTCAAGGCCATCGCCTCGCAGGGCTGGGACGGCTGGGACGTGCATCCGTGGAGCTACAGGCAGGGCCGCGTTTCCAACCCGGGCGCCAAGAGCGACTGCGGCTGGTGGAAGTGGAAGGGCATGAACTTCTCGAACGTCGAATTCTTCGAGGACCCCGGCGAATCCGACGGCGACGGGATGACGCGGCCGGTTTGCGGCCAGAGCGGATTGAGCGGCTTCGGAACGGCGCCGACGTACGCGAGCATCTACGGGCAGGGCGGGCGGTACGGGACGACCGGCTACGCGGACCCCGACGCGAGCAAGCAGCAGGGGGTGAGCACGTACACGAACTACTACGGCGAGCACAGCTACCGGTTCAGCGGCGGCGGCGGCTACGTGTGGAAGGGCGAACACTCCTACAGCGACTGGAACAACAACTGGGTCACCGCGACGAACCCCGTCATCAACACGAACAACGCCGCCATCGAGTTCGCGAACGTGGACCTGACCGGGTACAAGAACGTCGAGTTCCAGATGCACTACGCCGGTCCCTTGCAGGGCGGCGGCAACTACCTGCACCTCGCCATCAACACCAACGGCGGCGCGGCGGGTTCGTGGCAGGCCGTCGACAACTTGAACAGCGCCGGGTGGCGCGTCAGGACGCAGGCGCAGGACTACGGCCTCCAGGTGCAGGAAATGTACTCCGGCCTCACCAGCACGAACGTGGACTTCTACGACCAGACGCTCGCGCAGTACGGCAACCCCTTCATCCTCGAAGTTCCCGACAACGTCACGCAGTTCATGGCGCGCGTCATGTTCTACGACTCGAACGGGCGGACCGCGGGGTACTGGCGCAACGCGGCCATCTTCATCGACGAAGTGCGTTTGCTTGGCGAAGTCGCCCTCGATACGCCGAAGCCCTTCATCGACAACATCGCGAGCAACTCCTTCCGGGTGACGTGGACGAACGTGCCGGACGCGGACCGCTACAACCTCCGCGTCACGTCCGTCGAGAGCAACGAGGCGGTCAAGCTCGCCGAATCCTTCGCGGTGCAGGGGACACTCGACTGGACGGCGAGCGGAAGCCCGGCGTACACGACGGGCGCGAACCGCGAAGGCGGGTCGGGTTCCCTCGGCTACGGGCTGGAACTCGCCGCCGTCAACGACGCTCTGGCGAGTCCCGCCATCGGTTGCGCGGAAACGCTGAGCTTCTGGGCGAGCGGCGCGGGCGACACGGTCGCGAGGCTGGCCGTCCAGATCGGGAGCGGCGACAGCTGGGAAACGCTCTGGACCGGCACGGCTTCGGAAATCCGCGGCAATACCGGGCCGACGTCGGCGGAACACAGCGGGAACTGGAGCCGCTACGAGGTCGCGCTGCCGCACCGCCAGTGGCAGCAGATCCGCTTCGTCAAGACCGCGGGAAGCGGCAAGCTCTACGTCGACGACATCAAGGTGCTCGGGGCGGGGAACTACGCGACCACCGTCTTCACGGCCAACGGCCTGGCGGCGACGAACTGCGAGGTGACGGGCCTTGCCAGCGGCACGCGGTACTTCGTTTCCGTGCAGGCGGTCGAGGACGTGTCCGACGGCGGTTCCACCTACGAAATCACGAGTCCGTGGGGCGAAACGGCCGACTACACCGCCGGGGAATTCCGCGCGGCGGCCGACGGCTTCGAAATGGTCCGCATGGGGTGGGGGAACCCCGGAAGCGGCATCGTCGTCATCGCCGTGGAGAAGGGCTTCGATCCGTCGGTCGTCAAGACGCCGACGAACGTCTCCTACACCGCGGGGGCGGCCTACACCGACGGCGGCTCGGCGCACGCGTGGGTGGTGACGAACGCCTCGGCCGCGATGGCCGGGACGGGCTTCGAGCACGTGTCCGCGTACGCCGCGGCGCATCCGGCGGCGGACTTCGTCGCCTACTGGAAGCGCGGCAGCGTCGGCTACTGGGAAGGGCGCTGCGAAACCAACGTGGCGCTCGGGACGTACGTTTGCGCCGCGGCGGACGCTTTCGCCGTCACGAACGGGACGTTCATGGCGGGGAACACGGACTGCTCCTCGCCCGCGGCAACGCCGTTCGGCGGCGGCACAGGTTGGGACGGCAACTGGCAGCTGACCGTGACGCACGGGCAAAGCGGCTGGAAGGCGGTCGAAGCCGTCACGGACGGGACGCCGGAAGGGCTGCTCGAAACGAACCAGCTCTGGGGCGCGGGCGGCAACATGCTCAAGTTCAGCCCCGGCAGCGACCGGGCGAACTCCTGGGTGGGAATGCGCCGGAAACTCGCGACGCCGCTCGGCGCGGGTTCGGGCGACGAGTGGTGGGGCATGTTCTCGATGAAAGCCACCTGGGATGGCAGCGACAAGTGGGCGGGGATGAAGCTGCTCGATTCCTCCGGGACGGACGTGGTGGCCATCGGCAAGGTCGAAGGCGGGAACAATGCCGCCATCAAGCCGCACGACGGCAGCGCCACGCGGGGCGGCTCCGCCATCGCGGGCGGCACGACCAACGTGTTCGTGTTCCGCTGGAAGAACGGCAAGATGTCCCTGCACGTGGAGAGCGCGGGTGCCTCCTCGCCGGTTTGGGACCCGTCGAATCCGTCGCACCTGTCGGCCCCGGACGGCTGGACGTGGCAGGTGGAGAACTGCACGGTTTCCACGATGGCGGAAGTCCACTACGTCATGCTTGAAGTTGCCAACAAGAGTCAATTCGTCAACGACGTCTGGTTCGACGAAGTGCGCATCGGGGCGAACTGGCCGGAACTGATCGGCAAACGGGAAATGCCGCCGGCGCCCGCGTACGACGTGCTGGCGGAACCCGACGGCAATGAAATGGTGCGCCTGGGCTGGAAGTACCGGGCGGCGGGCATCGAAGCGGACGGGACGACCGCAAACCCGCTCCGCGAGCACGCCAACGGCGTCACGGTCATCGAAACGACCGACCCGGACGGCGTGACGGTTGCCGAAATCGAAGCCTTGAAGGATGCCCCGCTCGGGACGACCTCCGGCAACGCGACGGTCATCGCGAGCCGCAGCGTGGGCGGCGAACAGGCCAGCGACGAAATGGACCACGTGGTGCTGCCCGGGACGACGCACCGCTACGCGGTCGTCGCGCGCAACGGCGGCTCCTGCGCCGCCGCGGCGCAGTCCGCGGCGGTCGAAATGGGCACCTACGGGGACCGGGAATGGGTCAACCCGTTCAGCTACACCAACGGCGTCGAATACTCGACGGCGTATCCGGTCGACTGGGCGACGCGCTACAACGGCGTCTGGAAAGGCGGCCACGGGTTCGAGTCGGGGCAGGGCTACCACTACTGGGCGAAGATGGAAGACGGCGGGACGTGGACGCCGGTCAAGCCGTCGGTGGCGGACGCGACGGTGCACATCACCAACGGAATCGCCAACTACTGGCAGAGCGCCGGGAACGTCATGGTCTGGGAAGACACGGGCGACAACCAGTCCGGGTCCCTCCAGCGGAGCCTCAACAACGCGTGGTGCGGGAACGAAGGCGACGACTTCTTCGTGGCCTTCCGCATGGCGTACAAGTGGGACGGGAAGTCCAAGTGGGCGGGGTTGCGGCTGATCGGCGGGAACACGAACGTGTTCTTCGGCAAGGTGGCCGGAACGGACGGCGGCACCGAACTCGTCGACCGCGTGGGCGTCGCCGCGTCGCCGTACGGCGGCGGGAGCGAATCGGCCGCGTACGGCGCGGCGGGGTCGCTCGACGACTACGGCAACTCGAACAATCCCGACAACGCCTACCTCGTCGTCGGCAAGGTCCACTGGACGGCGGCCGGGAAGGTCGACGCCTACGTGTGGGCGGTCAAGACGGGCGCGGGCGGGGCGACGCTGCCGACGACGGAACCGGCGTGGGCGATCCACTACGAGAACGCGAAACTCGACAAGGTGTACGGCATCGCCCTGGCGGCTGGCGCGTCGAGCAGTTTGGGCGGCGGCCGCGTGGGCGCGGCGTACTTCGACGAAATCCGCTTCGGGACGAAGTGGGACGACATCGTCGGCCCCGCCGACCCGACGGACGTGCGGATGGCGCTCGTGGGCGGGAGCGACCCGCAGACGACGGCCACCACGGCGTGGAAGGGCGATTTCGTTTCCTTCGACTTCGAAAGCCAGCCGGAAGACGGCAAGAAACAGACCGCGGCGGGGTGGATGAGCTACGACGGCGGAACGACGTGGACCGAAACCGCCGTCGCGACGAACACGGGGACGAGCACGGGCTGGAAGACGTGGAACGCGACCAACGTCCAGCTGACCGCGGCGGGCAGCGTCCGCGCGGGCGGCAGCGTGACCGGCGGGACCGCGACCAAGAAATCGTGGGAACGGACGACGAACGCGCGGAAGTACCGCCTCTACGCGGTCCGCGCCCTGCCGCCGCCGACGGGCGTCCACACGAACGGCGACATCCTCCGCAACCTCTTCGACTGGACGCAGGGGACCGATTCCGGCCGCACCTTCGAACAGGTGATGGTCGTTCGCTTCACCAACAGCGCGGACCGTGCCGCGTGGACGCCGATGCCGGTGGACGGGACGGCCTACGCGCAGGGCGCGACGTACAACAAGGGGAAAATCGTGTACGTCGGCACGGACACCAACTGCGCGGACACGGGGCTTTCCACGAACACGACCTACTGGTACTCGTTCTACACGGTCAACAACGACTACTACTCGGCGGCGTACGAGACGGATTGCACGACTTCGACGAACAACGTGAACGTGCCGGACATCGACGGCGACCCGACCGACTGGGTGGGCGTGCCGAGCGTCGTCAAGAATTCCTCGACGGTGAGCGCCAACGAGTTCATCTGGACCGACAAGGTCGGCGAGGAACGCAAGGACACCGACGCGTGCCAGTCGGCGGACCTCAAGGAATTCCGCGTCAAGGCGGACGCGAACGACGTGTACTTCCTCGTGCGCCTCTCCGGCGGGGAGGGGACGGCGGCGACCAACACGTACGCGGCGGTGGCCCTCACCACCTCCGGCCTCGCCGACGGCAACGCGGACGGCGAAAAGTGGGTGGGCGTCTCCGGCAACACCCTGATGGGCGGGGCGTACTGGAAGACGAACGCCTCCCTCCACTACGCCGACCGCGAGATGGCCGTCCACTGGGTGGACGGGACCAACAGCTGGCAGGTCGAGATTTGGGACAAGAACGGCGGCCACTGGTACGCGGCCACCAACTGGGCCGCGGCGGGCAGCGACGCCGGGGCGGCCGACGCGTGCATCGAGTGGCGCGTCCCGCGCGACCAGCTCGGGCTGACGTGGACGCGGGGCAGCGGCTGCGCGACGGGCCGCTTCACGGTGGCGACGTTCGTCAACTCCGGCGCGTGGAACAACCAGGCGGCCGGCACGGTGCAGGTCGGCGACAACGGCAGGAGCCGCGCGGTGGACGCGATGGCCATCGCGCCCTACGGGCAGGACGACAAGGATCTCTCGCTCGGCGCGTGGGAAGAAGGGCTGCGGGAGAAGGAAGTGCCCTTCTGGGCGGACGTGCGCTTCGACAGCGCCGGGGTGCACCTGAACGAGGCGCCGCGCGCGCCGCAGAACGGAAGGCCGAACGGCACCTCGCAGGCGAGCCCGACGATGGCGTGGGATGCCGTCACCGCCGACGAGGACAACAGCGGCTACGAAGGGTTCGTGACGGGGTACTTCCTCGAAGTCGCCACGAACGCGACTTTCAACGGAGAAGGCGACGGGACGGAGAACGGCCGCATCGCCTACCGCGTCAACCTGGAGGGGACGAACGCGACGAGCCGGCGGTTCGTCACCGACGGCAGCAACTACTGGTGGCGGGTGCGGGCGCGCGACAACTCCGGCGAACTTTCGGCGCCGGGCGAGTGGCACTACGTCGTGACCGGCAAGAAGGACAACGCCGGGCCGGTGGCGAAGCTGCTCTACGTCGGCACGAACGTCATGCAGTTCCTCGAAGATCCCGCGTACCGCGCGGAGGAGGAACGCAGCGGCGACGCGACGAGCGTCCTCGACAGCGAACTCGAGGACGGCGGGCACCGCTTCGGGTTCGTCATCGAGTGGACCGATTCGAGCGGCGTCTACGCGATGAACAAGATGCGCGGGTGGGACGCCGATCACGACCGGGAAGGCTCCTGGCCCGACAACAAGCCGGTGGGCAGCTTCGCGTGGAACATCTACGCCACGCACGGCGACGACCCCAACAAGCCCTACGGGCGCGTCAGCCCGAACTGGGACCTCCTCATCGTGGACCGGAACACGCCGTACAGCCCGACGGCCCACTACGAGGAAGTGGACGGGAAGACGAACTACTACACGTGGCACGACGCGTACACGCTGCCGACGGAAAACGGCGGGCAGGAGACGGTGGCCTGCTGGGTGATCGACTGCGGCAAGGACGCCGCGTTCCAGTACGAGGAACTGTACCCCGTCGGCAAGGTTTCCAACGGGGGGACGGTCCTGACCAACTTCGTCACCAACGCCTTCCAGATTTCGACCTACCGGCCGGGCACGGAGCTGTACCTGACGGTGTCGGCGGAAGACTGCTGCACGGACTCGGGCGATTCGGCCACCTCCGGGGACGCCGGGTGGTGGGGCTGGCCGTGGTGGAACGGGGACGATCCGGGCAGCTACAAGGGACTCTACAAGTCCGAGCAGAGCGCCTCGCTGAGCGGCTGGTGCCAGGACGGACCGCACAAGGCGCGCAACGTGACGACGAACCAGCTGCTCAAGTTCTACGTGCGCGACAACGACGTGATTCCGCCGGTGACGTCGACCGAAAAGTGGAAGGACACCGCGACGAACGCCGCCAACGCGGCCTTCTACCCGTTCATGGCGGCGGCGCGCGGGGCGGCCGGCGATCCGCCGTCGGAGTGGGACCCGACGTGGGATGCTCTCGAAGGCATCGGGCTGCTGCCGGTGGTGGAAGGCATCGGACGCGGCGCGACGTACCAGCTGACCGACGCCGACCTCGCGGCGGGCGGGAAGCTCCGCTTCTTCTTCAACGTGTACGACGAATACATCCACAGCGGCGTCAAGCGCGGCACGGCCGACCCGGGCGAAACCGTGCACAAGGTTTCGCCGCCTTCGGACCGCTACCTCACGAACTCGGCGTTCTACGCCCGGACGTGGGACGCGGCGGCCTCCGGCAACGCCGGCGCCTGGGTGGACGGGACGCCCAACCGCGCGAACTTCACGAACGCGTGGAGCAAGGTCCGCGACATGACCGAAACCGGGGAGAACACGTTCGTCGAAACGGACGGAACGGCGGGGACGGGGCCAAGCACGGTGCTGGCGTGGGAATTCGACGCTTCGATCGACACCGCGACCAACCTCTTCGGGGTGGCGGGGATTCTCGACTACATCGGGACGCACGCCGAAGGCGTCACCAGCAAGCTCATGCTCGACGCGTGGGACAGCGACAACAACGGGGTGGGGGACCAGGCGCACGACGACCTCGAGTTCGGGCGGCTCCTCTTCTCCGACGACGACGCGACGCCGCCGACTTCGCCGGGGTACAGCCTCATCGGCACGGGAACGAACTTCGTCAACTTCGGCAAGCTCGGGGAATGGAGCTGGACCGCGAGTACCTATCCGGACGTGACGGGGACGATGACGGGGATGGTCGCCTCGGCGGCGACGGCCCACTACACTGGCGGCAACGGTCGCTGGAACGCCACGGCCAACGGGTACGACATCACCGGAAGCGGTTCCCACCTGACCGACACGACCCGCACCCTCGCGACCACGCCGTATTTCGAGTTCACGCTGGCGGGGCAGAACGGGACGCAGTGGAAGGCGGATACCCTGATGTTCCGCAGCCGCGTGTCGGGCGACGGGCCGACGAACTTCGCTGTGACGGTGTGCAAGCCCGACGGCCTGACGAACTACGCGGCGGTGGCGGACGGGGCGATTTCCGCCGGGTGGACGACGAACGGCAACACGCAGTTCGAATACGTGGGCCGGTTCCACCGCTTCCGCATGACGGGCAAGAACAACGCGACGGCGGGCCTGGTCTCGCCGACCGGCGCGGCCATGCCGACGAAGGACAAGGTGGTGGCGAAGGTGTCGTACCGCGTGGGGTGGTACGGCAACGCGGCGGGCGGGACGCTGACGGTGTCGGCGAACGGCGGAACCCTCGCGACCTACACGGCGGACAGCTTCACCAACGCCGCGAGCAACGGCAAGGTGCTGACGGCGGCGCAAGGGTACTGGCTCGACGCGGAACACGACCTCGGGACGGGCGCCAACGACCAGGTGTCGTGGAGCGCGGCGTCGCTGACGAACGGCTCCGGCTTCGTGATCCGCGACGTGATCGTCACCACGCAGGCCGGGTTCCTCGACGAGACGCAGATCGCCGCGTACACCGCGCCCGTGGACCTGGACGCGGACGGGAACCGGCTGGCCACGACCAACTCGGTGCACCTGGCGTGGGAAGGGGACGCGGTGCGGGACGGCGGGGAACGGAAGTACCGGTTCTACGGGTGGGGCGCGAAGAGCGGCAACGGGACGTGGGCGGTCAACGACATCTCCATCCACGGCATCGCCGCCCTGCCGAAGGGCTTCGAGGTGACGGACAACGACCTGATGCACGGGTCGTGGACGAACTCGCTGCAGGTCCTCGACGGGGAGAAGCTGGGGCACGACACGTGCCGGAGCGGCCTCTGGGTGACGAACGACGGCGGCGCCTACGCGCAGTGGGAGCCAAAGTACGAACTGCGCTACCCGGCGGCGTACGCGGTCCGGCCGGACGGGGAAGTGACGAACGGGGCGTACGGGGCCGAAGCGCTGACGCTGGCGGCGTACGCGAGCGTGTCGGAAAAGGCGTTCGCCGACGGGTGCGGCTGGACGCTGTCGGGCGGGGCGGCCAGCGAGACGCGGGGAACCCAGCTGAAGGTTCCGGGGCTCACCCTGCCGGGCAATTCCCTGGTTTCGGGCGCGACCCGGACGATCGCGCTCAACACGAACGGGTTGAGCGAAGTCACGGGGGCGACGGCGAGCGGCTCGGTGGTGCTCTACGGGTCGGGGGTGGCCAGCGAAATCGACGTGACGCTGGAGTTCCTGTCGGACGGGGACACCGTGCTGGGCAGCACGGACTTCAAGCTGCCGTCCCTGTACCACTCCGTGACCACCATGGAACTGGAACCGTGGTCGCTGGACAACGCGTCGATCCGCAAGGTGCGGGTGACCATCGCCCAGACGAACGCGTCGTCGCCGGCGACGCACGTGGAAGACGTGGAGCTGACGCTGGCGGCGTGGGGGACGGAAAGCGACATGGAAACCCTGACGCCGGCGCAGATGCGGGCGCTCAACGGGACGCCGGGGGCGAAACTGCGCCTGCGGATGGGCGAACTGGACGAGACGACGACGGTTCCGCTTTCGGGCGACACGGACGCGATGACGGTGGCCGACGCTTCGGCGAACTACACGGTGGTGAGCCGGGTGTACGACTACGACCACGACCGGACGGGCGACGCGCTGTGCGTGACGGCGACCAACGAGTTCTGGCTCTACGACGACGACGCGGTCGCGCCGCAGACGGGCCAGCAGTTCGGCGGGCCGCTGGGCGTCATGATCGGCGGAAATCCGGCGCCGAAGGCCAGGAGCGGCAGCGGGACCAACGTGACGTGGATGCTGAGCGACCACGCGCTCGCCACGCTCGCGGCGGACTCCGGTTCGAAGTTGCGCTGGGAGCTGGATTTCTACGACTACAGCGGATGGCGCGTCACGGAACTGCAGGCGCGGAGGCTCTCCGGCGCGACCGAATCCGCCCCGGCGTACATCGTCAGCAACGGCACCGTCTCGGCGGCGGGGTCGCTGGGGGCCGGCATCGAGCGGGCGGCCGGCAACGCGGACGACAGCGGCGAGGCCGACCAGCCGCGGGCGACGGTGGCGTGGGAACAGACGGTCGGGAGCTTCTTCGCGGCGCATGCGTCGGAATTCGCGGCGTCCGGCACCACCACCAACCGGATGTACGCGAACACGACCGACCTCGACCACGACCGCGCGGACGACACGATGGCCACGGGGACCAACCAGGTCGGCTACGTCTGCACGTTCGACCAGGACACGGACGCGCCGTTCTTCCGGGCGGGCGACCTGGGCACCTTCCGCGGGATGCTGGTCCTGACGAACATGCCGGACGCGACGCTGTCCAAGCCGTCGGGCATCACGAACTACTACGGCGCGGAACACGTGCTGGGCGGAAGCCTCGCGGCCCACAACACGGCCCTCTCCGGCGGCGGCGTGGCCGACCGGACGAACCTGCTATACGACGCGGAGCTGGCGGCGGTGGACTCCGGCCACCAGTTCGCGATCCTGGCGGACATCCTCGACTCCGGGTCTGGCCTGCAGCGGACGGCGGAAGACGCGCCGTCGCAGACCTCCACCACGCCCCTGTCAGCCGGCTTCCCGGTGACGAATTCGGGCGTGGCCTGGCGCAGCATGGCGGGCGACAAGGCGGGGGCGGCGTCGAACATCCTGGTCCGCTGCGCCTTCAAGGAAAACTGGAGCGCCAGCACCGGCAGCACGAAGATGGCGACGACGAACGCCGTCACCGCGTGGTCGTGGGAAGGCTTCGCCCCCGAGGAGAGGTCGCAGTTGCTTCCGCCGGCGTTCGGGACGAACGGCACCGCCGACGCGGGCCGGAACATCCAGATCGCTTTCGAAATGTTCGACGCGGACAAGGACCGCGACGGCGACCAGCGTTCCTCCTCGCTGTCCGGCGAAGTCATCTACCTGCGCGACGACGACACGCGGGCGCCGACAACGCCGAGCGACGTGACGGTGGCGACCACGGGCGGGGCGGAGTACGACCCGGAGGCCGACATCACCCGCTGGAACGCCCCGTGGGTGAACGACAAGAGCCGGATTTCCATCAGTTTCTCGAAGTCGGTGGATCCCGCCACCAACGATGCGCCTGCGGACGCCCTCGGCTACAGGGACCGGTCGTCCTCCGGCGTGGCGGGCTACTGGCTGGCGCCGGACGGCGTGGCGGTGACGCCTTCCGCGGACGGCGTGACGAACCAGCCCGGCGTGCTGAAGCTGACGGGGTTGACGGGAACGGACACCTTGACGGTGCCGGGCTCGGCGATGGCCGGCCTGGCAATCGCGGAAGGCCTGCAGACGAACTGGCTGTTCGCGTGCGACGCCGACGACGACCGCGCCGGGGACTCGCTGACGAGCGGCAAGGCAGCCGTGCCGATCGCCTACGACGCGACGAAGCCGACGAGCGCGACGAGCCTCACGGCCTCCTCCGACGACGTGGAAGACAACACCAGCATGATGCGGCTCGCGTGGGGCGTTCCTTCCACCGGCATGGGACCGGACGCCGGCTTGGGCGAACTCGACAGTGTTGCCAAGGTGCGAGAAGGCAAGTACTCGCCGTGGGACAGCTACAAGGTGTACTACACGCGCTACGAATCGCACCACGACACGCCGAGCGTGGACGACGACGAAGTCCAGGAGGCCATCGCCAGTTCCGGCACGGAGTGGACGACCGTCACCGCGTCGAACACCGCGACGACGTACCTCTCGCTCACGAATCCCGCGACGACGACGTTCGACCTGCAGAACCTGGAACCGGGCGAAAACTACATCTTCGCCATCGTCGGCCTCGACAAGGCCGGGAACGAAAGCGCCACCCCGCGGTACGCGGTGGGGGACACGATCAAGTTCATGGTGACGCAGAGCGTGATCCGGGCGTGGGCGCCGCTGGAGACGGAGCTGAACGCGGCGGCGTTCGGTGGACCGGGAACGTTCGATGCGCTGCACACGAACGGGACGCGCGGGACGCCGGCGCTGTACTGGGACGTGAAGCTGAACTCCAGCACGCACCGCGCGAACCGCGGCTACAGCCTGATCTACCGCGACGACACGACGTTCCGGGAGGGGGCGGACGTGGAGTGGGCGCAAGCGGGGAACAGCATTTCGAACTTCTACTACGCGGAGCCGGACGGCAACGCGATGAAGTTCGAACGCGGGCGGATGCGCTACTACCGGGCGACCTACGAGGGGCGGGAGCCGTGGGTGCAGGACAAGACGCCGCTGGCGTCGGAAGAGGTGTACGCGATGCACCAGGTGAAGCTGTCGGAAGGCCGGAACCTGGTGGCGCTGCACGGCGTGCCCTTCACCAACACGTTCCGCGGCGTGTTCGGGACGGACACGAACTACTGGCCGGCGGGGAGTTCGGCGGCGAATTCGACGACCATCGAGTTCTTCGACTCGTTCGTCGGCCTGACGAACGCGGAGGTGTCG
>Ga0310786_10003753_pt1 | contig 21763 bp, 15 predicted proteins | sample AusTroGonzalo_MG_FD_203881 | JGI IMG/M metagenome (GOLD analysis project Ga0310786, IMG submission 203881) | Bovine rumen microbial communities from tropical cattle in Woodstock, Queensland, Australia - Gonzalo_03 (v2) (version 2) | ecosystem: Host-associated > Mammals > Digestive system >...
TGCGATCGATCTTCAGTATCCCGAGGTCAAGGCAAAGCACGATGAGATCGATACTAATATCTCTTTGATCGAGTCTTCACTTAAGGAATACAGTGACGGATTGGAGCAGTATAATGCCTCTTATTCCGCGTTCCTGGAACAGAAGGCGCAGTACGAATCATATGTGAAAGAGTATAATGACGGCCTTGATCAGTTCAACGATGCCCTGAAGAAGCTTGAGACGGGTGAATCGCTTCTTGAGGATGCCAAGAAAAAATATGATGACGGCCTCAAGGAATATGAGGACGGTCTTAAGGAATATGAGGACGGTAAGGCGGAATTCGAAGAGGAAAAGGAGACCGCCTGGAAGGAACTTCAGGATGCAAGGGATGAGATAGACAAACTGGAAGATCCGGAGATCTATGTTTTAAAGCGTGATACGAATGTCGGTTATGTGTGCTTCGAAAATGATGCAAAGATAGTCGACGGTATGGCAGAGGTGTTCCCGCTTTTCTTCTTTGCCATCGCGGCTCTCGTCTGCTCAACGACGATGCAGAGGATGGTCGCTGATGAGAGAGTCCAGATCGGCACGATGAGAGCTCTGGGTTATAAAAGATCCGCTATCGTAATGAAGTATGTCATCTACTCGGGATCTGCTTCCGTGATCGGATGTCTCGGAGGCTTCTTCGGGGGAACGAAGCTGTTCCCTTATGTTATCTGGAAGGTCTACGACATGATGTACGGATTTGCACCGATAACGTTCAAGACTGATTATCTGATCCTTACTCTGTCGATGATCGTATCGCTCCTTTGTTCCGTCGGGGTAACGGTAATTACCTGCTTCGGGGAATTTACGGAAGAACCGGCAGAACTTGTGAGGCCCAAGGCTCCGCAATCGGGTAAGAGGATCCTTCTTGAGAGGATCGAGCCTGTATGGAAGAGATTAAGATTCCTTCATAAGGTCTCTGCCAGAAATGTCTTCAGGTTCAAAAAGAGGATGTGGATGATGATAATCGGTATCGCGGGATGTACTGCGCTCGTTATCACGGGATTCGGTCTTAAGGATTCGATCGATAATCTCATCAACTTCCAGTATGACGAGATAATGACTTATGACGTGTCGGTCAATTTTGATGATGATGTGAGTGAGAAAGACATGACGGAACTTTTTGAACAGGCTAACAGTTCTGTCGGAGTCGATTCAAATGAGGTGTTGATCAATATCGTCCGCCTCAAGCATAACAGCAAGACTGCTATAAGAGACGTTGAATTATTCGTCTCGTCCGATGAGAGTTTTACGGAATATGTAAGGCCTCATTTTGAAGGCAAGGATTATTCTCTCCCCTCGGACGGCGAGGTTGCGATCAGTTCCAAGCTCGCGAGTTCCAATAAGCTCAAGGCGGGCGATAATATAACGTTCGAATACGGTGATGAGGGAAAGACGGTAACGGTCAGGATAGGATACGTTTTCGAGAATTATATATATCATTACGCTATCATGAACGCTGCTACATATGAGGATGTTTTCGGAAAGACTTATGAACCTAACAGCGCGCTTTACAAGGTGCCGCAGGATAAGTCTTATGAGTACGGATCTTTCCTCGGTAACAGTGACAAGGTCAAGTCGTGGAACGTCATGGCTGAGGGAAGAAGGACTTTCGGCGAGACCATGAAGCAGCTCAATTATGTCGTTATCCTCGTAATAGGCTGTGCGGCGCTTCTGGCGTTCATCGTTCTTTTCAACCTGAATAACATCAACATAACGGAGAGAGTCAGGGAGATCGCTACTCTCAAGGTTTTGGGTTTTAACAGGCGTGAGACGGGAAGCTATGTCTTCAGGGAGAATTTCATACTTGTCTTTCTGGGATTTCTGGCCGGAGTCCCGCTTGGCATTATACTTCACTCGTTCGTCATATCGCAGATAAAGATGGACATAGTGACCTATAAGGTCATAATCCTTCCTTTGAGCTATGTCTATTCGATCCTGACGGTATTTTTGTTCTCGATCATAGTTGACCTTGTCATGAGAAGAAAGATCGACAGGATAGACATGGCAGAATCACTTAAGAGTATAGAGTGATTTACCGTACCCAGTAGACAGCTATTCCGTCCTTGTCATAGACGACCTGTGAATAAGGCTTGAATCCCATTCCGAGTTCGAAGTCTTCGCCGTAGTAGGAATATCTCTCCTTTTCGAGAGGACCTATGATTATATAGTTGATGTTGTATTCGTTTATGTAGTTCCATACTTCTGCCGAATCATAACTGGTGTAGATCGTATCGATCGCGTTATGACGGGGAGTGATATATTTCTGGAAGACGTCATTATTCGGATCTGATTCGAGAAGATCGGTCTCCTCGTTGACGATACCCTGGAATCTCCAGAGTTGCTCGTGTGTCTGCCATCCGAATACGGTAGGTATGCCGGTATAGGCGGATATTATGTTGTAATCCGAGTAGGAATTACCATATGCTTCACAAATGACAGGTGTTCCTTCGATATTCTCGTTCATCCATTTTATGCATTCGAATGTTGATCTCAGGTTGCCCTGCGAATAGTCGACATCAGCCAGAGTGGGGCTCGTATAAGTCTCGATATATGCGGTGCCGTCAAGAGTCTTGAAGTTCGATTTCTCGAGCTTGCCGCATCTTTGTTCGAGAGAAAGGATCGTATAGTGTGCAGGAACAAGAAGAAGGACAGCGCAGAAGATCGCTATGCTGAATGCAGGGAAACTGAACGATCCTTCCTTTCCGGCAAACCAGAAGAGCCTGATGATGATATAGGCGACGGCAAGTGACAGGATGATAAATCCCGCAAAGGTAAACTTGAACATCGTGTTGGATCTCAGGTATCCTCCGGTATAGATATCTCTTACGTAGAATATCTCGGGAGCTACGATCATCATAAATCCCGTTATGGACATTCCGCATACGAATATGTCGCAGAGGTTCCTCTCGCCGAAGAACTTTGATACCGGATTCGTATATCCTTCCGGAGGCTGCCCGAAAAGCTCGACCTTTTTGGATCTGCCCTTCTTATTCGTGGCAACATAGTTCTTCGATATTATGGTGAATACGATGAATATGAGGCAGATCAGAACGTGGGTGCCCCAAAGGATCGCGAGCTGGTATAAAGAAGAACGCTGCTGGACCTTGGCAAGCGAATTGGATATGAGATCGAAGTTGAGATTGAACGGCAATGACACGATATATGCGATCGTGAACAGGATATTGAGGCACAGGGATGTTCTCGTAAGAGCTGACGGGAACAGATATACGAACAGAAAACCCAGTACCGCGACGACGATCTGAAGGAAGACGTGGAGCAGTACATGATCCGCAAAGAGCATATAGACGGACAGGATAAGTCCGAGATCCGTCGCGAAGAATATAAATGCCGTAGGATAGGCAAAGGCCCCGGACCTTACCGTATTGAAGATAAGGAAAGCCATCGCGCAGAAGATGAAGTAGATGAGGAAGTCCCAGTAATTGGTCATCTGGGCAAGTCCCAGAAGGACACCTGCCACGAACAGTTCGGGGAACTTCAGCATATTAAGTTCGTATAAGAGATTACCGGTCGTGATGTTTCCCGGATTCAGGATGCTGCCGCCGTTTTTCGAAGGGAATCTGAAGATGGAAGTACGGAACTTCTCTTTGTTTCCCGGGCCTTTGACGCTGTACAGAAGAGCTATGCAGACGGCGATTATGAGCAGGACTATCATCATGGAGATGACATGGGCATGAAGGTCTCCGACAAGGAAAGAGTAGAACGGGAATTCATGTATCGTAAAATCATGAGGTTTTATTACCTTCCCCGTAACTTCGTCAATGATACCTACCTTAGGATTATGACCGATGTACCTCGTGCTCTCCGGATAGAAGAAAGCATCCGTCTTACCGACGTTGACGCCCTTATTTCCGAGCCATCTGATGAAGGCATTTCCGATGGAATCCTCATCGTAGAAGAACGAGTGGGAATTACCGAAGATGATCGTCGTGAGACCTGCGAGAAGACCGCAGATATATTTTGCGTATTTATGACCTGCAAAACCGTGCTTTTCGGAAAGATCTATGAGCATCGTGCCTACCGTGAAAGCAGAGCCGAACGGAAGAGCGATCGCGGTGCACATGGAGAGCGTATAGCCGTATTCCGGAGGGAATCCGAAGAGCTTTATGATCATCGCGTAGATGAACTGGCCGTAGTAGTAATAGTTGATCTTAAGACCTGACAGCCACATGTCATTGGCGGGAAGCTTGTCGGACCTTAACATCGACATGATAAAGCCGTAGTCCATATATTTTTCCTGGCCGTTGATGTCAGGATGCATTCCCTTGAAGAAGCAAAGGAGAACGAAGACGAACGAGAACACGAGTTCCTCTATGATCATGTTCCTGATGACGCCCTCTTTTTTAAGCATCTCACCCGTATTTTTCAGGAACCTGGACGTAAGAAATCCCACTGCCGTAACGGCGAGCATAAAGATTATTATGAACAGTCTGTTGAACCTGAAAAGCCCCAGATAAGTAAAGGTCCAGACCAGAAGGCTTATGAGAAGTATGCCTATCGTCTTGGACAGGAAGTATCCTCCGCTCGAAAAGTTGCGGAAAAGCATCAAAGTCAGAGGGAGTACCGAAAAACCGAAGATCATCAGAGCTATATGCCATGTCGTCACAAAAAGGGAATCCTTGACCGGCATAAGGATCAGGGAAAAGATCAAGGTGAAAACAGGCGGGAATAAGAGCCCTAACACTTTAAGTATGTTGAACTTTCCTCGAAGTTCATTGATCTTCGTCATTTTCATTTTCCTCACTTTGATTTGTATTGCTCAGTATCTTTTCGCATATCCTGTTGGCAAGGGAGACCACTCCGTCCATACGGTTTTCCGGAAGGGAAGAGGTATTGGTGGAGACGAGCGCGGAAGAGCAGATAAAGACGTTCGGAGCAGGCTCCGTAAGATCCGTCTCGGGGAATCTTTCTGAGACGGCATATCTGATCTTGGTAAGTCTCCATGCCTTGATATCGGATTTGGTGATACCGGGAAACAGCTTCTTATAAGCTGCGAAATATATATCTTTGATCTTGGAATCATCCTCGACCCACAAAGGATCGGAGATGGAGCAGTCACCTACGAGATAGACGATGTTTCCGCCGTAGGAACGAAGTCCGAAGGAGTTGGAGTGATTGACTATCCTCGAGAAAGGATTGCCGTCGTTTATCTTCTGGAAATAAACATCCGATGATTTGCTCTTGAGCACCATCAGCAGGCAGAATTCCGCACGGTAGGTGATGTTCATCAATTGATCTTTCGTATTGATGCTGATCGGAAGTCCGTAGCTCGAGTTTACGAATGATCTGCACGAACCCGTAAAGATAACATAGTCGCTCGTGAAGTCGACACGGCTTGAATTACTGAGGACGCAGCTCGTACAGTATTTATTGTCCGGAGTTCCGTTGCTGCTTATCTCTGCAACGGTAGTCGAATAACAGATCGTTCCGCCGTTATCGATTATCTCCTGCATAAGTCTGTTGATGAGATCGGAAAAACCGTTCGTAAAATACCCGAGCTTCTTTCTTGAAGCAAGTCCGTGCCAGAAGGAATCGAACCAGGCGATATCCTCATAGATGCCCAGATCCCTCGTAAGTGACAGGAGCGCCCTGTCGGTCTTCCTTAAGTGGTGGGGAAGAAGCTCCAGATATTCCTTACCTATACGGCTTGATGCCAGAAGTCCTCCCGGATAAGAGAGCTCTTCGATTATCTGCACGTCAAAACCGGCACGGGACAGTCTCATCCCGCAAACCAGCCCTGACAGGCCTGCGCCGATTATACATACAGATTTTCTCATTATATTCTCCCGTTATCTGATCATCTTTGCTTCGAGATAGAATCTCTTTTCGAAGGCCTCGCCCATGGAGAAGGTCTTTCTCGGGAATACGCCTTCCCTGGCAATCGTCTCAAAGAACGAATCCTTCCTGACTTCAGGCAGGAGGATGCCCGTGACGTTTCCTTTTGACAGGCTCCTTACCGAGTCTTCGCCGTGGATATAATCAACTTCTGCTCCGATCTTATCAAGGAACATCTGGATCGATCCTACGGCCAAAGTATGAGGCGCATCTTCGATCCTTAAGACCTTGTCTTCGCCCTTGTCAGATACGAATACGATATTCTGGGCGCCGCTGATCTTTTCGGATCCTACGGACGCTTTGTTGTCCTTAAAGAATTCCAGGGCTTCGGAAAGAAGTTCGTCCCTGTCCTTTTCGAAAACGACCCTGTGGATAGGCTCGAAGTCGAGTCCCGCGTCATGAATATTGACGATCTCGACAAGTGCGAATCTTGCCGGATGGTCGCCTCTTTCCTTTATGTCAAGATCATCCTTGATATTGTCCCAGTGAGCCTTGGCTGATGCGAGGGAATGATTTCCGTCGCCTACCGCAAAGAGCATCTTGTCCTCGCTCCTGTCAAGAAGCTCCGCAAGAGCATTCGTCACCTTATCGAAAACATCCGTCTGAGCATTTACGAAGTATCCCGTAACATGTCCCGACTTACCGAAAAGGTCAGTATCATATATCGGCTTGGAATTCTTCTCCTTAAGGCTGTCTATTGCCTGTCCGATGACCGTGTCTTCAGGGTCGTCGATAAGGAGCATGACATGAGGAAGTTCAACCGGGGAATTAGCCCTGATACGCACCCTCGGAGGTATCCTGCTCAATACGGTACCTTCAGTTGCACGTATCTTCTCCTTGTTGCCGGGCTCGAAGCTGTACTGTTCGAGATCTACGGCCGCAACAAGTCCTTTTCTCGAAGGATGAAGATCCGTCTTGCGGTCGACTAATATGACACCTTCACCGAGTGTCTTCCAGACACCGTTTTTGATATATTCTTCTGCTGTCCCGGAGATCTTCCTGAGCCTTTCAGAGATCTGCTGCTCATTTTCGGTTCCGAGATAGACTTCCGGGAGAATAAGCCTCAAAGCGGAAGGGCTATCTCCGACATTTTCCTCTACTTCCTTCCAGTAATCAGGTTCACTTGTGTACTGGTCACAGGCGATTACCGCCCACTTTTTAAGATCCGTGCCTTCAGCGGGGATCATGATCTGCGCTGCGGCAAGTGCGATGTTGTCAAAGACTTTCATAACTACCCTCTTTAATAATAATACGTGAAACATAATAGCACGGAAGACCTATCTTTTCAAAGCCTATTTGCTCATGTTCGGGAAAGCCTTGTAAGGATATTTGAGAGCAATTGTCGTTCTTTGTTTTCTTTGTCGAAAAAAACCTCTTTCAAACATGCTACTGTTTAAGCACTAAAAACGTAACGGAGGTGTTTTATCATGGAAAACGATCTGAAGTCCTTATCGTTCCAGTTTGCCGTCGATATCTTAGGCAGCATCGTAAATGATCAGGAGAATGCCGGGAATACCCTTACCGGAGAACTTATCATAGCAGGCTGCAGGACGAGCTTTGCCGCGAGTTCCGCGAAGTCAGCCCTAAGCCGTGACAGATTCATAAGGCATCTTGAGGAGGGTTACTTTTCCTCGGGCAAGACGTTTGAGTTATTGAAGCTCATGAAAGCTTCGGGGTGCAAGATCAATAACATCGACAAGCTCCTGGAGGACGGAGAGAAGATCCACAGAATGTTCGGGGCTTCGATCAAGACGACCCAGAGGAAGAACGTGGAAGCCGGGACATGATCCTTTTGCCAAATCGGGCGATTATTAGTATCATAATGTTGTACGTTTAATAGGACGAGAGATTTCATCCGGAACGAAGGAGCGACATTATGGCAGGTAAACAGTATTCCAAGCACAAGACCATTGCGATCTACGATTATTTCTTAAGGAAAGTCTCGAGCGACGAGAGGAACGGTTCCGTAACCGTCGAATACTTAAGACAGTATCTGAAAGATTTGTTTGGTGACGATTTCGAGCGTAAGTCCGTCTATTCGGACATAGCCGCGATCAATGACTATAAGCGCCTCATGAACGGTCAGACCAAGGACTGGATAGAACTAAGAGGCAAGAATTCCTACATCAGGAATGTAGGTCCGAGCGAGTTCACCATGGACGAAGTACATCTTCTCCTTGATGCCGTTAATGCTACTCCTATAGTTGACGAGAAGATCGCCGAGAAGATCAAGAAGCAGTGGCCGTCGTATTTCGACAATGACGAGTATGTCTCCTTTATCGCATGTGAGAGGCAGAAGCCTACAAGGGCATTCGTATCTCTCATGAATTCCATCAGAAGAGCTATAAAGGAAAAGACAGCTCTTAAGATCAAATACGGATATAAGCTTACTGAAAAGGACCCTGCCAACTGTATCGAGAAGGACAGGACGATATCTCCTCTGGCCCTCTACTGGGAAGAGAATAAGTACTACCTGTTCGCCGTGGACAATGTCCGTTATGCCGAAGCTTTTGACGGAGCAAATGAAGCATCGGCACTAAGGTCTTCGCTTCGCCAGTTCAGGATCGACAGGATCGGGACCAAGGTCGAGGTACTGGGAAAATCCGACTTTATCGATTGCGATCTGAAGTACGTAAAGGAGAAGATAAGCGGTTCGGTAGACGCTTACTCTGACGGTAATTCAGTCAATCTGAGCATGAATGTCGAAGGTGAACCGGAACTTGTCCTTCGTGTCTTTAACTACCTGAGGAGCGAGATCACGGTAAAAGGCATGATAAACGACAACTGGGCCAAGGGTAAGCTCACTTTCTTTATCGAGGTCAGTCCGTCGGCGAGATTTTTCGCTCTCCTAACTAATCTTACGTCTTTTTCGGAGAACGGCGAACCTTCTTCCGAAGGCATCAGGATCACGATAGAGGGCGACAGCAGCTTCTCCAAAGCCTATGAAGCATTCCTTGACAGAGCAAGAAACAACGTATGTTTCAAAGACAGGGATTAGTCAATTGAAATCTTTTTTCTTTCGGTTTATAATCGTTTCTTGTTAATATTATTAAGGAGTTTCACCGATGAGACAATTTACTTCAAAAGAGCTTAGGAAGACCTGGAAGGATTTCTATATACAGAGAGGTCATGTAGATGTCGGAGCCGTATCACTGGTATCTGACGGATCGACCGGTGTCTTGTTCAATGTAGCGGGAATGCAGCCTCTGATGCCGTATCTTCTCGGCGAGAAGCACCCTTTGGGAACAAGGCTTTGTAACGTCCAGGGATGTGTCCGTACAAACGATATCGATTCCGTAGGTGACAAGAGCCACGTTACTTTCTTTGAGATGATGGGCAGCTGGAGCCTTGGAGACTACTTCAAGGAAGACAGATGCAAGTGGAGCTATGAGCTTCTTACGGATGTATTCGGATTTGATAATGACCATCTCGCCGCTACGGTATTCGCGGGAGACGAGAACGCCCCGAGAGACGAAGAAGGCGCTCAGTACCGTATAGCTTCCGGCTTCAAGAAGGAGAATATCTATTATCTCGGTGCAGATGATAACTGGTGGGGACTTGAGTACGGTCCGTGCGGCCCTGACAGCGAGATGTTCTATATCGCTGACATACCTGACTGCGGTCCGAACTGCGGTCCGGGATGCGACTGCGGCAAGTATACCGAGATCGGTAATGATGTTTTCATGCAGTATGAGAAGCATCAGGACGGACACCTTACACCTCTTAAGCAGAAGAACGTTGATACGGGCTGGGGTCTTGAGAGGATCCTTGCATTCCTTAACGGAACTAAGGACGTATATAAGACCGACCTGTTCTCAGAGGCAATAAGCTATATCGAAGATGCTTCGGGTGTAAAGTACGGTTCGGACGAGAAGCTTACCAAGTCGATGAGAGTCCTCGCGGATCATATCCGTACGAGCGTTATGCTCATCGGTGATGCAGCTAAGCTCGTTCCTTCCAATGCCGGAGCAGGCTACGTATTAAGACGTCTCATCAGGCGTGCCGTAAGACATGTAAGGACTCTCGGCATGAACAAGGATCATATCCTTGGCCTTGCAAAGATCTATATTGACAAGGTCTATGATGACAGCTATCCGCTCCTTACAAAGAACCGCGAGTTCATCTTAAACGAGCTCGATAAGGAGATCGCCAGATTTGAGAGCACTCTTGAAAACGGCATGAAGGAATTTAAGAAGATCCTTGATGACAAGAACAAGACTGGTTCCAAGGAGATCGACGGTGACTCCGCATTCTATCTTTACGATACTTTCGGTTTCCCGATCGAACTTACTGTTGAGATGGCTGAGGAAGAAGGTCTCAAGGTTGATGAGGAAGGCTTCAAGGCAGCCATGGAAAAGCAGAAGGAAACAGCAAGAGCTGCTACCAAGGCAAAGGCTGACCTCTCTTTGAGCGTTAACGAGATCCCGGATGAAGTTTCTAAGGATACTAATGCCACTGTTTATGACGGTTACGATAACCTCAAGTGTGAAGCTAAGGTCATCTACATCCTTAAGGCTGATGAAGATGGTTCAATGAAGGTTTCTTCCGGTGCTTCCGAAGGTGATGACATCATCGCAGTTTGTGATAAGACAGTTCTTTACGCTACGATGGGTGGCCAGATCCACGATGAAGGTAAGATCATAGCTGACGGTTTTGAAGCTGAGGTTATCTCTGTCGATAAGGATGCTGCAGGTAAGTACCTCCATACTCTCAAAGTTACAAAGGGTACTTTGAACAGCGGTTCGACCGTAAACATAGAAGTTGATAAGAAGAACAGATTGTCCATTGCAAGGAACCATACGGCTACTCATATCCTCCAGAAGGCTCTTCAGGAGGTTCTTGGAGATCACGTTGAGCAGTCCGGTTCTTATGTTGCAAGCGACAGATTGAGATTCGACTTTACACATCCGCAGGCTATGACGGCTGAGGAACTTGATATCGTTGAGAAGAAGGTTAACGAGATCATCCTTGAAGACCTTCCTGTTATCACCCGCGTCATGAAGCTCGACGAGGCCAAAAAGCTCGGAGCAATGGCTCTGTTCGGTGAGAAATACGGTGAGGAAGTACGTGTCGTTACAGTAGGCGACATCGATACTCCTTATTCGATGGAATTCTGCGGCGGTACGCATCTCAGAAGCAGCGGACAGGCAGGACAGTTCAGGATCGTATCCGAGTCCGGTGTAGCTGCCGGCATACGAAGGATCGAAGCTATTACGGGTCTTGCATGCTATGAGGCATCCAAGGAAGACAGGAAGACGATCTCGGAGATCGCTTCTGTCCTCAAGGTCAACAAGGATCAGATCGTTAAGAAAGCCGAACAGAATGTTGCCAATATCAAGTCACTTGAGAAGGAACTTAAGGAGATCAGCAGGAAAGCATCCGGAGATCAGGCTGGTAAGGCTGTTTCCGAAGCTAAAGATATCAAGGGTCTCAAGGCTGTCATATCGCAGGTTGAGTGTGATGACGCATCTGCTCTCCGTGAACTGGCCGACAAGATCAGGGATAATATCGGTTCAGGTGTTGTCTTCCTTTCTGCAGTCAACGGTGACAAGGTATTGTTCGTAGCTATGGCTACCCAGGATGCGGTCAAAGCCGGAATACATTCCGGTAACATTATCCGTGAGGCAGCTAAGGTATGCGGCGGCGGAGGCGGCGGACGCCCTGATATGGCTCAGGCAGGCGGTAAGGACGTAACTAAGATAAAAGATGCCCTTGAGACTGCTGAAAGAGTCATCACCGAACAGCTCGGATAATCTTTTCGGGAAAGAAATGATACAGGTGTCCTTGCGGGAATGATCCCGCAGGGACTCTTTTTTGTCAGCCCTTGAAGCTTTGATAGGAACTCTTGATATTATCGGGAGTGACCTCAGTAAAAGTCTCAAAAATGAAATCCTTATCGGCACGTGCCTCGTAAGATCCGAGGAGTTCTTCATACTCTTCTTTGCTGACCGGATTGCCGGATACGTCCCAGAGGTCGTCACTTTCACCTGAATCCGAAGACACGTGGTATCTGCCCGCGATCTTATCCATATGGAGTTCATTATCCTTGACAGACATCAGGTAATGATCCTGTTGAATGCCCAGAACGCCGTCGCTGGTAATGTTCTCTATAAGGTAGAACCTTACCCCGTTTTCGTCGTCAAAGTATCTTATACTCATGTTTTCAGACAGGAAAAGATCAGGCATCTCATCCGAGAACTGGGTCATGCCGTTATAACCGAATTCAGTCAGCGAACCGTCATTCGTAACTTCATATATCCTGACATAGGAATTAAGTCCGCGGCCCGCGTAACCGGTCTTGATGACTTCGGGATACCCGTCATTATCAAGGTCAGTCACGGCATACATATAGTACTCGAGACTACTTTTCTCATCCGTTTCCCCGACGATTTCCTTATCTGACACTTCCCACAGGGTCTTTTTATCTAAGATGATCAGGAGCATCCGATCTTCGGTCAGTTCCTCCGTAGTATCTGCGGATGTTTCTCCGGTAAGAGACGGCGTCAGATCTTCAGATATGTCCGGAGCCTTTTTGGGACAGCCGGAAAACAATAAAACAGGAATTATTGCCATTATTACTGCCTGAATCAGTGATCTGTTCTTTCTCATTCATGTTCTCCCCATATTCTCATTTGTCTTTAAGTTTACTTAATGATACCACTCCAAATGGATGAAGCTTAGGCATTTTTATGGATAATGCACTTCATAGTGTGTTATATTATTTGGGATGATCAGATATAAACAAAAAGGAGATTATTTATATGTGCTTATTTTGTGACATCATCGATAAGAAGATACCTTCAACGGCAGTTTACGAGGATGAGAACGTTTACTGCTTTAACGATATCAATCCGGTAGCTCCGGTCCATGTTCTTGTGGTCCCGAAGAAGCATTATGAGGACATCCTGGATCTTGCATCTTCTGATGAAGCGGATAAGGTATTGGGAGATGTTTCCCGTGCTGTTTCCAAGGTGGCAGAGATCAATAACCTCGGTGAAGGTTTCAGGGTCATCAATAACTGCCGTGAATTCGGCGGACAGACAGTTAAGCATATCCACTTCCACGTTATCGGAGGCCTTAAGCTCACGGAGAAGATGATTTGAACGACGGGATCGGATTAGCTTTAAAATATCTCGGTCTTAAGGAGACTCCCGATGAGGAGCAGCTCCTTATGGTCGGATCTGCAATGGAGGAGATAAAGAAGGTCGCAAGGCCTCAGTTCCTCCATCGTTTTTATCCGCTTCATTTTGACGGTTCCCGCTACTATGTCGATGCTGATCTGAATCTGGACTATAAGTCCACTTACGGTCTTTTTTCGCGAAAAGGAAGCGATTGTCTATGTATCCTTGTTTCGACTCTGGGTGTGGCGGTCGATAAGCGTATATCAAGGTATAAGGATACCGAGCCTTCAAGGATGGTGCTCCTGGATGCCTGTGCCAACAGTCTTATCGAGGTCGTGACCGACGAATATCAAAAAAAGCTCAACCTGAAGGAAGAGACGTTCCGGTACGCGCCGGGCTACGGTGACGTGCCTTTGACGATGCAGCGCCAGATCTTTGATCTGATCCCCGAGATCAGCAAGATCGGAATTGAACTTGATGCCTGCAACATGATGCATCCTTTTAAATCGATGACGGGATTGATCGGATTCAAGGCATGAACCTTTTCTGCTTGATGTTCGGCGTATATACCGCCACTTTCAAATATGATAGGATAATTAGGTTAATAGGTATAAGGAGTTTTCGCGAATGAACATAAAAGACCGGTTTGGTAAGGAGTTCATAGTATTTGACGGCGGTTTTGGAACCATGCTCCAGAAGTACGGTATCAAGACGGGCGTTCAGAGTATCGAGATGAATACCATCGAACCTGAGACGGTACAGAGGATACACAGGGAATATCTGGAGGCAGGGTCAGAGATCATAACCTGCAATACTTTCGGATGTGACAGATTCCATACGACTGATAAGGGCCTTGATATGAATGAACTCATCGAAGGTGCCATCAGGAACGCCAGGGAGGCGATCGGCGGCCGTGAGGATAAGTTCTGTTTTTACGATATCGGACCGTGCGGAAAACTCCTGGAACCTCTGGGAGATCTCCCTTTTGAAGATGCATATGAAGTCTTTGCCGAGCAGGTAAGGATCGCAGACGGCAAGGTCGACGGTTTTATCGCCGAGACCATGACCGATCTTTATGAACTCAAGGCGGCTATCCTGGCAGTTAAGGAGAATTCCAACCTGCCGCTCATCGCTTCAGTCTCGTTCAGCGACAACGGTAAGACACTTACGGGTGCTTCACCTGAGCAGATGGTTACTACTTTGGAAGCTCTGGGTGTTGATATGTTGGGAATCAACTGTTCCCTGGGACCTCGCGAGCTCCTGCCTATCGTTAAAAGGATCACGGATGTAGCTGAAAAGCCGCTTCTTGTTCAGCCTAACGCCGGACTTCCCAAGTTTGACGGCGAGAACACATACTATGATATAGATGCTGATGAATATGCTCTTTACATCGGTGAGATGATCGAAGCAGGTATCGCCGGATTCGGCGGTTGCTGCGGTACGACACCTGATCATATCCGTAAGAGTATAGAAGAATCCCAAAAACACGAATTCAAATACGATCCTAAGCCATACAGGACTATCGTTACCGGTACGAGTACGATGGTCGAGATAGGCAACAGGGTCATCAGGTGCGGCGAGAGACTCAACCCGACAGGTAAGCCGAAGATGAAGGCTGCGATCCTGGAGGGACGCCTCTATGACATCGTTGATGAGGGCGTTAAGCAGATCGAGAAGGGTGCAGACGTTCTTGATGTTAACGTAGGTATTCCTAATATCGATGAGGAAGCCGTAATGGTGAGTCTTGTAAAGCAGCTCCAGGAAGTCATCGATGTTCCGCTTCAGATAGACAGTACGGATCCTAAGGCACTCGAACATGCATGCAGGATCTATAACGGAATCCCGCTCATCAACTCAGTTAACGGCAAAAAAGAGATCATGGATAATGTTTTCCCGATCGCTGCCAAATACGGCGGCGTGCTGATCGGTCTTTGTATCGATGAGGACGGTATCCCGCCAACGGCTGAGGAGAGATTCAAGATCGCCGAGAATATCGTAAACGAGGCTGCGAAGTACGGTATCCGTAAGGAACGACTTATCATCGACAGCTTGGTACTTACGGCAAGCGCTCAGCAGAAGGAAGTAATGGAGACGGTTAAGTGCGTTAAGTACGTAACAGATCGTCTCGGATGCTCCACCTGTCTTGGATTAAGTAACGTGTCATTCGGTCTTCCGAATAGACCACTCATTAACAGAACTTTCATCGTTATGGCGATGCTCGCAGGATTGAAGCTTCCTATCTTAAATCCGTTCGACAGGGAACTCATGAGTGCCATTGATGCGTTTGAAGTCCTTAATGCAAAGGATGAAAACGCAACTGATTATATAGAGAGGCATGCAAATGATGTGACCGTCGCAGCTACTTCCGCTGCGGCTGATAAGCCGGCTGAGGGCGATGCCGGGAAAACGGAGGAATCCTCAGGTGATCCTTTGTTTGATGCCATCGTTAAAGGTCAGAAACATAAGGCTGTGGATGAAGCGTCTAAGCTTGATAAGACGCCTTTGGAGATCGTATCCGATTCACTTATCCCTGCTTTGGACAAGGTCGGAAACGACTATGATAAAGGGAAGATCTTCCTGCCGCAGCTTATGGTCTCCGCTGAGACGGCGAAGCTCGTTTTCGATGAGATAAGAAAGAATATCAAGACTGATTCGTCTTCCACAAAGGGACCGATCGTTATCGCGACGGTTGAGGCTGACGTTCACGACATCGGCAAGAACATCGTCAAGGTCGTGCTCCAGAGCTACGGCTTTGAGGTTATCGACCTCGGAAAAGACGTCAAGGCTTCCGTGATCTGCGATGCGGTCAGGGAGTATAAACCGATCGCTGTTGGATTGTCGGCGCTTATGACGACAACGGTCGTATATATGAGAAAGACTATCGAAGCTCTTAAGGAGCAGGGACTTGATGTTCCGACATTTGTCGGAGGCGCGGTCCTGACACAGGACGTTGCCGATCAGATCGGCGCGACCTACTACGCAAAGGATGCGATGGAATCAGTGCGCATCTGCGAACAGATCAATGATGAGGTGACAAAGTAATGGCCAGAGCCAGAACTAAAAGACATATCCCGGAGAGAATGGAACGCTGTAAGGAGCGTTGGTTCGAAAGCCCGCTTCAGAATAAGGGCAAGTGGAGAGAGGTCTGCGGTTTTCCTTCAGACTGCGAACTGTTCCTGGAGATCGGATGCGGTAAAGGTAAATTCTGCACGGAGATGGCAAGAAAGTATCCGGATGTTCTGTATATCGCACTCGAGCGCGATTCATCTGTAATCCTTGCAGCTATCGAAAAAGCTCACAATGAAGAGATCCCGAACCTTTTCTTCCTGAATGTCGACGCCAACCTTCTCGAAAACTATTTCGAAGAGGATGAGGTCGATAAGATATTCCTTAATTTCAGCGACCCGTGGTCCAGAAGGAACAAGCCGAAGAGAAGACTTACCTATAGGGACTTCCTCGTTCAGTACAAGAAGATGCTCAAGAACGGCGGTCAGATCCGCATGAAGACGGATAACGATATCCTCTTCGATTTCTCCCTGGAGGAGTTCGAGTTCTGCGGATTTGAGCTCTCTGAACTTACCCGCGAACTTCAAAACAGTGAGTATGATAAGGAAAACGTTAGAACCGAATTCGAACAGAAGTTTATAGATCAGGGCATCGGCATCAAGCGTGTCGTTGCGACAAACAGGAAATAAGGAGGCTTTACCATGAAGAAAACATTGATAGTCGTCGATATGCAAAATGACTTTATCGACATGGCTCTCGGAACAAAGGAAGCGGTCGCTATCGTTCCGAATGTAAAAAAGAAGATCGAAGAGTACATCAAGAACGGCGATGAGGTTATCTTCACCCGCGATACTCATCATGATGATTATCTTGATACTGCAGAAGGCAAGAAACTTCCTGTAGTTCACTGCATCGAGGGAAGCAAGGGATGGCAGATCGCCGACGGACTTTATGTCGAGGGCTGTGAGATCGTGGACAAGCCTAACTTCGGATGGCCTAACTGGAACAAAAAGTCTTTTGAAGAGGTCGAGCTTATCGGCCTTTGCACGGATATCTGCGTTGTATCGAATGCTCTTGTCATCAAAGCACAGTTCCCTGAGATCAAGGTCTCCGTTGACAGTTCCTGCTGTGCAGGCGTAACTCCTGAGTCTCACGAGGCGGCTCTTACGACAATGAAGTTCTGTCAGGTTGACGTTTATTAAGCTTTCGAGGTGACCAATATGTACGAGTTTGATGTATTGAAAGTAAAAAACGAATGCGTTGAGTGGATCCGTAACTTTTTCGAAGAAAACGGCAAGGGTTGTAATGCGATCGTAGGAATTTCCGGCGGTAAGGATTCTTCCATCGTAGCTGCACTTTGTGTCGAGGCTCTCGGTAAGGAACGTGTTATCGGTGTCCTGATGCCTAACGGCGAGCAGCACGATATAGACTGTGCACGCCTTCTTGTCAATCACTTGGGAATAAAAAGCTACGAGATCAACATTAAAGATGCGGTTCAGGGTGTGCTCAACAGCCTTCCGAAGGATATGGAGATAAGCACCCAGACCATCCAGAACATCCCGCCGAGGATCAGGATGACAACTTTGTATGCTGTAGGTCAGTCCAATAACGGCCGTGTCGCCAATACATGTAACCTGTCTGAGGATTGGGTAGGCTATTCGACACGATATGGTGATTCGGTAGGTGATTTCAGTCCGTGCTCATTCATCACGGTTACTGAGATGAAGCAGATCGGCCATCTTCTGGGACTTCCTCATGAGCTTGTCGAGAAGACCCCTATCGACGGCCTTTGCGGAAAGACAGACGAGGATAACCTCGGATTTACCTATGCTGAACTCGATGTCTACATCAGGGAAGGTAAGATCGATGATCCTGAAAAGAAGGCTATCATCGACAGAAAGCATAAAGCTAATCTCTTTAAGCTCTCATTTATGCCTTGTTTCAAGCCTGAGATCTGAACAAGCTTTGCAATAGACAGATAATTAAATCGCAGTAATATATAATTTATAACATCAGTGCACTTTGAATATTCTTATGATCATCACAAAGTGCACTTTTTGATTAATAAGACGTGGGAGGGGAATATGTTTAAACGTTTTTTATGTATGATCCTTACGATCATGATCATTGTTGCGATCCCGTTTGTTAGCGTAAAGGCGGATGAAAAGCTTCCGAATCCTATTACGGAGAAGTATTCTTATGATTATTCGGCAGGTGAATCGGAGTTCGGATTCATTTTGGATCGGATGGTAGAATGTTCTCTGTATGCTTCTTCTGCCGGCTCTAAATTTATAGTTAAAAATATTGATTCAGGTATTAACTATTCTTTCGAAGAAAGTGGAGTTTATAACCTGTATGTGTTTCCTGCCGGAGAGTACAGTGTACACATAAGTGCTACTGATAATGGAATATTTGAGCTTATGGCTACACATGGAGAATTCTATTACAGTGAGAATGGAATAAAAGAGACGGCGCATACATCACTCTTTAATGAAACAATTATAGGAATTAAAGGTTCTGGTCCGGTTGAATTGTCTTTTGGTTCATATCTGGGAAATATAGAAAAGATCGAATGGATAATTAATGACACATCAAGGCTATATACGGAAACATGTAGCGCAAATGTGGGTGACTATGTTAAGTGTACTGTTGTTGTTAACTATCTAAAGCTCACTTATTATGCCAGAGTCATTCATTTTGGTGATATGAAGTTGCCTGAAGACAAAGGCAGTTGCTATCTTGTAAACAAAGGCGACACGCTTGAATATACTAATGATCTTCCTAATAAAGACAACATCAGTGAATACTATGCTTTTATGAATTCCGATAAAATTGATTACTTAGGTCAGAATCTGCTCGATAATCCGAAGATCAAATTGGAAAACATAACTTCTCCTATTGTTATAGGCAGATCTTTGAGGTCGCGAGACGGCGATTCATGGTTTGCAAATGATGCAGTTTTTGTTAAGGACACTTCAAAGTCAAATATCTTAAAAGAGGGCACTCAAGATCTGAATATCTATTTTGCGGTGGAGCAAAAAGTCTTTGCTTTTACTCCGAGCAAAGATGATACATATATATTGACTTCTGATGCCGATACAGAAATGATTACTTTAATGATGGGTGTTTATGATGAGTCTGATAATTTGATTGCTTCATTTAACAGTTTAAAAGAGATCTATAGCGGAGACGTAGTTTCAAACGAGGTTTATTATAAAATTTTGGAAGGAAAGCTCACTTCGGATATGAATCTTTCTTTGGATCTTAAGGGCGGTCAGACTTATTATTTCTACTTCATGGGTCGTGATCCTACAAGCTCTATTAAGATAAATGTTACTTCCCAATCTAGCGCAGGAGGCGGATTCGAAGATTTCGTAGAACGTCTTTATGTAGTTGCTCTTGATCGTGCGTCCGAAAAAGAGGGTAAAGATTACTGGTGCGAGTTGGTTGGTAACGGAACACTTACCGGTGCAGACTGTGCCCGCTTCTTCCTCACAAGTCCTGAGTTCAAGGGAAGAGGATTAAGTGATGAGGATTTCTTAAAGGTTCTCTATTCAACATTCTTCGATCGTAAAGCAGAGCATGATCCGGACGGCTTCAACTTCTGGCTCAACAGCCTTAAGACAGTAGGTAAAGACACAGTTGTCGAAGGATTCATCAACTCACCTGAGTGGTGCAATATCTGTGCCGACTATGGAGTTAAGAGCGGAGCTCCTACAGCAAAGGCAACGAAAGCGTCCAAGAATGCTACGGCATTTGCAACAAGACTTTACACTGAATGCCTCGGCCGTGATCCTGAAGAGGGCGGACTCAAGTTCTGGAGCTTAGGACTTACCAATCTCGAACTCACAGGTTCCGCGGCTGCTCACGAATTCTTCTTCTGTCAGGAATTCAATGACCATAACTTCGACAACAAGGAGCTCATCACCAGGATGTATAAGACATTCATGGGAAGAGAGCCTGACGACGACGGTATGGCCTTCTGGCTCGATTCAATGGATAAAGGCCTGACGAAGCAGCAGGTATTCGACAACTTCGTTCAATCACCTGAGTTCACACAGATCTGTAAGGATTACGCGATCGACAGAGGATAAACGATTTATATATCAAATCAGCTGTCTCAAAAGTAATCTATGCTTTTGAGACAGTTCTTTTTGGCTATCTTTTTTTCGTGTGAAAATCGTTTCAGCCGTTTTGTCACAAAATTGCCAATCATAACGTTTTCATTTGCCTTAAATTATTATAATCTGCCTTTTATTTATTATTGTATTGAATGTAAAACTGTTGTAACATTTGTAAGGTGCAGTTGGCACACAAAGATATAGTCCCGGGTTCGGGAATTTTAGGAGGAATTAATCATGGCAGTAAAAGTCGCAATTAATGGTTTTGGTCGTATCGGCCGTCTTGCATTCCGTCAGATGTTCGGTGCAGAAGGTTACGAGGTTGTTGCTATCAACGATCTTACAAGCCCTAAGATGCTTGCTCATCTTTTGAAGTATGATTCAGCTCAGGGTTCTTACGCTCTTAAGGATACAGTTTCCGCTGGTGAGGATTCTATCACAGTAAACGGCAAGACACTTAAGATCTACAAAGAGCCGGATGCAAACAATTGCCCTTGGGGCGAGCTCGGTGTAGACGTAGTTCTCGAGTGCTCCGGTTTCTATACATCCAAGGAAAAGGCACAGGCTCACATCAATGCCGGCGCTAAGAAGGTTGTTATCTCTGCTCCTGCAGGAAATGATCTCCCTACAATCGTTTACAACGTTAACCACGAGACACTTACAGCTGATGACAAGATCATCTCTGCTGCTTCTTGTACAACAAACTGCCTTGCTCCTATGGCTAAGGCTCTTAACGATCTCGCTGGCATCAAGTCCGGTATCATGAGCACGATCCACGCTTACACAGGCGATCAGATGATCCTTGACGGCCCTCAGCGTAAGGGTGACCTCAGAAGATCCCGTGCAGGTGCTATCAACATCGTACCTAACTCCACAGGTGCTGCTAAGGCTATCGGTCTTGTTATCCCTGAGCTCAACGGTAAGCTCATCGGTTCCGCTCAGCGTGTTCCGACACCTACAGGTTCTACAACGATCCTTGTAGCTACAGTTGAGAAGTCTGTTACTAAGGAAGAGATCAACGCAGCTATGAAGGCAGCTTCCAACGAGTCCTTCGGTTACAACGAGGACGAGATCGTTTCTTCTGATATCGTTGGTTCTACATTCGGTTCTATCTTCGACGCTACACAGACAATGGTTGGCGCTGATAACCTCGTTCAGGTTGTTTCCTGGTACGACAACGAGAACTCCTACACAAGCCAGATGGTTCGTACAATCAAGTACTTCGCAGAGCTCGGCTAATAAGAGTTTTACAATCGAATTATTTAAGACCTTCGCTTCGGCGGAGGTCTTTTTTCTGCGCGAAATATGATCAAAGATAACGCAATGGGAAGAGTTGGGATCTGATAAAAAATATATTTGAGGAGACTGTGAGTAAAACATATGTAAATGCCCACTATATAAAGTAAACAAAAAATGATATAATACACATCATTAAATATGGGGGTTGCGCTATGAATAAAACCGGAATGAAAGCTGTTTTGTTACTTCTATCGATGCTGATGATCTTTACCATGTTTCCTGATGTAAAGCTCAGAGCGGATGAGGATCCTTGCGGTTTCTTCGATAAAAATGAAGGTCTGATATGGACTTTAAGATCTGATGATACCTTGGAGATCACGCTATTTAATGGTGAA
>Ga0310786_10003754_pt1 | contig 21760 bp, 13 predicted proteins | sample AusTroGonzalo_MG_FD_203881 | JGI IMG/M metagenome (GOLD analysis project Ga0310786, IMG submission 203881) | Bovine rumen microbial communities from tropical cattle in Woodstock, Queensland, Australia - Gonzalo_03 (v2) (version 2) | ecosystem: Host-associated > Mammals > Digestive system >...
ATCCAGGATCAGGAAAGGATACGCAACATGACATTGGATATACTGATTCCACAATACAAGGAGACCGATGAGGTCATCAAGCCGCTGCTCGACAGCATCGCCCTGCAGCAGCAGGTCGATTTCAGCAACGTCGGAGCCATCATAGTCAACGATGGCTCCGACGTCCTCCTGTCGGAGGACTTCCTGAAGTCCTACCCGTTCAGGATCACATACGTTAGGAACGAGCACAAAGGCGTCTCCGCGACCAGGCAGAAGGCCCTCGACCTATCGAAGGCCGACTACGTCATGTTCTGCGACGCCGACGACATGTTCTACAACATGTGCGGCCTGTGGATCATCTTCAGGGAGATGCAGATCGGCTTCGACAGCCTGACCTCCGTCTTCGTGGAGGAGACCAGGCTCCCCAACGGAGAGCACATCTACATCAACAGGGAGATGGACAGCACGTTCGTCCACGGGAAGGTCCACAGGAGGGGATACCTCCTGGACCAGAACATCAGGTGGAACCCCTCCCTGACCATCCACGAGGACAGCTACTTCAATATCCTCTGCCAGAAATGCTCCCCCAACGTCAAATACTGCCCGATGCCGTTCTACCTCTGGAAATGGAGGGACGACAGCATCTGCAGGAGCGACTTCAAGTACATACTGAAGACGTACAACAACATGCTCGACAGCTCCACGGCGCTCGTCAACGAGTTCCTCAGGCGCAACAGGTACCCCGAGGCGCAGTTCTACGCGACCTCCATGGTGTATGACGCCTACTTCACGATGAACAAGGACGAGTGGATCAACCAGGAGAATAAGGATTACAGGGACAGGACCGAGAAGAGGTTCGCGGAATTCTACCGCACCTTCAAGCAGATGGTGAACTCGATCCAGCCCGAGATCAAGATGCAGATCCTCCAGGGCCTCAGGAACAGGTTCTACCAGGAGGGCATGCTCCTGGAGACCATCACCTTCGAGGAGTGGATCAAGCACATAGAGTCCCTCTGATGGGACGATGGAAGCGCCGCCGAATGAAACGGCGCTTTTATTTATAAACGCACACGCCACGCGGGAGACCGGGTGGGTAAGGAGGTATTCTAACATGCCAAACATACCGAGCAAACCATCGGTCGCTCTTCAAGAGTGGATCGATGAACAGACTCCTTTGGATCATGATAATCTGACGAATGGGGTTAATCAAAATATAACAAATCTCAAAACAGCCGTCGACGGATTGATCGATGCGCTGGGAGGAGAGAATACCGCGCCCCCTTTGAAGAAATACTCTTCGGGTTCCAGCGCTTGGGACACGACTCCGACCAAGAATTCCACGAAACCCTGCACCAGCGGCGGGATATACAGTGCCTTGGGCCCTAAACTGTATCGCCATAATTTAACAATCGTAACCCAAGACAATAGCGCTACGGTCTTGCTGTACATCGTGACCACCTATGGGCGTCAATATTCGGAAGTGACTTATATAAACGACTCGAGCTACTATGTCTCTCTGGCCGGCGGCCAAGGATATATAACCGAAGGGGGGTCGACGGTTTCTGGCGACCTGATATATTTTTCGGCGGACAGGACTGCCCCCGGATATATTAGTTTTGCTATCGTCGATTCTTCTGGAGGCGTACATTACAAAGCCGCCTCGAATGCTACAGTCAGCCGCGATAACGTTACAGAATTGAATACTATCTCGTAAGCGAAACGATTTCACGACCGCCACGTCGTTAAACTGCCCGGCATGGCATGGCCGCGATATGCCCATCCATAGAATAAAGGCACACCCGGCGAGATCCGGGGTCGCAAAGCTATAGGGTCCGACGGAAGAGGACAGCCAGTTGCTCTGTGTAAAAACGGAGGTTTTTATTTTATGAAGCTGAAAAACAAAATGGCCGTCATCACGGCCGCATCGATGGTCGCCTTCCTCGGCGCCGGATTCGCAGCCTGGACGTTCAACAACAGCGTCGCCCAGGATCAGGAAGCCGGAGCATACGCCACTTCCGCCATCAGCGCGAAGAACGTGGAGTTGAGCGGAGACACCACCGTCTATCTGGTTTTGGATCAGGAGAAACCTTATTGGTCCGCTGCCATCGACAACGGCTCCAAGCCCGTTGAATTGGCGGATGGGAAGATCACGGTCTCCCCGGACTACGATCTTCAGGACCAGAACGATGGCGCATCCTGGACCTATACCCTTACCAGCGCCATCTCCGTCGATTCGGACATCGCGAATTACGTGAACGTCACCGGATTCGACACCGTCGCGAAGACGGGAACCATCACCGCCGCAGGCGATGAGGGCATCGACCCCGTCGATTACGATCTGCCGGCTTTGGCCTATACCGCGAACAAACCGTCGAATTATGCGGAATATCAGGCTATGTTGGCGGCAGTATCGGGAAAAACCGTGACCTTCACCTTTAACTGCGCTTTCATTGAAGACTGATCGGAGGCTCGGCCATGAATCCGATTACGATTATCACGGTAGTCGTAGTTGCGCTCTTAACCGCAGTCATCTTCGGTCTGGCTTGGCTGGGGTACGCCTCTTGCGTGAGGATGTACAGGCTGGAAGTCGGACAAGGGAAGCACGATGATTCCATCCTCCGGGAATATCGGAAGGATGGGGGGAAGAAGGCTGGCGGATTGATAGGGGGCATCTGCTCCTTTATCCTGTTCGCCGCCCTTATCCTCTTATTCGTCGCGGGCGTCGCGTATAAGGCGAGCGGCGAAAGCTTCTCCTCCGGAACCGGGACGGCCTTGGTCGTCAAGACCGGATCGATGTCCGGGTTCTACAATGAGAAAACCGCCGATCAATACCGAGAACGCGGATATGACCTCGCTCTGCAATTCGGAGTCGGGGACATTTGCGTGTTCGAGGATGCCCCCGATGGGGCTGAATTGGTTGAGGGCGAAGTCTATGCCTACAGATACAAGGATATCATCATTATCCATAGGCTGGTGAAGGCGCATGGCAACGGCACATATGAGTTCAGAGGGGACAACAATCCGGCTTCCGACGGAGCGTTGGTCCCCAGGGATGCCGTATTGTATCGCTATACGGGCGCGAGGATACCGGTTTTGGGCGTCTTCGTCCTGTATGCGCAATCGTATTTCGGCATGTGGTCCGTTGTCGGGATAATCGGGATCGCGGTGAGTTCCGAAGTCTTCTATCACAAGCTCGCCAACGCAAACAAAGAACGCGCCCGCGTTCTGGGGGTTGGGTATGAAAGCGAGGAATAGGATTTCGGCCTTCTTCGTCTCCCTATTCGCGGCGACGCTTCTGTTCGGCACCGCTTATTCTGCCTGGGGCTTCGCGCCGCAGGCTTCAGCGGATCAAGCCGCGCAGGTCGGCGTGCCGGATTGGGACTTCGACGACTCCGATTTCGCCAAGGCCGTCAACGTCAACGGTTTGGGCAACCTAACCGCAGCGAAAGAGGAATCCATCACATACGGCAGCTCCGAGGCGATCAGATTGACGAATACGGCGGGCACCCAGACGAAGGATCATACCTTCTATATCAATTTGGATAGGGAATACGCCCTTTCGGAGATCGCAACGTACAAAATCGAGTTCGATTATTACCACGCGTTCAAAAGGGAGCAGCACGACAAAGGATTCCCGAAGGTCCAGCTGTACTCCAACAACGTTGCCAGGGGGAGCGAACAGGGCGGTACGGAAACCGTCACCAATATATCCCCGTTCGTGGCCATCGATTTGGATTCGGACTGGTGGCATCTGGAATACTATGTCACGTCCTTGTGCCCGACCATGGCAGACCATCAGGATACGCCGATACCCCTAACCTATAAGATAAACAGGGTGAAGATCGTCGATCGCGCCGTGTATGATTACGATGGGGTCACGGCGTTCATGGTCATCGACAACATGTCTTTGAGCCCTGAGCCCGCCGCCAGGCTGGGCCTGTTCAACAGGACGACGAGCTATTCCGCCGGGACGTATTATTGGTTCAAAGTCGCTTGGAGCGGAGAACTGCATTCATGCGTCATCACGACAAGCGATCCGACCGTGGCGATCCAGGATACCGAATCCGAGAAGAGCCCGTTCTACGTATATGGGATCAAGAAAGGCAAAGTATTGGTTACCGCTACGCTGGAGATCGGCGACGATCATAGGATCATGTCGGTCTCGAACACCGTAACCGTCAACTGACATGGCGCTCTCCGCAGCCGGAAAAATATTTTCACGGCGGGTATTGACTTCATTAGGCAGTTGATATATCATAATGGCATCAGGGCGGAATCCCCCGCCCTCTGCCATTGGGAGGTTCTCATGTACCAGCGCAAAGTCGATGACACGGAAAGGCTGCTGAAGATGCTCGGCAAGCAGCCCAAGAAATACCGGCCATGCGGCGTTTACCTCAAAGACGGGAGGCCCGTGCGTTTCTGGAAGAGCGGATACGGAACATACCGCTATTTCAAGAAAGCGGCCAGGAAGGCATTGCGCAGGAAGATGAACGGATCCCTGCAGAAGCTGAGCAAAAACGTTTACGACCTCGATTGGAAGTATTATTGAGGCCGCAACCCATCCCCCAATAGGAGGTATGTTCATGCCGATGTTCATAGGCAAAGAGAACAAAGCGACCGCTGACCGATTATCGGCGGGGGAAACCTGCATAGTCGTCGGATACGGCAATTCGATGACCCCGAAGCTCATGTCGGGGGAGGCTGTCCTCATGGAGCCGGTGACGGAAGCCACCGATCTCCAGAAAGGAGACGTCGTCCTCGTCAAGGTGAAGGGGCATTACTACTGCCATCTGATCTCGGCGATCAGGGGGAAATCCTATCAGATATCCAACAACCACAAGCATGTGAATGGGTGGGTATCCAAAAAGAATATATACGGTCGCATGGTATCTAAGATATAGATACCGATACATGGCCGATTAGCTCAATGGAAGAGCCCATGCCCAACGGCATGCAGACGAGGGTTCGATTCCCGCATCAGGCACAAGGTTCTTCTCCGGCACTCTACTTCAATGAAGCCGGATCCTTATTTCGGGGGAGTGGAACGGAATACCATTCTAGTCTCATAAGCTGGAGATAGCAGGTTCGACTCCTGCTCCCGGAACCAATATCGTGGTTTCCCGCTGGGGGCCAATAATTGCGGTTCGAGTCCGCTAACCACGCGCGTTCGCCGACTTATAAGCAAAGCCGGATAGCCGTACGTCCAGAATGGGCGTTACAGGGATTCCCTACCCTATGGCATAAAGCGATGGGCGTTGCTTCAGTGGTCCTTATGGATCCGCTTACGGGGCCGTACGTGAAACGGATGTGGAGGTTTGCGCGCACTCCAATCTAGCCCCAAAGCCTGGTCTCGGCTTGAGTGTGACCTACTTGTCGGGTGTAATGAGAACCGTCCGGGGACCTGAGTAGACTAACCGTGTCCTCGTAAGGGATTGAACTCCCTTAAACTGCTCATCATCCGCTGGGGCTCGGGCAGAAGGGCTCCGTAAGTAGTTGATAGAGGAACAACAACCTCGGCGGATAATAAAACGGGCTCGCGGGCCGATCCATAGCGGCCTAGCCCGGCAGAGCGAGGAGAGAAAGTATGGAAGAATCTAAGAAGATCAGCGCGGACGAAGCACGCAACATCGCCGCCTTGGGGGGGAGGTTGCTCAACCGCCTTTACAAGCTGGTGCGCGAGGCTGCGGCGGAAAGCGAGACGGAGGTTAACTATCAGATGAATGATCCGGCCGAGGCGGCGCTTCAGGCAGTCGAAAAAGACTTCAAGGAGCATGGATTCGTCGTCGAGATCTCCCCTCCCGTCGAAGAGGGCGAGCAGTACAATATCCACATCGCCTGGTAATAACCGATCAAGAGAAAAGCGCCCTTCCCTCCGGGGAGGGGCGTGATACGGTCCATTATCTCAATTGGTCAGAGAGCACGACTTATAATCGTGAGGTTCGGTGTTCGAGCCACCGATGGACCACCACATAGATAAGGAATGGACAAGGAAAAGTCCTTAAAACCCATTAGCAACTGATAAGTTCACTGAATGCAAGAGCCCGAGGAGGGCAGCACCTAGGGCTTATCTGATCTGCAGTCGCCCGATCCGGTAATAAGGGCAGGGATAATTACTTCTGCGGGGTTGAATGCTACGATTCAACTATCGTTAAAGTGCCGGTTACCGCTAACGAGGTATACGAAGCGGCGTAGCCACTGCGTGAAAGTGGAGGCCTCCTCCCTTATCTCAATTGGTTAGAGAGCACGATTGATAATCGTGAGATTCGGTGTTCAAGTCACTGAGGGAGGACCATATGCACGCAACCCGCTTCGGCGGGTTTTTTCAAAGAAAGGAGGATCATGCTATGAAGCTTTCCGAATTGTTCAGGATATGCGACGATTGGCACGACTATCAGACCGCTGGCCATGACGTCAATTATAAATTCAAGGAAGATGGGGAGAACCTCTTCATTTTCTTACAGGGCAGCAGCTCTGTGCTGGATTGGATAAGGAATTTCCTTTTCGGCAAACGCCCGTACAAGGATATGTCGATCCCCTATCTCGTGCATCGCGGATTCCTCGCCGCCTGGAAGGAGGTCGAGGATATAATAATAGAGAAGATCAAGGATCCGAAGTGGAAGGATATCACCGTCGTGGGTTATAGCCACGGCGGGGCGCTCGCGCAGTTCTGCCTCGAGTGCGTATGGTATCACCGCCCCGATCTTCGCGAGCATGGAATGAGGGCGTTCGCTTTCGAGGCCCCCAGGATCTTCGCGCAGTGGGCTTTGCCGGAAGAATTGGCCGTCAGGTGGGAGAGGCTGTGCGTCATCAGGACGAACAACGATCTCGTCACCCACGCCCCCCCGGTCATCTTCGGATACCGCAACCTGGGATCCATGGTCAAGATCAAGGGAGACATCTCCCTGGTCGACAAGAAATGGCTCCCGAAATGCATAAAGTCCCATTACCCGCAAGTCGTTTACGACGCCTTGGTCAGATTCGAGGGCGGGGAATGACGGACCATACCAGGCTGGGCCAGGCCTTCTACGATTTCACGATGAGGTGCGGCCGATTCCTCATCCGCCATCGCATCGTCGCACAGCTGCTCACCGTGACATGGGGGCTGCTGGGCGCGGCGATCGGGCTGATTGAGATGCTCATCGTGCTGCTCTTGCCGAAGAAAAAGGGATTCGGCGTCTTCAATGGCTTCCCCTACGTCATGTTCGGCATGAATTGGGGCGGCCTTGAGGGCTTCCTATGGTTTTTCGTCGCCGATGGCATGGGGGACGCTTGGACCACCCATATAAAGCAGCATGAGGTCGGGCATTCGTTCCAGAACGCCATATACGGCCCGTTCACGCCATTCATCATCACCATCCCCTCTATAATAAGGTATTGGGCCCGCAAGGGATCCCGGCCCAAGAAAAGCTATGACGCCATCTGGTTCGAAGGCTCAGCCACGGCCATCGGGGAAGAATACGATTCCCTATGCCGGCAAAAAAAGGCTTGACGCCTCGACGGGATTCGGTATAATAGTCTCGAAGCGAAAGGAGAAACATTATGGGAAGAGAAATATTCGCCCAGATCCGCGACATCGACCATTACGATGAGGAAGTCGAGGATTTCAACGACAAAAATCCGCATGTGGCGTGGGATTCGTCCGACGAACCCCTCGGCCTGTTCGTATGCGGCCGAGATGACGCGACCGGATACGTCGCCATGCAGGCCGAAGACTCATTCCTTCTTTTGGAAGGAAGCTCCTTGGAAAGGGCATTGGAGGCCATCAAAGATTTCTCCAGGCGGGACCACAATGAGATCTCGAAAGTCAGGAAGAGGCTCAAATCGCTTGAGGCCGCGAGGAAGAATTCCCGCAATTACCAGGAATTCTCATCCTTCGACGAAGAGATAGACAATTGCCGATCCTGGCTGGAGCAAGAATCCGTATCCCGCGCGGATATCCTTCTGGACATCATAAAAGAGACCCTCAAGGAATACGGAAGCGGCAAATACGACCAATCGGTATGGAAGCCGTATCTGGTCGTCTCTGAATAAAAAGGAGGTTTCATTCATGGGAAGGAACAAAACCATCGAAATGGACGTCGGCGACCTTTATCAGATGATGATCGCCGAGTGCCGTTACGGATACACCCGCAATAACCACCTTATGCCGGACGGCGCCTTCGGGCACGTCAGGAAATACCTGTCCGCCATGGAGAAAGCCGATCGTGGCTTCGCCGAATGCACGGCCTCCCAATTGGCGGACGAGGCCATATCCGAGCTCACCATGCGGTTCCCTCGCAAGGAAGAGGCCGCGTTCACCCTCTACGTCAGCGGGATCGATGGGGTCAGATCCGTCGAGTCCGAATGGACGATGGGCGCGAATGTGTACTCCGTCAGCTTCCCGTTCAAGGCGAAGGCCGGCGTGAAGTTCTCCCTTTGGGAAGACGACCTCCTCTGGATAGACGAGGAAGGCGGGAAGCTCCTGATGAAGAGGAAATGGGGGATGTACGGATACTCCATGAGGGTATACGAGCCGAACCCCGAGAAGGAAGGATGGTATGACTCGGTGCCTGTCTCCGATAAAGGCGCCGAGGTCGAGGAGGGCAAAGACCTCATGATCATCGTCGACAAAGACCTCCACATCAACATGTCGCTGTATTGCGGCTTCATAGACTATCTGCTCAAATTCCTCGAGGATATGGGTTCTTCGAGGGAGCCGTATAATCTAGAGGATTACCGGAAATTCCTGAAAGAGCACCCCCGCACCCAAGCGGAAGCGGAGGGCGCCGAATCTCAACCGAATCCGGTTGATCCTGCGGAATCAAGCGATTCCGATTGATAAATCGTTAGCGATCGGGCATGCCCGGGAATCCCGGGCCCCGTTGCTATAAATGGGCTTCGCGGCAGGCTGCAGCAACGCCGCGATGGAGGAAGCATCCCCCCGCCCCCACCCAAGGGGCTTGGCAAACAACCCGGGACATGGCGCCGCGCGGAGGCGCTCCGGGCTGATGGCAGGGAGGGATCCGCCTAAGAGCCCGCCACGGCGGGCGCGCGTGCCCTGACACGCTTCAATCCGATCGAAGCCGGAAGCAATGGCCGGCATCATCCATCATCGGTGACGGACACCGCAACGAAATCAGGGAAAATAGGTTCCACCACCTGGTACTGAACGTTGTTTGAGGCCCGGGGATACCCCGCGCGCAGCAAGTAAGTGGACCGCCGGCGCCGCAAGCGGAGAAGCGGAGGCAACGCACCCTCCCGCCCCCACCGAAAGGGAAGGGGCCCGCCAATGGGCACACAAGCCGGCAAAGCCGGGGAATCGCGGTTCGGTACACCGATCAAAGAGACGCCGCCGATTGGGGTTGAGCCCATCCGCCCCGCCGCGCGATGCGGGACGGAGAAGCCGGGAGACGTTCCCGGAACACCCGTGGTCCCAGGGCCCCCGCCATGCGGGGATGGGCCAATCGCGCCGACATAGGATCGCATCCTCGTCATAATCATCATCATTATCATCGGAAACCGTTTCCCGATAGAGGAGCCCCCCGCAAGGGACGGCCTACCCCCCGCGAGGGGGAGCAGGGATGTGGAGGGAAGCGATGGCGCCCAGGTTGGATAGAGCCGTGAATTGGGTTTGAGGGCGCCGCAAGAAGCAATGCGGAATGGGCATAGGGATGCCAGAAGGCATCCCCATGCCGCGATCCGCGTTTTTTCATGCCCGGAAGGGCATAGGAGGAAAAGAGAATGAAAGCAAGACATAAGATATTGGCAGCGCTCGCGTTGGCGGGCATGCTCATGGGGTGCGGGAACGCCAGGCCGGCTTCCTCGGCGCCCCTCCCGAGCGACGAATCGTCGCGTCTCACCTATGCTTCCGAGATGCCGTCGGTCCCGTCCGAGTCGTCCGAGGAGCCGATCCCGTCCTCTTCCGAATCCCATTCGGAGGAGCCGGCCCCGTCCTCTGCCTCGGAATCCTCTTCCGAGGAGCCCGTTGAGATAACCTACACCGCCGCAGAGGCGGTCGACGCCGTCGCCGAGATCATCTCGGGCATCTTCGGAGCCGACGTCTCCGCCGCCCACGACGACGATGGCGATTACCTCGTGCTCAATTTCGGCAGCGCGCCGGCGGATACCATCAAGGCGTATTGCGATTACTTCATCCCCGAGGGCTTCGAGCCCATCGGCGATTGGGAAAGCGATCAATTCGGGGATGGAACCCCGGTCGATTACCTCGACTGCGTATGCGGCGACGTCGGATTGGAGTTCCTCGTGTATGAGATCGACGACGAAGCGATGCCCGGATACGGCGGAACCTATCTGCAGGTCGTCGCGTTCGACCTCTCCGAATAAGAGACCGAAAGGGGGGAGGACGATGGCATGCATGAATTCGAGCGTTTCAGGAAAAGGATATTGATGGGGCATTACGCCAAATCGGCTCTCATAGCGGCCGCCATAGGCCTTGCGGGCGCCGGATTGGCCGTATTCGCCTTCCATCTCATAGCCCCCGCCCTCGCGGTGTGGGGAGCCATATGCGCCGGAGCCATCCTCTCCGGCGGGACCTTCGCGCTGCTCGCCCTGGCGAACCGCCCGACGGACAAGGAGATAGCCCTGCGGATAGACAGGGAGCTCGGGCTCCGCGAGAGATGCGCCACCATGGTCGAGTTCCAGGGCAGCGAAGGCGTATTCGCCGAAAGGCAGCGCGAGGACGCCAAGGAGCGCCTTGCCTCGAAGCCGTCCAAGGCATTGAAGCTGCGCGTGTCGATCGCCGCGCTGCTGGCCCTCGCGGTCGCGGGAGGGGGATTCGCAGGATCCCTGTTCTCGCCCCAGAGGTTCCCGGCGGACGCGAAGGCGCGCCAATACGAGGATGAATCGGGATCGGGCGAGGAGCCCAGCCCCGAGGATCCCGATCCCAGCCAGGGGGAGGAAGGCGAGGACCCCTCGCAGCAGAATCCCCTCGAGGACAGGATCAAGGACATAATCGACGATCTGCAGAAAGACCTCGAAGGCGAGGAAGGCCAGGAAGCCCGCGAGCAGATGGGCGAGAAGGCCAAGGAAGAGGTCGACGAGGCGGTCGACGACGCCAACACCAAAGAGGAGATCGGCGAAGCGCTGAAGAACCAGGAAGACCAAGCCCTCCAGGATCTGGGGCAGGCATTGCTCGACGGCAATAATGATGCCGTGAACGACGCGATGAACGAGCTGTCCGACGAGCTCAATGAACCGCAGACGCCGGAGGAGCTTTCCGAGAGGATGCAGGACATAGCCGATCAGATAAACGACGCCCTCGAGGAGGCCAAGGAGAACGGGGCGAACCCGGAGGACGGCCTCTACAAAGCCCTTGAGCAATTGGCGCAGGAGCTGCAGGAGCAGTCCGAGCAGCTTCAGCAGAGCCAGCAGGAAGGACAGGAAGGCGAGGAAGAACAGCAGCAGGCCATGCAGGAAAGCCAGGAGGCCGCCGATGAATCCATCGACGAGGCCAAACAGGAAATCATGCAGGAAGTCATGCAGCAGAACTCCAATGAGAAGGCTGGCGAAGAGGCCAAGCAGCAGATAGACCAGATGGTCCAGGAAGGCCAACAAGGCCAGCAGCAAGGCCAAGGTCAGGAAGGCCAGGGCCAAGAGGGCCAACAAGGCCAGGGCCAGGGCGAACAGCCCGGCGAAGGCGCGGGATCGGGGCATGAGACCGAGCGCCACACCGACACCATCTACACCAAAGACGGCGAGACCGAATACGGCGACGTCATCAACGACTACCAGGGCGATGCGGCCGAGGACGCGGACCAGATAGGGGACGACGACCTCACCGACACCCAGGGCGATTACTTCAACAACCTATACGGCCAAGGCGAAGGGCTATGATGCCGCGCCGGAGCCGATCAATCTCACAATATTCAATTTATCTGCCTAAAATCCATGCGATTTTGGGCAGATAACCCCCATGGGGCTGGCATATTGCCGCTGTGGAGGCTGGGAAAACCGTATTCGGTTTTCCCTTTTTTACTATTTATATATCACGCGTGCGTGGTATGAGTCCCGCGCCACTTCCAAGGAGGGGGTGGGGGTCTCATATCATATGAGCCGCGATCAAGGAGGAATGAGGCTTATGGCTAACAACAACGATACTTTCTTCAAAGAAATAGGGAAGGAGAATGTCTTCGATTCAAATTTTGTGGAAGCCATTTTCCCGGATCTGTCCGACAGCGAGATGAGAATCATCGATGCTCTCCAAGGGTTCGCGCCTATCTGGGATACCCCGACAAGCTCTGCTCAGAAGCCGCTGCATGACGCCGCTTTGGGCCTTCTGCATACCATACATGGTATAAAGAGCAGTCCGGAAACTATCAGCAAGAAAGACAAAGCCGCCATATTGAAAGGCTATAAAAAGATATTCGGTCTTTTCAATCAGGATCAGACTGCCAGATTAGCAGAAACTAGAGCCGAACAATCTCGGGTCACCGCCGAATCGACGGAGATCAACCGCGCCCTCGATTCGGCTTTGCAAGAAGCCCAAAGATCTGAGCAGATAGTCAGAAGGAGACAGCAAGCTGAGGCTGAACTCGAAAGGAAAAAGCAAAAGGCGGCGGAGCAGATACAACGGAAGCAGGAAGAGCTCCTCAAAAGGGCCGCGAGGATAAGGTCATCCGCTTCTACTCCCATTAAAAGAGGCCCTAAAACGGGCTCTCATCAAGCTGGAACCCCATTGCCTGGATCCTATTTGATGTCCGATAAGATGATGCCACAGGAAAGCGGGATTTCCTTCACGATGCCGTATCAATCGCCGGTGACGGACAAAACCATTAGGGCGAGATACAGAAAGCCGCCGAAACCAGCGCCAAGCGCGAAGTTCCTTTCCCCTGCTGCCATCAAAGCATCCCGCACAGGGATATTGCCTTTCCAAACGAATGCCGCAGAGCATGCCAAAGGAATAGGATATTCTTTTCAGGGGCAGTATGCAAAAGAATTGGCGAAACTTTTTGGGACTGATTTTATCAGCGCCTCCGGCACCGGCAGGATAAAGGGAATACAGCGATTAGACTTCGGAGATCAGAAAAGGACGACTTTCGCTTCTGCATATGGAACGGCGATGCACGCTCTGTTTGAGATGATGGATAAAAAAGGGCTCTCCGTCGAGGATATCATCACCAATAGAAAGAAATTGATGGAAGATCCTCTCATCAAGCCGGCTTTTTCTGCCAAAGGCAATCTGCTGACTAGAGCAAAAAGGTCTTTAGATGAGAGATATGCCTTGCTCCATAGCGGATTGGAAGAAACCGTCTTCAACGAAAAAGGTGTCGGTGCTTTCTTCCGCCTTGACGGAGGGCGTTTGAATCAGAACCGGACAGCGACGATCGACCGTTTGTTCCGCAATAAGAAAACAGGAGAGCTAATCTTAGAGGATTACAAAAACGAACAGTTTGTCAACCCGTTCGAACATTACATGCAATTGTATGCCGAAGCCGTTCTCTTGAATGCAAACCGTGGATTGATAACGGATAATCGTGGGAAGCCATTTAAATTCGATGATCCTATCACGAAAGGCAGAATTGCCAGATACGATGAGAACGGAAGGCAAAGTTTTTATCATTATGATTTCGGGTCCGAACAGGACTTCATGAAATACCTATTGCTCAAACAGCAATTCGAAGACAAAAAAATAACAGAGCAGCAATTCTTCAAGAAATTACCCCCCGCGATCCAGCGCGTCTATTCCGATGCATATTCACCGGTACGCCGTACGGCCATTTCTGATTCATTGGGAGAAGGCGCCAATTGGCTGGAGATCAAAATACCTGGAACGAATCGATATTCTTCCCTTTCTTTCGATGCCCAAGGAAGGCCTACTGAAAAGAATCTCCTTTATGCCCTATGGCAAAAAGACCCCGAATTAGCAAGGAAGACGATCAGATCCGTATTCAAAAGCAATATCGTCTCAGACGAATACAAAAAAACTCTTTATTGGAAAGCTCAACAACTTCAGAAAATGATTTTTGCCCCAGGAACGGATGCGGAATCGATCGCTGGCGTCAGGAAGTTTGCTTCCCTGTTCTCGGCTGAACTCATTCCCGATAGAATCAAGCATCTAGGGGATGAAGGATGGCTCGCTGGTCAGCGAAGGAGAACGCGGAAAAAAATGATAGGAGCCGGCAATATGAGTTCCTTGTTAAAAGAATTGGAAATGATCGAGAAGAAAATGGGGACAGAAGGTCTTTCTCAGGAAGAATGGAAAGAGAAGCATATTTCAGGCTATTCCGACGCGATTAGACTCGCTAGTTCTTTGAGAGGATCCGCATTGGAAGCAAACCGCTCCGCTATCGTAAGCAGAGTCTCTTCCGAATTATTGCCCGATAATCAATATCTCGACGAATTGGCACGCAAAAGAATAGAGACCTCAAAAGAATATATATCCTTAAGGAATAGCTTAAGCGAAGCTGAGCAAGCGACAAATCCGGAATTCCGAAATTTGCAATCCACATTATGGCGATTGGAAGAAGCCGAAAGACAACAAGAGCTCAAGATAGCGGCGCGAAGGTCTTCCTTGGAGGAACAATATCTCAGGGAACTTTCCCCGGAATATGCTCAAGCAGTGCAAGGAAAATTGCAGTTAAGCGCGCAGGGAGACGCTGAATGGTCCGCTCTTCTGGAAAAAGCCAACGCAAGGGAACAAATCCCGGGGACCAATAAATACAGAGAAAGCCTGGCACAGCGCAGAGAGGAAATAATCGAAGAATTGAATTCTATGTTTGAGAAGGGCGAATATTTCGTCCCGGACAGCAACTCATCTCAGCTTTCCAGGGCTGAGATGATAGAGCAGGGGATAAGCGAAGGATCCGTGGCGTCCGGAAATACCAATGATTGGGCAGAAACCGCAGGGATCAGAGAAGCGTTGACCACGGCTTCCCATTATCATTACGGTTATAAAGGACAATTGGTCAAGAACCTCCTCGAACTGCTGAATGGAAGGGATGCCGCTATGAAAGCCGGGGGATCCGAGCAAGAGCAATTCGAAAAGAAGTACCGAAGTGCCATGCTTTCCCTCCTGGGCAATATGACCGAACCCGATTTGGAACAGTTCAGAGGCCTATTGGGATACGGAGACGAATATTCCGCAGCCCAACGCAAGTACGAGGAAATGGTCTACAGCAATTTGGCCGAAGGCGTTTTCTCCGACGAAGAATTGGACGATATCGTTGAGAAAGGCGATTCCGGATCTTCCGCAACCAATATCTTTGGAAGGTATTTAAGGCTAAGGGACAAAATACTGCATGGATACCTGGGCCAGGGGATTTCCGACGAAGATAGAGCAAAGGTAGTGAAATCAATCGATTCGTTCCTCATGCCCAATGACCGCGATGCCATAGACCTCGTCGGCACTTTGACCGGCGGCTTGGCAAGGATGAGATACGGAAGTGATATCTACGGCAGCCTTCAGGACAAAGGCTTCAAACTGACGGAAGAGCAGCTGAAAGAAAAGGAATTCGGCACTTTGATAAAAGACATGATGGGGATGAATGCGAACAACCCCGTCTCCGAATCCGAATTCTTCTGGGGTTTCGGTAATGCCTTGTTGAATAAATACGGATATACAGACGAGCAAGGTAATTACCGCGTCGATATGGAGGAGATGCAGAAGGTATACGGTGATTACGCATCCCGTTGGCTTCAGCGCTTCGCCACGTATTCCAAGAATCCAGGTTCCGAAGACGAGCTCAAGCAGAGGATGGCGGAGGCTTTCCGCCGATCCACATCCACCGGCAATGCCACCGCTTACGACAGATTCTACTCTAAGAACCAAGGCGATGGGGTAAAATTGCCGGGATTGAGCGCCATAGACCTTATCTCGAAAGGCATACCGCTATCCGCTTTGCATTATGTCCGAGGCAAGAACGCCGAGAACCTCACCCCCCAGGAGCTCCAAGCGGCGATAGCCGAAGTGGGCTTCTCGGACGAGGAGCTCGAGAAGATGGGCGTCGAATTAGGGGATTTCGGAGAGTGGAATCTATTTGATCCTAAATTCAGAGAATTATTTAATCAGATAATGGATTCATATTCGTCCGGTCCTTCTTCTGAACATCCTAAGAAACGGACGGGTGGGAGAAAGAGAAAGACTCAACCCCCCGCCTCTGGCGCAACCGTTCCTCCTTCGCCTTCCGGAGGAGCCCCTGATTCTGGCTCCGCTGGATCGGCCGGGGGAGCGGTACTGGGAACGAGTGTCACCATCAATGGATCTCCCGTCAATGTAACGGGAGGAAATGTGACTGTAACCGGTTCCCTTGTTGAGATGACCGTTCCCGATGGGACCATATACAATGAGGGATCGGGCCCCGTTACCCAGAATATCTATACGACTGGTTCTGTGGTGCTTCAGGGCGGAGGACCTGGCGGTCCCGGCGCCCCATCGCTGGGCGTCATAGGCGGCGCGAATCCCAACGATTTCCCCATGAGCCAGCAATACGAATACCTGAAATCCAGGGAATTCGCGTTGACGGGCAAGATCTCGGGCGAGAGGCAGGCCATTCAGAAACTTTCCATCTACGGCGGGCATTCCGCAGAGATCAGGGAAAGGGAGAACAATATCGCCGCGCTCTCGAAAGAGCTGGAAGAGATACAGCAGAAAATAAAGGCCATCGCCGAGACGGCTGCCGATTCCGTGAAGCAGGTTCTGAGCGGCATCGACGAACGCTATGAAGGCAAGCTCGCGGAGCGGGCTGCCGGCGAGAGGGTCGCCGCTGGGAAGCTAGAGGACGAACAGGCCAAGATCGCAGCCAAACAGAAGCATGAGGATTACAAGGAGATGGAGTCGCTGTACGCGGCCCAATCCGGCATCCTCAAGAAGATGGTCGGAGATCAGTATCGCATCAACACCTCCAGCTCGCCCTTGGAGAAGACCGCTTTGGAGGATCTCAACAGGGGCAGGGCTAAAGAGATAGAGCTTATCCAGGATAAGATCGCCGCGATGAAGGCATCGTCTTCCCTTACGGACGATGAGATCGCCGCGATCGAGAAAGCCGCTGCGGCCACCGACGAGCTCAACATGATGGAGGTCAAGGCGAAGAACAAAGGCATAACGAACCTCTGGGAATCGCTGGGCGCCTCATTCAAGAGCATGATCACCCGCTTCACGCAAATGGGCATGGCGTATTCGCTTCTCAACAAATTGAAGAAGTCCATAAGCGAAGTCGTCCAGTCCGCTCAGCAACTCGATAAGGCCATGGTCAACCTCCGCATCGTCACCGGCGCAAGCTATGAGGATGCGAAGTCCATGATCCATGGATATGCCCAGCTCGGCCATGAGCTGGCCGCCACCACCCTCGAGGTGTCGACGGCCGCGCAGGAATGGCTTCGCCAGGGCTACAGCGTCGCCGAGGTCAACCGCCTCGTCGAATCCTCGATCAAGCTGTCCGTGCTCGGCATGATGTCGGCGTCTGACGCCACCAAGGCGCTCACGTCGGCCATGAAGGGCTTCAAGATGGAGGCCGGGGACGTCGCCGAGATAGTCGACAAGTTCACGGCTTTGGATATGAAGGCCGCGACGACAGCAGGCGACATCGCCACGGCGCTCAGCAAATTCGCGGCCACCGCGCAGATGTCGGGCGTCGACATAGACCAGGCAGCCGCCATGGCGACGACGATCATGGACGTCTCGCAGAACGACGCCGGCGCGACCGGCAACGCCCTTAAGACCATCCTCTCCAGATTCGGCAACGTCAAGGCCGGCACCTACCAGAAGATGAGCGCGGGAGACGTTGACGACACCACCGACAAGATAAACGACATCGAGCGGGTTTTGAACACGCTCGGCATACAGATCAGGTCCAGCGCGAGGGAAATGCGCGACTTCGACGACGTTCTCGCGGACATCGCGGAGCGCTGGCAGTACCTTGACAGGGTATCCCAGAACGCGATCGCTACGGCTTTGGCCGGAACGAGGCAGAGGGAATCCTTCGCGGTCTTGATGAACAACTACGATAAGTACGAGGAATTCCTCGAGATATCGAAGACGTCCCAGGGAACGGCCGACAAGAAATACCAATCCTACCTGGAGCAGCTCGAAGCCTCTCAAAAGAGGCTGAAGGCGGCGTGGGAGGACATAGCCAACAGTTCGGAGATCTCTGGGTTCATGACCATGATGAACAACCTGTTGGCCAATGCCGTGAAGTTCCTGCCCACTATCATAAGATATGCTTCCAAGCTCTTCATAACCCTCAATGCGTACAAGATGCCGAAGATATTCAGTTCGTTCTTCGGATCCAAGGATGGGGCAAAAGGCACCGTTATGTCCGCTTTAAGGGGATTGACCTCCTCGGGGATGCAGGCGAATGCCGCCGCATACAATGCGAAGATGCCCAATTCCCCATTCGGCTTCTTGACTGCCTCCGCGAAGAGGCTGGCCGCCGCATTCGATTCGGTGGCAGCTTCCTCCAAGAAAGTCGCGGAAAGTAAGACAGAAGAGGTGCAGGCCACCGCTGCGGAGACTACCGCGACCGAGGCCAATACAAATGCCACTGCAAAAGCGACGCAGGCAAATACCGCCGAAGCCGAGGCGAGTCTATATGCTGCGAGCGCGGATGTTTCTGCGGCTGGACTCAAAATAACGGCTTCTCAGAAAATGTGGCCATCTTCAGGTTTTTCGACATATTCTGATGTCGCAAGGGCTGGAGATTACAAATACGCTGCGACGGGATTTAAGGTAAAAATTAAGAATAAAAAACACTACGGTAACAATTTAAGAGCTTCTTCCCAAGGCGCTGGGATGGCTGCAGTCGGCGCCGCGACCTCTTTGGCCCAGGGCCTCACTATGGGGCAGCAGGGATACAACTGGTCCGACATGGGGGCCGGCCCGCAAGAGGCCTCGAAAGATGCCAGCGCAGCCGCCACGGTCAATTCTACCCTTTCGAATATAGGCTATATCTGGGGTCCGATAATCGGCATGGCGGCGAATCTCGTTGCCGATATACTCAATAAATTCGTCATAATCCCCCTTATCGATCGCGAAGCCAATGAGCGCAAGGCAAGGGTTGAACATGCCAATAAGCTATATGAGCAGATCTCCGGTTTGGCCGATAATGTGGCCGAGCTTAAGGGATATGCGAAGAAGCAGTCTTTGAATTCCGAAGACACTTCCGAGATGACGGAAGCCGTTTACAAGCTTTTGGATGAGTATTATGGGGCCGACGCGGATGCGCGTGCCGACATCGAGAAACACCTGCTCCCTTATCTCAAAGAGCATGGAATCGAAGTCAATACTTTATATGAGGCGATGCAACTGTTCAAAAATGGGACAGCGGAGCAGCGCGCGACAATCGCCAATGCATTTGAGTATTCAGAGAATAGAGCAGCTTTAGAGGAAAAAACCAAGGCTCAAGAAGAAAAAGAACATCAATCAAAAGAAGATATCAAAAAAGCAATAAACGAAGCGGCTTTTTCAGATGATATTATCAAAGATCCTCGTTTCGTGAGCGAATATCCTAAGATTATTACTCCATTGTTGAGCGCTTTGTCGGCTGCAGGTTTCCTGCCTAGCGCAAGAGGGGTTTATTCTACTCAATACGGCACTTATGGAACTCGCGATCAACACAATGCTTTGCTTCTTGATTCTTTGAATGGATCTGCCAGGGAAATACTGCCGATAATAGATCAGATTATCGCTAAGATAGATCCTCAACAAGATCCGGAACGATATGAAGTCTACAGGAAATTACAGAAAACGATGGAGGACCTTGCGGCTGTCGAGCAACAGCAGATAGATGCTTACAACAAACAAGCAGCCGCCAATGCCATCCTTGTGACTGAGATAAACGAACAATCTTTATTGTCTTACACTGCAGACCAGCTCAAGAATTATGGCACGGATAAGATAATGAAGGAAGTCGCTGCCACCATGGCTAATTTGGGGCTTTTTAGCGGCGAATCCATATATATAAATGACAATCCCGACAACGGTTTGACGCAATACGCTCAGAATATCATCATGGAAGCCCTCCGAGCCGATCCCACATTGGGAGCTTTCATAACGGGTGAATCTTATACCCTTTCGGATCTCAGCGGGAATAACAGCCGCTATGATTGGGATAAAAGGAAAAATGAGAGAACCCGTTTGATAGCGGATTTCGCTTCTGCCCTCCATATGACTCCCGAAGAATTGGAAGAGAGATTGGCGGACGAAGCTTGGATCGGGAAGATAGGGGATATGACTTTGGGTGATTTCCTGAAGAATCCAGAAGAGATAAGGCAGTCGATGGAAGGATTATCGTCTGTGTTCCAATCGCTTGCCAATAATACTTTCCTGACCGCAGAGAATCTTGAGAACATAATCAGCCAATATCCGAATCTGATCCAATATCTTGGGGATACCAATAGTTTGATGGAAGCGATCGTGCGCAATTATGCCGAGTTGGCTCAGGTTTATGCGACGAAGATATATGACAACTTGATAACCAGCACAGAATATGCGGACACAATAAAGAACAAGCTTTATGAATCCGGATACGATGCTGAGATGATCAGAAGGGTGTTCGGAGATGCGACTTCCGTGAAAGCCATGATAGAAGTGCTCCAAAAGGGCCCTGCCGCGCTTGGCTTGGATAACGATACGTATTCTCGTCTTGTCGAGCAGCTCAAAGGGCTTTTTGAGAAGATTGATGTCGGGGAAATATTCTCCCGTCAGATTGCCACCGATACGATGATACCATACGTGACAGAATTGCTTGATAAGCAACTGGAATCCTTGAATAAGCAGAAAGAAGCGCTGCAGCAGATCAATAAACAGCGCGAATACGAGAATAAGCTGATTGAGGCCAGGAACAAGCTCGAAGAAGCGGGAAAAGAGAAGAAGAGGGTATGGAGAGAAGGTATCGGCTGGGTTTACGAGGCCGATCAGAATGCATTGGCTGAAGCTCAGAAAAACCTTGAAGAGGTCGAGAACGAGCGAGCGGTTCGTGAATTGGATATCATGATAGAGCAGGTGGAAGCCCAGAAAGAGCTTATCGCGGCGATTCAGGACGATGCGAAATTTGAGGCTTTGGAAGAAGCCGCCATGGTTTTGCTTGGCGAAAATTCCGATATGGGCATAAACGGCTTGATCAACGCAACGAAGAGATTGTATGACGGCGACGATTCAATCGCCGATGTACTGCCTGGGATTGGTGATACTTTAAGTGATTTGAAAACGGTATTATCCGATTTGTTGGAAAAACAGTTTAATATTTCTTATGATTCTTCCACTACTACTCAGGAATTGATAAATTTAGCGAAAAATGGCAATAAAGAACAAAGGAAAGCCGCGAAAGCTGAACTAGCAAGGAGAGGTTATGATTACCAAGATAGAGCCATTGGAGGAGGAGTTCTTACCTGGGGAACGACTGACAGCGAGGGGCATATTACCACAGAAGCAACGGAAAAGAATGTCGCGGAAGCAATACAGGCATATTCTTCTGTCAATGGTACTAATCGACAGGCCATCAAAGAATGGTTGGAGAATTTAGGCTATACATATGATTTATCCACCGGAACTTGGACAAGAGCTCGCCCTTCTCTCAGAATAGAAGGTAAGTATGCCAGTAGTTCTGGTGCTTATCGTGCCGCAGCGTATCCTTTGTCTTTTTCTTCTGAACATTATCAGTGGATTGAAAAAGACTTTAAGGAAGGTAAAGCCGGTTGGTACCAACTCTCTGATAGCGATGGAAAATATCATTGGAAAGGAAATATAGATGATCATTTGACTCAATATGGTGACGATCTCTCTTCTTGGGCTCTAGAACACAGAGGAGACGTGATTGTGGGTTGGGACGGAGAAAAGGAGTTCGCTCTT
>Ga0310786_10003755_pt1 | contig 21754 bp, 17 predicted proteins | sample AusTroGonzalo_MG_FD_203881 | JGI IMG/M metagenome (GOLD analysis project Ga0310786, IMG submission 203881) | Bovine rumen microbial communities from tropical cattle in Woodstock, Queensland, Australia - Gonzalo_03 (v2) (version 2) | ecosystem: Host-associated > Mammals > Digestive system >...
CATTTAATAATTTTGCTGTTCCAGCTATTGCGACCTTTCCGTCGGCATCCTGAAGGGTGCACTTGATTGTTCCGCGGTGCTTGACCTCGTCGAGTTCAACAACCTCGAACACTGCATCGTAGTCCTGATCTACGAATACCGGTGACATGAATTTCATCTCCTGGTACAGGTAGATAGTGCCTTCGCCCGGCCACTGTGTTCCGAAAACCTTCGAGAACACTGCACCAGCGAAGAATCCGTGTACAATGCAACGCCCGAATATGCTCTTCGAAGCATACTCGGGGTTGATGTGTATGGGGTTGTTGTCGCCGCTAATCTGAGCGAAAGTGTCAACATTAGCCTGCGTGTACCTTACCTTTTCGGTGTAGGTGTCGCCCAATTTTATCTTGCTCATAGTCAACTTGTTTAGAAAACCATTGGCTTGAGGTTCGGGTCGATGATGAGGGTAGCCTCGGTTGCTGCCTGGATAGCTGCAACTGCGGTATCCTTGTCGCCGAATTCGGTGTTGTATTCCTTCAGTACGATACCCTTGTCGGTAACTTCCATTACGCCCATTTCGGTAACGATGAGGTTAACCTGCTTTGCAGCTGTGAGCGGGAGGTTGCACTTGTGCAATATCTTGAAGTTGCCCTTCTGGGTGTGTTCCATAGCAACGATAACGCGCTTAGCACCAACAACGAGGTCCATTGCGCCGCCCATACCCGGGGTAAGTTTGCCAGGAATCATCCAGTTTGCAAGGTTTCCTTCTTCGTCAACCTGCATAGCGCCGAGGATGGTAGCATCCACATGTCCGCCACGGATGATTTCGAACGAATGAGCCGAGCTGAATGTTGCTCCGTCGGGAAGAACTGAAGCGTATCCGCCGCCAGCATCGATTATGTGTTCATCCTGTTCGCCTTCAGCGGGTTTCGGTCCCATTCCGAGGATACCGTTCTCGCTCTGGAGGTACAATTTTACGCCTTTTGGCAGATAGTTCGGAACCATTGTCGGCAATCCGATACCCAAATTGACAACATCGCCGTCGTGGAGTTCGAGAGCCACTCTCTTTGCGATAGTTTCTCTAATTTGATTTTTATCCATCATACGTAATCTTTTTTAGTTAATTATCTGTTTTCCAGTTCGAATTTCAGTCTTTCGGTGAGCAGAGGGATAATCTTGTAGAGGTCGCCTACAATACCGAGGTCTGCTACTTTAAATATAGGTGCAAACTTGTCCTTGTTGATTGCAATGATGAATTCCGACTCTTCCATACCTGCAAGGTGCTGGATTGCGCCCGAAATACCGTTTGCAATGTAGAGGTTAGGACGAACGGTCTTACCTGTCTGTCCAACCTGACGGTCGTGAGGCATAACGCCAGCGTCAACCATTGCTCTTGATGAAGATTGAGCTATTTTTTAGAATGTTGTCAATTTCATTTTCAGAAATTGATTCTTTTTCGGACTTATCATATATTGTGACAAGGACAACTTTTTTTATATCTTCGATGCTTTCAACATATAGGTTTAGTGTGATAACTCTTGCCCCCGAACTTTTGCCTTTCCCTTTCGATGTTATTCTCATTCTAATTTTGCGATATTTGTCGTTGATAGGGATTCCTTGTAACGGATTTTCCGACAAACTATCGGACAATGCTTCAATATCGTTTTTGATGGATGGGTATTTTTTATAAAGACGTTTGGCTTGCTTTGCGAAAATATCGGTGGCAACAACTTCTATCATAATTAAAATATTTCATTGATTGGAATACCTTTTCTTTTTCCTTCGGCTATTTCGTCTGCCTGTTTTATGGCCAGCTTTGTTTCCAAAAGCAATTCATTATCGCCGATTTCAACATTCTTTGCAATCCTTATGCATTTATCGTCTTTGGCAAGCAGTCTTGCAAGACTCAGCAAAGTTTGTGCAGCCGTGGATGTTCCTATGATTTCGATTGTTGTCATTACAATAAATTTATGTAGTGCAAAAGTAATAAAAAAAGATGTAGACACAAGTTTCTTGAAAGAATTTATGCTGATTTTCCCACAAGGTACATAAAAAACTCTCCCACCTTTATTCTTGGCGAGAGAGTGGAAAAATGTTCATTGAATTCTAGGACAAAACATAAATCATCGCGTAATGTAGTGCATGATGAAACAAAAACGAGTAATGAGAAAATATTTGTCGTTAAAAAAAGATGTATTTTTGCAGGTGCAAATCTGTGGGGACCCACAAAAAAACTACTCTAAAACGATATTTTCAAGGAGCTGCATATCGGTTGCCTACAGAAGAAAAGGAAGCACAGGAAAAACGCTCTTTACTTAACACTAATGACAATTTTCGCAAAATAATAATTGTCAGTGAAGATATTAAACGCAAAATAGACGACCATGGTATTATTACGATGAGTCTATACGACTTTTTATTGGATTCATCTAGCATTTAATACACCTAACCTCTGATTTCATGTTACCCACACAAAAAACTCCCGCCTTTCTAAAAACGGGAGTGTGGGATATAATGTTTATCGAATGTGATTTTTTACAATTTTACCACCGCATTATAAAACTCTATGCAAGCCTGCTTAATATTCTCTGTATCTACACGATAATCGCCATCTAATTGAGCTTCCCATTTATGAAGATTCTGGTTTTTCTTTCCAAGATGGTAATTAAAATGATATTTGCTCAATTCAGTATTAGTTAAAGTATTAAACTTTTCCACCATATCTCGATTTTCTGTATATATCTGTAAAGTGAAGGAGTTATCTTTTGGCGAGCAGAGGAATCTTGTTCCAAAATAGCCATTGCGGTCGTATATTCTGCCGTATGTCTTACCTTTGGCTGCTTTAATTGACGGAATGGATGGTTTCAAATCAGCAACGAATTTTTCAAAGAAAACAATAATATCATTAGCAGCTTGACTTACTTTTCTCTTATTTTGAGGTGTACTATCGAATGCCTTCAAGTTGGTAACAGCCGAAAGTGCAATAACAGATTCGACTATCTCTCCCAAGTTTTCATCGTTGTTAATTATTTCGGCTATTTTGTTGAGCAGTCCCGAAACTTGGAAAGCGCGAATACTAAGGTATGTCTCTTTCTGGCACATACGGAACAAAACCTTTTCCCACTCTTCGTTGAACTCATCGGCAGCATTAAGGCTTTCCTTTTCTTCTTCTGTCAGATGGCGCAGCTTCAACTTTGCAGCAATGCCCTCGTTCCACTTCTTGAAATCGGGTTCTTCGGCCAACTGGTTGTAAACAAACGGATAAGCAATCTGCATACATACAAGCGCGAAGTTTATCAGCTTGGTTTGTGCAGAATTGGTATCATTTTCTTCGTTATCGTCATCGCCCTCGTTGATGATGGAAATAAGCGACAGCGTATTGCTCAGTCGTTTCAGCGAACGCGGATTGCACCCTACAGAGAGACGGGCAATTTCGCTGAGGTTTTCTGCCAAGGTTTCGTCCTCCAGTTCCTTTGATGTAAAGAACTCTATCTTCTGCAATGCATCAACAAGGAAAGTATCCACATTGTACGAAGCCACAGGCATCGAGAACGGCAACTGTATAATCTTGTCGAAGAATGCTCGGAATTCGCGTTCGTTCTTGTCGGTAAGTTCGCCGAACTTCGACTTCAAGCCCTTGATTACCACATCGTAGTCGATTGCAAGTATGAATACACACTTGTCGAGGTCGAAGATGTTCTTCAGAAGTTCCAGTATTTCCACGGCTACCGGCGGGTCGATACGGTCAAGGTCGTCGATGTAGAAGGTAAAGCCAACCTTCGATGGATTTGATTTCAATGCTTCATCAATCAGCTTTGCAATTTCGCCCTTTAGCTGCAAAATGTCCGATTCGGAACTATCACCACCGAATAGTCCGTCTACCACTTCACCGTCAACGCCTACTGTACTGGCAGCCACCTTTGCTCCAACAGCCGCCATTTTCTTGAAGATACCTCCGATTTTCTTCTTGCTCTCGTCCCACTTGTGTTCGTTAGGATTGAGCGCACCAATTTGGTTTATGCAGCCTTCGAGTATGCTCATAATTGCCTGCGACGGCGTTTTCATAAGCGAGAACTGCCATGTGTTTATCCACACCGGGAAATACGGTGCATCGTCCTTGTCGCACAACTCGTAGCGGAGCTGGTTCATTAGTGAAGTCTTTCCGCTGCCCCATTCGCCCTGCAAGGCTATTGTGATTGGCGTGTCGGTGAGCTTTATAAACTTTATTAATGCATTCTGGTATTTCTGGATACCAAACAAATCGGCCTCCGAATATTTGCGGGGCACATCAATTATACTGGATTTCATAGTTATATACTTTTATTTATATGTCACAAAAATCATCAAATTTTAGAATTCACTTCTTCATCACTTAGCAATTTTTCAACATAATCCTGACAATCAAGTTCACGAGCGACACTTGACAGGTATATTTTCTCGGCAGGATGAATAATACCATCAGCCTTAGCTATTCGCGCAAGACCTGTTAACAATGTTATTGCATTCATCTTATCTTCCTTCAAGCCAGAGAGATCAACTTTCTGAATTTCAGGTTTAACCATTTCTGCCTTCAACATAGAAACGGCTTTTGGCGAAAGGTTTAACGATGTTGCCATTGATTTTATCAATTCTATTTCTTCTTCGCTAATATGACCATCTGCTTTTGCCATATTTATCAAAACACGGGCTTTGGCAATCTCCAATTGTTCCTGCTTGGTAAAATCAACAGGTTTGTTTAAGAAAATTGCTTTCGCTGCCTCGGCAATAGCGTATGTAGCTATTGCGCTAATTCCAGCACCGACCAAACCCTGAATCCATGATTTTGATTCCATTCTGGCGACTTGTTCATCTCCGACCTTCTTGTTTATATTTTTCTGATTGTCACCAGAAATTTTTCCAATAGCACTCATTGATAATTTTGCGCCAAACTTTGCCAATTCATTTGTTGCCTGAGATCCCAGCAAACACAAAAGCATTGCTGTTTTTCTCTCATTTGAATCCTCCAAATAACCTCCCATTTGTGCAATAGCGCCAACCATACGTAATTGTATGACCGTTACCGCAGCTGATGCAGCATATTCAGGCACAGGCGAAGAGTCTCCCAGGCTAGCCATAAATCCAGCAACTGCAACAGTACCCATTTGCCAATAGACTAAATGGTCTATCGCATCATTAATATCAGGATAGTCTCGCAAATACTGCATTGCCATTTCTTCACAAGTGCCAAGTCCTAAAAAATCCTCCTTAGACTTTTGATAAGCCCAGTCAATCATTTCCTGAATCTTATCTACTCCTTCTGATTTATTTATACCACATGCTTCAGATGTGAATGTTGTTACTTTATCGGTAACACTTGCTAATGAATCCCAAAATCCCATTTTAGTAATTTATTAAAACCTACGCTTTTTCGTACTGTTCTTTTAGATTTTTCAGTCTGTCAGCAAAGTCCTTATCCTTGTTAAGGAAACTGCCTTCAAGTTTCTTTGCTGCTGCAAATGCCGAATCTATCTTTATAGTCCATGCATTTACAAGTTCAAGCGCATCTGTTGTCATAGCCTTATTGGCAACCTTTTCCACATTGTTCAGGACTTTGCTTCCCATGCCCAATGTCGCAATTTTGCCCGCAACAGAAACAGTCTTCAATGCAGTGAAACCAACTTTCGACGCTAACTTCAGTGCATCTTGAGACGCAGAAGTCCTCACATACAACAAAGAATGCGCAATAAAGTTCAGCAAACCTTCCTTATCTTCCTTGGGCAACTTAATACTATTGACAAACAGCAACTTTGCGCTATGAACCTTTTCCTTCTGTGCTTTGTTTAAATTTTCCATATCAAGGTTGCACAAGGCCTCGTACTTGCCAAACATAGTTTCAATATCGTCGCTTTCCAAATAGCAGTTCTGTTCTATCTGCGCCTTTACCACTTCTGCCGAAACCGTTGGAAGTTCAATTGGTTTCTCATTGTCTTTATTCTTATTAAATAATGCCATATATTGTTATTTTTATTCCTACGCAAATACAATTCCGCCTTTCCGCCGTGTATTATTGTACTCCATAAGTATTTCCTTTATCTTCTTGCAATCCTTCTTGTCCATACTATATGCGGTAAGTGTGCCACCAACGGCCTTTATTGTAATGTCGGCGCCAAACACGTGCTGGTCAATGGTAACTCGCCGTATGAAACGGAATGCAATAGTATCCTCATCCACTCCGATAAGAATTCTGTTGCGCTTTGATAGTGTTATTGTCTGTTCGTCCGTATCAATGATAACTGTCCAAGGGGTCATTGCATCAGCAGCTCTGCCATTTGCTACCATAGCCGACCAAGTTGATTTAAATGTGTATCTCATAATAAGTTAAGTTGATTTTTTACTTTTCCTGTTTCAGTGATTCCTTTGCACTTTCAATCTGCCGTTTCAGCGATTCGATATTGCGGTCGTGGCTGGCTGCATGGTCAATTTTCGACTTACGGTAAGTAGCTTTTGACGATGGAGTTGTGGCGCTCTTTATCATTCTTGCATAATATTCATTGTCACGCTTCTTGGCTTCCCTTTCCTTCTGCATGCTTGCGCGAAGGTCGATGATTCTCTTCTTATAATATTCTTTACTCATAATGATAATTTTTTAATTCTCTAATTAAACTCCAATTCATGTTCTTTAAAAAAGTTGTGATATAATTTGACCGTCGACACCTCTGTCCAAGGCATTACGGCTGCTGGTTGCACATCTAAATTATACAATTTTGCACCTTTCATGGACATCAAGAATGGCGAATGGGTTGAGACAATGAACTGACACCGCTCAAATCTTGCCATACTCTCAATGAATCCAACAAGATCTATCTGCCGCTCTGCCGAAAGAGAATTTTCTGGCTCGTCAAGCAAATAAAGGCCATACGGTTTCATTGCATCAGTAAAATATTTGAATGCATTTTCTCCATTGGATTGTTCCAATATGTTAAAGCCAAGATTATCTTTAATATAGCGGGATTTTGACAGCTTCCGTGATTTGACGCGTTTTGAATATTCCTCGACATCTGCAATATTTCCCAAATCAATACGGCGTGGCAGTTTTGTTTTTCTATATTCATCAAATTCAAAGAGCAAATCACTTCGTTTCTCATCAATCTCCTCGTTTTGGAGTCTGATATCAAGAATATGGTCAAACACCTCGTCACTAGTAATAATTCTACCATATTCACTAATACCACTAGACATTTGCCATGAAACATCGCTACGAATTATATTACAGAGTTCCAAGTACACATCAAAAAATTCAGTTTTGTTAAAAGGCGTTTGCCGACGAAGGTTTAATTTCTGTGCAATAACATTCAAGAGTGTACTCTTGCCTGTACCATTTCCTCCTGTAATCAGTGTTATATCTGAAAGAGAGACTTCGTAAAGACCATGAGTTGAAAGCACATGAAAAGGATAAGAACTATTATAATAAGTTTCATGTACACAAATCTGATCGTCATCCAAAGATGGAAGCATTATTTTTTCAACATATATCATAAAAATTAAAGTCCTTTAGGACTGCGGACATATCCTTTTATTTATTATCCATTTTTTCTCATGCACCTCAACTCCTTAATCCATTCGGATGTAACCGTGTTGTTCTTGCTGATATTGAGTGGATAGGCATAATTATCTTGAGCAAGTTCTTCTGTTTCCTTTTCTTCTGCCAGCTTTGCAGATTCGGTATATTCCCACTCCCAGAAGCAAGAGTCTATCATTTGGTTTACCGTCTTTTCCGCTGTTATGTCATCCTCTTTTGGAGCGATAATGGCACGCAGTGTCCTTCGTAGTGTAGAACTCTTGAACGGACCGCAAATGTGCCAGCGTATTCGCCTACGCATATTGCTACTTATGCCAAAATATAACGCAATATACGGAACCCCGTCAATGTTCCGCTCCTGTAGTTTTCGTCCATCCAGTGACATCTTGTTTTTAAAATGTGCAAGCAAATTCTCTGCGTTGTTTTTTGGAAACCACCAGCGATAGATACCAGGACATTTTTCAACTTCCAAATGTCTGTCGAGTATTTGTTGTCGCAATCGCGCGACTGGCTTAATATTATTCATTTCAAACAGATTAAAAATTTGTTACATTCTTATTTTTTTTGTCATATAAAAAAACAAGCGGAAAAACTTCAGTCTTCCGCTTGTTTATCGTACTATTTCCATTCGCCTTTCTTGCAACCGTTCTTTTCACATTCTGCGTTAAAGGACGACAATGTTTTCTCATCGTTGGAACCGCTAGTATAATAGCGACTGCCATCGCTGTCCGTATAGCACACCTGAGCATAGAGACCAAATACTGTGTCAAACTCTTTCTCAAGGCTTTTGATTTTCTTGTTGCCACTTATGGAAATGTCTCCTCCGGAATCTGCACGACGAACAGACGCAAGTGTCTTTTCTATATCAATCTTAGTGATTGCTTCTCCTTTTGCAACGGCTTGGCGTGCATAACTATAAAAAATACCGAGACGAAGATAAGGGAATTTCTTGTTAAATTCCTTCATCAGCGTTCCAATTTTCTTGTTGCCTGTAACAGAAATTTCGGTAACGGTGGTCTTTGTCGGAGCAACTTTCTTCACTGCTGGCTTGGCTGTAGTCTTTTTCGCAGCAGGCTTTGCTGTAGAGGTTTTCTTTACAGCGGTTTTTGCTGTGGTAGTCTTTTTTGCCGTTGGTTTTGCAGTTGTCGTCTTTTTTGTGGCAGTTTTTTTTGAGGTCTTTTGGGTAGTTGTCGCCATAATTTCAATTTTTATTTTCTACTTATTTATACTCACCTCTTGCTGCTTGTCCAATAGTGATGTCGTTAGGAACACACACCTTGCAGTCCTTGTCCTTAATCTGCACCGTGACGCCAAAGTTTTGGTCAAAGAGTTTTTCCGCTTCACCAACTTTCATCGAACCTTTTATTTTGAGTTCGGCAGCCGCTTTCTTCACATCCTTTGTAGTGCGCTTATCCAAAGCAGCTAACGTTAAGTCGCCATCGGCTATCTGTGTACCTTTATAAAATACTAGAGAGCATCCGAAAGCTTTCATAAATTCACTTGAGAGAGTTTTCAATTTCTTGTTTGGAGCAACCTTGAACTCCGCATTATTAAAATGGTCCTTGATGTTGTTTAATAATCCCATAATTTTAAATTTTAATCATTGTAAATAAATGGGCGGAAATCCCGCCCATTCTAAATTATACCTTACTTTCCAGCTGCAGCAATTGTGATGTCGTTTGCAACCAAAGCGCTGTCGTCCTTGTTGGCTACCTGTACGGTTACGCCAAACAATTCCTTCATCTTGTTCTCGAAGTTTCCAACCTTGAGATTTCCTGCGCACTTGAGTTCGCCACCCTTTGCATCGCCAACGCGGATAGATGCCAAGGTTGCATCGTCATCTGCAAATTGTTTGCCCTTGTAAACTCTCAATGTTGCACCGAAAGCTTCTTTGAACTGCTTTTTCAAGCTCTTTACGGCCATACGACCGCTGATGTTAAATTCTGCCATAGTTATAAATTTAAATTGTAAAAAAATATTATTAAAATTATAAGTAAAATTCAATTTATTATTTATTCTCTTCCGCAAAGTTCAACCACTCATGGTTTCTTTTAAGTCCTTTTTCTCCTTCAAAAAACTCCATAAAAAAAGCGTGATACTTTCTAATATCCCGCTCGTTGAAGGTATTTGGCGTAACCTGAAGTGTACGAAATAAGATGAAAGTTCACGCGTAACGCGCAAATATTCACTTATTCTTCCCACTTCTTAAAATCGCCAAATTTTTCAACGAGAAGAAAAAAGCAAAATCGCTTTATGTATGTTTGCTGGCTGGGATTTGTATTGTTTGTCCTTCTTCCCTTCGACAAGCTCAGGGGGCGAAACGGCTCAGTCAGCGGTTTGTTTTTTCCTAAAAAGAAGCCCCGAATTTAATCGGGAGCTTCTGTATTTTTCAATCGTCAATCTACAATCTAAAATCGTCAATCTAAAATCGTCAATCCCTTAGATTGTCATCCCTCCGTCAACGCTCAAGGTAGCACCGTTGATGTATGCAGCCTCTTCGCTGGCGAGGAACAGGTATGCCGAAGCAATTTCTTCGGGCTGTCCGAGACGACCTACCGGAACCTTTGCTCTCATGCCGTCAAGTACATTTTCGGGCATCTTGGCAACCATGTCGGTTTCGATGAAACCTGGAGCAACTGCGTTTACAGTGATGCCCTTCTTGCCAAGTTCGCGTGCCAAAGTCTTGGTCATACCGATAAGACCAGCCTTTGTTGCTACATAGTTGGTCTGTCCGAAGTTGCCGTACAAAGCAACAACCGACGATGCGTTTACGATACGGCCGTAGCCCTTTTCGAGCATGTAAGGAGTGATAGCCTTGATGCAGTAGAAGCTTCCGCTGAGGTTGATGTCGATAACCTGCTGCCACTGTTCGATAGTCATCTTCTTCAAGGTGCTGTCGTTGGTGATACCTGCATTGTTGATGAGGATATCAATCTTTCCGTACTTGTCGTTAACTCTCTTTGCTGCTTCGCAAACTGCCTCGTAGTTGCTCGAGTCGATAGCGTCGAATTCAGCTTCAAGGCCCATTCCCTTCATCTTTTCGACGAAAGCGTTGCCTCTTTCTGCGTTACGAGCCCAAAGAATAACCTTTGCGCCTTCCTGTGCGAATCTGATGGCGGTAGCTGCGCCAATACCAGCGGTTCCGCCAGTGATGATAGCTACTCTATTTTCCAATCTTTTCATTGTGTTAATTTTTTAAAACCTTTCTGCATTTAATAATTTTGCTGTTCCAGCTATTGCGACCTTTCCGTCGGCATCCTGAAGGGTGCACTTGATTGTTCCGCGGTGCTTGACCTCGTCGAGTTCAACAACCTCGAACACTGCATCGTAGTCCTGCTCTACGAATACCGGTGACATGAATTTCATTTCCTGGTACAGGTAGATAGTGCCTTCGCCCGGCCACTGTGTTCCGAAAACCTTCGAGAACACTGCACCTGCGAAGAATCCGTGTACAATGCAACGCCCGAATATGCTCTTCGAAGCATACTCGGGGTTGATGTGTATGGGGTTGTTGTCGCCGCTAATCTGAGCGAAAGTGTCAACATTAGCCTGCGTGTACCTTACCTTTTCGGTGTAGGTGTCGCCCAATTTTATCTTGCTCATAGTCAACTTGTTTAGAAAACCATTGGCTTGAGGTTCGGGTCGATGATGAGGGTAGCCTCGGTTGCTGCCTGGATAGCTGCAACTGCGGTATCCTTGTCGCCGAATTCGGTGTTGTATTCCTTCAGTACGATACCCTTGTCGGTAACTTCCATTACGCCCATTTCGGTAACGATGAGGTTAACCTGCTTTGCAGCTGTGAGCGGGAGGTTGCACTTGTGCAATATCTTGAAGTTGCCCTTCTGGGTGTGTTCCATAGCAACGATAACGCGCTTAGCACCAACAACGAGGTCCATTGCGCCGCCCATACCCGGGGTAAGTTTGCCAGGAATCATCCAGTTTGCAAGGTTTCCTTCTTCGTCAACCTGCATAGCGCCGAGGATGGTAGCATCCACATGTCCGCCACGGATGATTTCGAACGAATGAGCCGAGCTGAATGTTGCTCCGTCGGGAAGAACTGAAGCGTATCCGCCGCCAGCATCGATTATGTGTTCATCCTGTTCGCCTTCAGCGGGTTTCGGTCCCATTCCGAGGATACCGTTCTCGCTCTGGAGGTACAATTTTACGCCTTTTGGCAGATAGTTCGGAACCATTGTCGGCAATCCGATACCCAAATTGACAACATCGCCGTCGTGGAGTTCGAGAGCCACTCTCTTTGCGATAGTTTCTCTAATTTGATTTTTATCCATCATACGTAATCTTTTTTAGTTAATTATCTGTTTTCCAGTTCGAATTTCAGTCTTTCGGTGAGCAGAGGGATAATCTTGTAGAGGTCGCCTACAATACCGAGGTCTGCTACTTTAAATATAGGTGCAAACTTGTCCTTGTTGATTGCAATGATGAATTCCGACTCTTCCATACCTGCAAGGTGCTGGATTGCGCCCGAAATACCGTTTGCAATGTAGAGGTTAGGACGAACGGTCTTACCTGTCTGTCCAACCTGACGGTCGTGAGGCATAACGCCAGCGTCAACCATTGCTCTTGATGAAGATTGAGCTATTTTTTAGAATGTTGTCAATTTCATTTTCAGAAATTGATTCTTTTTCGGACTTATCATATATTGTGACAAGGACAACTTTTTTTATATCTTCGATGCTTTCAACATATAGGTTTAGTGTGATAACTCTTGCCCCCGAACTTTTGCCTTTCCCTTTCGATGTTATTCTCATTCTAATTTTGCGATATTTGTCGTTGATAGGGATTCCTTGTAACGGATTTTCCGACAAACTATCGGACAATGCTTCAATATCGTTTTTGATGGATGGGTATTTTTTATAAAGACGTTTGGCTTGCTTTGCGAAAATATCGGTGGCAACAACTTCTATCATAATTAAAATATTTCATTGATTGGAATACCTTTTCTTTTTCCTTCGGCTATTTCGTCTGCCTGTTTTATGGCCAGCTTTGTTTCCAAAAGCAATTCATTATCGCCGATTTCAACATTCTTTGCAATCCTTATGCATTTATCGTCTTTGGCAAGCAGTCTTGCAAGACTCAGCAAAGTTTGTGCAGCCGTGGATGTTCCTATGATTTCGATTGTTGTCATTACAATAAATTTATGTAGTGCAAAAGTAATAAAAAAAGATGTAGACACAAGTTTCTTGAAAGAATTTATGCTGATTTTCCCACAAGGTACATAAAAAACTCTCCCACCTTTATTCTTGGCGAGAGAGTGGAAAAATGTTCATTGAATTCTAGGACAAAACATAAATCATCGCGTAATGTAGTGCATGATGAAACAAAAACGAGTAATGAGAAAATATTTGTCGTTAAAAAAAGATGTATTTTTGCAGGTGCAAATCTGTGGGGACCCACAAAAAAACTACTCTAAAACGATATTTTCAAGGAGCTGCATATCGGTTGCCTACAGAAGAAAAGGAAGCACAGGAAAAACGCTCTTTACTTAACACTAATGACAATTTTCGCAAAATAATAATTGTCAGTGAAGATATTAAACGCAAAATAGACGACCATGGTATTATTACGATGAGTCTATACGACTTTTTATTGGATTCATCTAGCATTTAATACACCTAACCTCTGATTTCATGTTACCCACACAAAAAACTCCCGCCTTTCTAAAAACGGGAGTGTGGGATATAATGTTTATCGAATGTGATTTTTTACAATTTTACCACCGCATTATAAAACTCTATGCAAGCCTGCTTAATATTCTCTGTATCTACACGATAATCGCCATCTAATTGAGCTTCCCATTTATGAAGATTCTGGTTTTTCTTTCCAAGATGGTAATTAAAATGATATTTGCTCAATTCAGTATTAGTTAAAGTATTAAACTTTTCCACCATATCTCGATTTTCTGTATATATCTGTAAAGTGAAGGAGTTATCTTTTGGCGAGCAGAGGAATCTTGTTCCAAAATAGCCATTGCGGTCGTATATTCTGCCGTATGTCTTACCTTTGGCTGCTTTAATTGACGGAATGGATGGTTTCAAATCAGCAACGAATTTTTCAAAGAAAACAATAATATCATTAGCAGCTTGACTTACTTTTCTCTTATTTTGAGGTGTACTATCGAATGCCTTCAAGTTGGTAACAGCCGAAAGTGCAATAACAGATTCGACTATCTCTCCCAAGTTTTCATCGTTGTTAATTATTTCGGCTATTTTGTTGAGCAGTCCCGAAACTTGGAAAGCGCGAATACTAAGGTATGTCTCTTTCTGGCACATACGGAACAAAACCTTTTCCCACTCTTCGTTGAACTCATCGGCAGCATTAAGGCTTTCCTTTTCTTCTTCTGTCAGATGGCGCAGCTTCAACTTTGCAGCAATGCCCTCGTTCCACTTCTTGAAATCGGGTTCTTCGGCCAACTGGTTGTAAACAAACGGATAAGCAATCTGCATACATACAAGCGCGAAGTTTATCAGCTTGGTTTGTGCAGAATTGGTATCATTTTCTTCGTTATCGTCATCGCCCTCGTTGATGATGGAAATAAGCGACAGCGTATTGCTCAGTCGTTTCAGCGAACGCGGATTGCACCCTACAGAGAGACGGGCAATTTCGCTGAGGTTTTCTGCCAAGGTTTCGTCCTCCAGTTCCTTTGATGTAAAGAACTCTATCTTCTGCAATGCATCAACAAGGAAAGTATCCACATTGTACGAAGCCACAGGCATCGAGAACGGCAACTGTATAATCTTGTCGAAGAATGCTCGGAATTCGCGTTCGTTCTTGTCGGTAAGTTCGCCGAACTTCGACTTCAAGCCCTTGATTACCACATCGTAGTCGATTGCAAGTATGAATACACACTTGTCGAGGTCGAAGATGTTCTTCAGAAGTTCCAGTATTTCCACGGCTACCGGCGGGTCGATACGGTCAAGGTCGTCGATGTAGAAGGTAAAGCCAACCTTCGATGGATTTGATTTCAATGCTTCATCAATCAGCTTTGCAATTTCGCCCTTTAGCTGCAAAATGTCCGATTCGGAACTATCACCACCGAATAGTCCGTCTACCACTTCACCGTCAACGCCTACTGTACTGGCAGCCACCTTTGCTCCAACAGCCGCCATTTTCTTGAAGATACCTCCGATTTTCTTCTTGCTCTCGTCCCACTTGTGTTCGTTAGGATTGAGCGCACCAATTTGGTTTATGCAGCCTTCGAGTATGCTCATAATTGCCTGCGACGGCGTTTTCATAAGCGAGAACTGCCATGTGTTTATCCACACCGGGAAATACGGTGCATCGTCCTTGTCGCACAACTCGTAGCGGAGCTGGTTCATTAGTGAAGTCTTTCCGCTGCCCCATTCGCCCTGCAAGGCTATTGTGATTGGCGTGTCGGTGAGCTTTATAAACTTTATTAATGCATTCTGGTATTTCTGGATACCAAACAAATCGGCCTCCGAATATTTGCGGGGCACATCAATTATACTGGATTTCATAGTTATATACTTTTATTTATATGTCACAAAAATCATCAAATTTTAGAATTCACTTCTTCATCACTTAGCAATTTTTCAACATAATCCTGACAATCAAGTTCACGAGCGACACTTGACAGGTATATTTTCTCGGCAGGATGAATAATACCATCAGCCTTAGCTATTCGCGCAAGACCTGTTAACAATGTTATTGCATTCATCTTATCTTCCTTCAAGCCAGAGAGATCAACTTTCTGAATTTCAGGTTTAACCATTTCTGCCTTCAACATAGAAACGGCTTTTGGCGAAAGGTTTAACGATGTTGCCATTGATTTTATCAATTCTATTTCTTCTTCGCTAATATGACCATCTGCTTTTGCCATATTTATCAAAACACGGGCTTTGGCAATCTCCAATTGTTCCTGCTTGGTAAAATCAACAGGTTTGTTTAAGAAAATTGCTTTCGCTGCCTCGGCAATAGCGTATGTAGCTATTGCGCTAATTCCAGCACCGACCAAACCCTGAATCCATGATTTTGATTCCATTCTGGCGACTTGTTCATCTCCGACCTTCTTGTTTATATTTTTCTGATTGTCACCAGAAATTTTTCCAATAGCACTCATTGATAATTTTGCGCCAAACTTTGCCAATTCATTTGTTGCCTGAGATCCCAGCAAACACAAAAGCATTGCTGTTTTTCTCTCATTTGAATCCTCCAAATAACCTCCCATTTGTGCAATAGCGCCAACCATACGTAATTGTATGACCGTTACCGCAGCTGATGCAGCATATTCAGGCACAGGCGAAGAGTCTCCCAGGCTAGCCATAAATCCAGCAACTGCAACAGTACCCATTTGCCAATAGACTAAATGGTCTATCGCATCATTAATATCAGGATAGTCTCGCAAATACTGCATTGCCATTTCTTCACAAGTGCCAAGTCCTAAAAAATCCTCCTTAGACTTTTGATAAGCCCAGTCAATCATTTCCTGAATCTTATCTACTCCTTCTGATTTATTTATACCACATGCTTCAGATGTGAATGTTGTTACTTTATCGGTAACACTTGCTAATGAATCCCAAAATCCCATTTTAGTAATTTATTAAAACCTACGCTTTTTCGTACTGTTCTTTTAGATTTTTCAGTCTGTCAGCAAAGTCCTTATCCTTGTTAAGGAAACTGCCTTCAAGTTTCTTTGCTGCTGCAAATGCCGAATCTATCTTTATAGTCCATGCATTTACAAGTTCAAGCGCATCTGTTGTCATAGCCTTATTGGCAACCTTTTCCACATTGTTCAGGACTTTGCTTCCCATGCCCAATGTCGCAATTTTGCCCGCAACAGAAACAGTCTTCAATGCAGTGAAACCAACTTTCGACGCTAACTTCAGTGCATCTTGAGACGCAGAAGTCCTCACATACAACAAAGAATGCGCAATAAAGTTCAGCAAACCTTCCTTATCTTCCTTGGGCAACTTAATACTATTGACAAACAGCAACTTTGCGCTATGAACCTTTTCCTTCTGTGCTTTGTTTAAATTTTCCATATCAAGGTTGCACAAGGCCTCGTACTTGCCAAACATAGTTTCAATATCGTCGCTTTCCAAATAGCAGTTCTGTTCTATCTGCGCCTTTACCACTTCTGCCGAAACCGTTGGAAGTTCAATTGGTTTCTCATTGTCTTTATTCTTATTAAATAATGCCATATATTGTTATTTTTATTCCTACGCAAATACAATTCCGCCTTTCCGCCGTGTATTATTGTACTCCATAAGTATTTCCTTTATCTTCTTGCAATCCTTCTTGTCCATACTATATGCGGTAAGTGTGCCACCAACGGCCTTTATTGTAATGTCGGCGCCAAACACGTGCTGGTCAATGGTAACTCGCCGTATGAAACGGAATGCAATAGTATCCTCATCCACTCCGATAAGAATTCTGTTGCGCTTTGATAGTGTTATTGTCTGTTCGTCCGTATCAATGATAACTGTCCAAGGGGTCATTGCATCAGCAGCTCTGCCATTTGCTACCATAGCCGACCAAGTTGATTTAAATGTGTATCTCATAATAAGTTAAGTTGATTTTTTACTTTTCCTGTTTCAGTGATTCCTTTGCACTTTCAATCTGCCGTTTCAGCGATTCGATATTGCGGTCGTGGCTGGCTGCATGGTCAATTTTCGACTTACGGTAAGTAGCTTTTGACGATGGAGTTGTGGCGCTCTTTATCATTCTTGCATAATATTCATTGTCACGCTTCTTGGCTTCCCTTTCCTTCTGCATGCTTGCGCGAAGGTCGATGATTCTCTTCTTATAATATTCTTTACTCATAATGATAATTTTTTAATTCTCTAATTAAACTCCAATTCATGTTCTTTAAAAAAGTTGTGATATAATTTGACCGTCGACACCTCTGTCCAAGGCATTACGGCTGCTGGTTGCACATCTAAATTATACAATTTTGCACCTTTCATGGACATCAAGAATGGCGAATGGGTTGAGACAATGAACTGACACCGCTCAAATCTTGCCATACTCTCAATGAATCCAACAAGATCTATCTGCCGCTCTGCCGAAAGAGAATTTTCTGGCTCGTCAAGCAAATAAAGGCCATACGGTTTCATTGCATCAGTAAAATATTTGAATGCATTTTCTCCATTGGATTGTTCCAATATGTTAAAGCCAAGATTATCTTTAATATAGCGGGATTTTGACAGCTTCCGTGATTTGACGCGTTTTGAATATTCCTCGACATCTGCAATATTTCCCAAATCAATACGGCGTGGCAGTTTTGTTTTTCTATATTCATCAAATTCAAAGAGCAAATCACTTCGTTTCTCATCAATCTCCTCGTTTTGGAGTCTGATATCAAGAATATGGTCAAACACCTCGTCACTAGTAATAATTCTACCATATTCACTAATACCACTAGACATTTGCCATGAAACATCGCTACGAATTATATTACAGAGTTCCAAGTACACATCAAAAAATTCAGTTTTGTTAAAAGGCGTTTGCCGACGAAGGTTTAATTTCTGTGCAATAACATTCAAGAGTGTACTCTTGCCTGTACCATTTCCTCCTGTAATCAGTGTTATATCTGAAAGAGAGACTTCGTAAAGACCATGAGTTGAAAGCACATGAAAAGGATAAGAACTATTATAATAAGTTTCATGTACACAAATCTGATCGTCATCCAAAGATGGAAGCATTATTTTTTCAACATATATCATAAAAATTAAAGTCCTTTAGGACTGCGGACATATCCTTTTATTTATTATCCATTTTTTCTCATGCACCTCAACTCCTTAATCCATTCGGATGTAACCGTGTTGTTCTTGCTGATATTGAGTGGATAGGCATAATTATCTTGAGCAAGTTCTTCTGTTTCCTTTTCTTCTGCCAGCTTTGCAGATTCGGTATATTCCCACTCCCAGAAGCAAGAGTCTATCATTTGGTTTACCGTCTTTTCCGCTGTTATGTCATCCTCTTTTGGAGCGATAATGGCACGCAGTGTCCTTCGTAGTGTAGAACTCTTGAACGGACCGCAAATGTGCCAGCGTATTCGCCTACGCATATTGCTACTTATGCCAAAATATAACGCAATATACGGAACCCCGTCAATGTTCCGCTCCTGTAGTTTTCGTCCATCCAGTGACATCTTGTTTTTAAAATGTGCAAGCAAATTCTCTGCGTTGTTTTTTGGAAACCACCAGCGATAGATACCAGGACATTTTTCAACTTCCAAATGTCTGTCGAGTATTTGTTGTCGCAATCGCGCGACTGGCTTAATATTATTCATTTCAAACAGATTAAAAATTTGTTACATTCTTATTTTTTTTGTCATATAAAAAAACAAGCGGAAAAACTTCAGTCTTCCGCTTGTTTATCGTACTATTTCCATTCGCCTTTCTTGCAACCGTTCTTTTCACATTCTGCGTTAAAGGACGACAATGTTTTCTCATCGTTGGAACCGCTAGTATAATAGCGACTGCCATCGCTGTCCGTATAGCACACCTGAGCATAGAGACCAAATACTGTGTCAAACTCTTTCTCAAGGCTTTTGATTTTCTTGTTGCCACTTATGGAAATGTCTCCTCCGGAATCTGCACGACGAACAGACGCAAGTGTCTTTTCTATATCAATCTTAGTGATTGCTTCTCCTTTTGCAACGGCTTGGCGTGCATAACTATAAAAAATACCGAGACGAAGATAAGGGAATTTCTTGTTAAATTCCTTCATCAGCGTTCCAATTTTCTTGTTGCCTGTAACAGAAATTTCGGTAACGGTGGTCTTTGTCGGAGCAACTTTCTTCACTGCTGGCTTGGCTGTAGTCTTTTTCGCAGCAGGCTTTGCTGTAGAGGTTTTCTTTACAGCGGTTTTTGCTGTGGTAGTCTTTTTTGCCGTTGGTTTTGCAGTTGTCGTCTTTTTTGTGGCAGTTTTTTTTGAGGTCTTTTGGGTAGTTGTCGCCATAATTTCAATTTTTATTTTCTACTTATTTATACTCACCTCTTGCTGCTTGTCCAATAGTGATGTCGTTAGGAACACACACCTTGCAGTCCTTGTCCTTAATCTGCACCGTGACGCCAAAGTTTTGGTCAAAGAGTTTTTCCGCTTCACCAACTTTCATCGAACCTTTTATTTTGAGTTCGGCAGCCGCTTTCTTCACATCCTTTGTAGTGCGCTTATCCAAAGCAGCTAACGTTAAGTCGCCATCGGCTATCTGTGTACCTTTATAAAATACTAGAGAGCATCCGAAAGCTTTCATAAATTCACTTGAGAGAGTTTTCAATTTCTTGTTTGGAGCAACCTTGAACTCCGCATTATTAAAATGGTCCTTGATGTTGTTTAATAATCCCATAATTTTAAATTTTAATCATTGTAAATAAATGGGCGGAAATCCCGCCCATTCTAAATTATACCTTACTTTCCAGCTGCAGCAATTGTGATGTCGTTTGCAACCAAAGCGCTGTCGTCCTTGTTGGCTACCTGTACGGTTACGCCAAACAATTCCTTCATCTTGTTCTCGAAGTTTCCAACCTTGAGATTTCCTGCGCACTTGAGTTCGCCACCCTTTGCATCGCCAACGCGGATAGATGCCAAGGTTGCATCGTCATCTGCAAATTGTTTGCCCTTGTAAACTCTCAATGTTGCACCGAAAGCTTCTTTGAACTGCTTTTTCAAGCTCTTTACGGCCATACGACCGCTGATGTTAAATTCTGCCATAGTTATAAATTTAAATTGTAAAAAAATATTATTAAAATTATAAGTAAAATTCAATTTATTATTTATTCTCTTCCGCAAAGTTCAACCACTCATGGTTTCTTTTAAGTCCTTTTTCTCCTTCAAAAAACTCCATAAAAAAAGCGTGATACTTTCTAATATCCCGCTCGTTGAAGGTATTTGGCGTAACCTGAAGTGTACGAAATAAGATGAAAGTTCACGCGTAACGCGCAAATATTCACTTATTCTTCCCACTTCTTAAAATCGCCAAATTTTTCAACGAGAAGAAAAAAGCAAAATCGCTTTATGTATGTTTGCTGGCTGGGATTTGTATTGTTTGTCCTTCTTCCCTTCGACAAGCTCAGGGGGCGAAACGGCTCAGTCAGCGGTTTGTTTTTTCCTAAAAAGAAGCCCCGAATTTAATCGGGAGCTTCTGTATTTTTCAATCGTCAATCTACAATCTAAAATCGTCAATCTAAAATCGTCAATCCCTTAGATTGTCATCCCTCCGTCAACGCTCAAGGTAGCACCGTTGATGTATGCAGCCTCTTCGCTGGCGAGGAACAGGTATGCCGAAGCAATTTCTTCGGGCTGTCCGAGACGACCTACCGGAACCTTTGCTCTCATGCCGTCAAGTACATTTTCGGGCATCTTGGCAACCATGTCGGTTTCGATGAAACCTGGAGCAACTGCGTTTACAGTGATGCCCTTCTTGCCAAGTTCGCGTGCCAAAGTCTTGGTCATACCGATAAGACCAGCCTTTGTTGCTACATAGTTGGTCTGTCCGAAGTTGCCGTACAAAGCAACAACCGACGATGCGTTTACGATACGGCCGTAGCCCTTTTCGAGCATGTAAGGAGTGATAGCCTTGATGCAGTAGAAGCTTCCGCTGAGGTTGATGTCGATAACCTGCTGCCACTGTTCGATAGTCATCTTCTTCAAGGTGCTGTCGTTGGTGATACCTGCATTGTTGATGAGGATATCAATCTTTCCGTACTTGTCGTTAACTCTCTTTGCTGCTTCGCAAACTGCCTCGTAGTTGCTCGAGTCGATAGCGTCGAATTCAGCTTCAAGGCCCATTCCCTTCATCTTTTCGACGAAAGCGTTGCCTCTTTCTGCGTTACGAGCCCAAAGAATAACCTTTGCGCCTTCCTGTGCGAATCTGATGGCGGTAGCTGCGCCAATACCAGCGGTTCCGCCAGTGATGATAGCTACTCTATTTTCCAATCTTTTCATTGTGTTAATTTTTTAAAACCTTTCTGCATTTAATAATTTTGCTGTTCCAGCTATTGCGACCTTTCCGTCGGCATCCTGAAGGGTGCACTTGATTGTTCCGCGGTGCTTGACCTCGTCGAGTTCAACAACCTCGAACACTGCATCGTAGTCCTGATCTACGAATACCGGTGACATGAATTTCATCTCCTGGTACAGGTAGATAGTGCCTTCGCCCGGCCACTGTGTTCCGAAAACCTTCGAGAACACTGCACCTGCGAAGAATCCGTGTACAATGCAACGCCCGAATAT
>Ga0310786_10003757_pt1 | contig 21746 bp, 16 predicted proteins | sample AusTroGonzalo_MG_FD_203881 | JGI IMG/M metagenome (GOLD analysis project Ga0310786, IMG submission 203881) | Bovine rumen microbial communities from tropical cattle in Woodstock, Queensland, Australia - Gonzalo_03 (v2) (version 2) | ecosystem: Host-associated > Mammals > Digestive system >...
TCAAAATCTCCTGCTCTACTGTCTCCAGTATCTCGATGATCCGTTCGAGGACCGTGGCTACGCTGACGAGTTCAACCGCCTGAGGCCACGCCTTGAGGCGGTGCGGGATTTCAACCTCTCGCGCCGTGCGACGCTGCGCGGTGTGCGCATCGTCTGGACGTCAGACGCAATGGCACTTACGCGCGGGCTTGGCGGCGGACGCGACGCGCAGCTTGCGGACGAGGCGTTTATCTTGGCGAAGTTCGGCCTTCCCTACACGATGCGCGCCGACGGGCCTGCGATTCTTGCGGGGAACATAGTCGAGTCGCTGACTGATGAGGAACTTGGCAAGATTCTATCGGGCGGCGTCCTCGTTGATGCGCCTGCCGCCGACTTGCTCGTGAAGCGCGGCTTTGGGCGAGACCTCGGTACGGACGTAAAGATTGCTGGAGGGCGGCTTCCTGTCATACGCGAGGAAATTCTTCCTGCGGCGGGTCTCAAGCGAAGAGGGCGCGACGTCAATGCGTTCTACATCTTCAGCGCGGGTACGGAAGGGACGGTTCGGACTTTTGCGACGCTAACGCCGCACGAGGGCGCCGAGGTCTGGAGCCGTTTCTCCGGCGTTGGCGGCAAGGAGGTGACGCCGTCGCTCACCGTCGCCCGAAACTCGCGCGGCGGATGCGTCGCCGTGATGGCGACATCGCTCATCGGCAACCGCTCGTCGGGGCTTCTCAACCTGAGAAAGCAGGAGCTTTGGCAGAACCTCTTTCGCAAACTTGCGCCGGATGCGATACCGGTGATGGCGCTTGATGCGCCGGGCATCTGGACTCTCGCAAGCGTCTCCGGGGACGGACGCGAAATGATGGTGATGGTCAACAACCTTTCGGGTGACGTCCGCGAGAATCTGTCGTTCGCGCTTGCGGACGGCTGGGTCGGCGCGACCGTCTCGCGGCTTGGCGCCGACGGCCGCAGGGAATCCCCCGAAACCGTTTCCGCCCGCTGGACGCCGAAGTGCGTCTTCGGGCAGATGCAGCCCGAGTTCTTTGTCTTCGCTCTCGGCCGCTAGGACACGTGCCAGAGCCAGGGGCGGGCCTTTGGTGTGCATAATCCGATTTTAACTGCAATATGAACAGACGTCAGCCCGCCGCATCCACGGCTATGCTATAATATCGGCGGCAGTCCCTACTGTCCGAAAAGATGTCTGACGGAACGACAATGAGAAAGCTTTTCTGCCTTGGCTCCGCGCTTTTGTGCGCGGAGGCGTGCTGGGCCTCGGAACATCCCGAGGTCGCATGGTCGCTGATGCACCCCGTAGTCGTCGAGCCGGCGTACATGCGGCGCGTCGTCGACAAGGCGGCGGAATACGGCGGGGTGGACTCGTTCGAGATATGCGGCGAATGCAACCAGCCGCACGGCGGTCTCAACGGGCTTCTCGCCTACGAGCCTTATCCAAGGACAGCGGCGGCCGTCGACCTTGCCGCGGTCGAGACCTACCGCCGGAAGCTGCGCGAGACTGTCGAGATCGCCCATGGCGCCGGCAAGCCCGTGTACTTCTGGCACCGCGAGGGCTTCATGCTGAAGGCGATGCACGAGGACCTGCCGGGGCTTCTTGACGAAGACGGGGAGTACGACCTTCTCGGCAAGCCTTACCTGGACTACGTCCGCTGGAAGGTGCAAGAGGCGTTCCGGCAGGTCCCGGAGCTGGACGGCGTGGTGCTCACGCTTACCGAGGCCGACTTCTCGGTGATACACAATTCGCGTCCTGACCGCTATCCGCCCGCAAAGGTGGTGGAGACCGTCACTCGCATCTTCCTCGAAGAGCACAGGCGCCTCGGCAAGCGGTTCATATTCCGGTCGTTCGGGTCCATAGAAAGCGACTACCGCGACTTGATCGCGGGGGCGAATGCGTGCGCTCCGGACTACGACTTCGAGATAGAGACGAAGATAACTCCGTTCGACTTCTCTCCGTTTCTCCCGGCGAACCCGTATCTCAGGAAGACCTCTCGCTGCACGATCGGCGCGGAGTGCGACTGCCTCGGCGAGTACCTCGGCGCCGGCTACCTCCCGGCCGCCCAGGTAGGCGCGATAGCCCGCTACGTGGGCTACGGACGTGCCGCGGACGTCGACCGCTACACGATACGCATAGACCGCGTCGGCAACTCCATATTCGACTCGGCGCAGGAGGTGAACCTGTATGCATACATGCGCTTCATACGCGATCCAAAGGCGACGGCGGAGGGCGTGGTCGGCGAGTGGGCCGCGAAGCGCTGGCCGAAGTGCGCGGACGAGATGAAGGATCTTGCAAATAAGAGCTTTGAACTCGTGGAGGCGGCCCAGTTCATAGACCACAACGTGTGCTTCCACCAGAATCCGCCGACGCCAAGTTTCAAGTTCATCAAGTTCAGCGGGATACTCGGCGCATTCCGCGATGGGATGGACCTCCACATGACTGCGCCGATGTGGGGGATGATGTCTGGGCAGAAGGCTCCCGGCCGCGCGGCTATACGCGCCGAGAAGGCGCGCGCCGAGAGGCTTGCGGCGGAAGGGCTCGCCCGGATCGAGTCGCTGAAGGACAGGCTCGACCCTCGGGAGTACGCCCGCCAGCACCGCGCGTGGTCCATAGCGGCGAAGGCCGTCCCCGCGATGCGCGCGTTCTGGGACTGCGTTGCGGCGTACTTCGACGACATGGAGGCGAAGGACCCCGCCGCACCGCGCCTCGCCGCCGCGATAGACGCCGCCGAGAAGACGATCCTTCCACGGATGAAGTCTGCCAGGATAGACCTCTCGGAATTCAACCTCGACGCCTGCCGCGCGCGCGGCGAGGACCTCGACAAGGTGTATTTCGCGACGTTCCTGTGGCTTTCCCGCGAGCTCAGGAACGAGTACCGCGCGGAATACGCCGCGCGCGCAAGGCTCGAGGCGAGGCCGGAAGTGATCGACTTCGTTGTTCCCGGCGGAATCTACGACGACGTGCGGGTAAGGCGCGTAATGCACTCCAGCTACCAGACGATCGACGGCGGGGTGCCTGTGCGCTTCGTCGGCAATGCGGCGTTTCCGAACGGGACGATCTCGGTTGAGTTCAAAGACGTAGCCGGTGCGAAGGTCGAGGTCGACGCCGATCCAAGGTATGCGATGGATTTCTCGGTAGAGGAGAATGTCGACGGAGACATGCGTGTAGTGACTATTGCGAAGAAGGGCGCGTCATACCCCGGCATACGTTCCATTGCGCTTGTGCGCTGCCTGCGTTGACGAGCTTGGCCATAAAGTGATATAATACCGCCCCAATGCGATTGTTTTAGGAGTAATGTGTCTCTGGCGTTTTACGACTAAATTACACCGCAAACCCGAAAATAAGCAACAAATACGAGGTCCTGTAGCTCATCTGGACAGAGCAGCTGCCTTCTAAGCAGCGGGTAGTGGGTTCGAGTCCCGCCAGGACCGCCAGTACGGAAAAGGCATGGCATTTAATGAAGTGCGACTTCCAGATTCGCTCTGCGAGGCTGTCTGACGCGGAGAAGATATTCGCGCTCATCCACCTGAACAGGGACCAGCTCGTCCCTCGGTCGATGGGAAACATCGTCGAAAACGCGGACCGCTTCGTAGTCGCGGTCTGCGGCACGGAGATCGTTGGATGCGCGACGTACCAGGTGCATCCCGAGATCGGACAGCCGGAGGCGGCGACTGTCGAGATACAGTCGGTGGCGGTCCGCGCCCCGTACAGGCGCAGGGGGATCGGCCGCGCCCTGGTCGAGGCGGTCGTCGCGCGCGTGCAGCCGCTGGCTTCGCGCGAGATAATAGTCCTCACGTTCGCGCCGGAGTTCTTCAGGTCGCTGGGCTTCCGCGAGATACCTAAGGCGAAGATCCTGCACAAGCTCTACACGGGGTGCATGAACTGCACCAAGCACGCGGACCCGTTCACCTGCCCCGAGATCGCCATGGTCCGGACGGACTGACCGTCGCGTGCGGCCGAGGAATATGGTATAATACCCTAAACACCAATAGCACACAAGCAACAACAAATGAAAATAGACACACTATGCGTTCAGGGCGGATGGTCGCCGAAGTGCGGCGAGTCGCGCCAGGTCCCGATTTACTCGTCTACGACGTTCAAGTACGACACGACCCAGCACATGGCCGACCTCTTCGACCTGAAGGCATCCGGGTACTTCTACACGCGCCTCGCGAACCCGACCAACGACCAGGTCGCGAAGAAGATCGCCGCGCTGGAAGGGGGCGTCGCCGCGATCCTCACGAGCTCCGGCCAGGCGGCCTCGACGTTCGCGATCCTCAACCTCTGCAACGCGGGCGACCACGTCGTTTCGTCCGCGCAGATATACGGTGGCACGTTCAACCTCTTCGCCGTCTCGCTCAAGAAGCTCGGGATCGAGTTCACGTTCGTCGACCCCGACGCGAGCGAGAAGGAGATCCAGGAGGCTTTCCGCCCGAATACGAAGTGCGTCTTCGGCGAGACGGTCGCCAACCCATCCGGCTGCGTCCTCGACATCGCGAAGTTCGCCAAGGTCGCGCACAGGAACGGCGTGCCGCTCATCGTCGACAACACTTTCCCGACCCCGATACTCTGCCGTCCGTTCCGATTCGGCTGCGACATCGTGACGCACGCGACCACGAAGTACATGGACGGGCACTCCAGCCAGGTCGGCGGATGCATCGTCGACAGCGGCAACTTCGACTGGGCGAAGTACGCGGACAAGTTCCCGGGCCTCGTCGAGCCCGACGCCTCCTACCACGGCCTCAGCTACGCGAAGGCGTTCGGCAAGATGGCCTACATCGTCAAGTGCACCGCGCACCTGATGCGCGACTTCGGGTCGATTCCCTCTCCGTTCAACGCGTTCCTCGTGAATCTGGGGCTTGAGTCCCTCCACCTGAGGATCCGCCGCCACGCCGAGAGCGCCCTCAAGGTCGCCAAGTGGCTCAGGACGCAGAAGAAGGTCGCCTGGGTCAACTTCGCCGGGCTCCCCGACTCGAAGTACCACAAGCTCGTCAAGAAGCAGTTCGACGGCCCCTCGCCGTGCGGAGTGATGACGTTCGGCATAAAGGGCGGCAGGAAGGCCTCCATCAAGTTCATGGACTCGCTCAAGGTGATCGGCATAGTCACGCACGTAGCCGATGCGTGGAGCTGCGTCCTCCACCCCGCGTCGCACACGCACAGGCAGCTGACGGACAAGCAGCTCCTGGAGGCGGGCATCCCGCCGGACCTCATCAGGCTCTCCATCGGGCTCGAGGATCCAGACGACCTGATTGCGGACATCGAGCAGGCGCTCAAGAAGGTCAAGTGAGGCGCGAAAGGCGCCGTGAAAAAGGAAAGTAGGCGACATGACCCCGTTCAAGAAAACCGTTTGCCGAGCCCTCGACTGGACCGTCGCGGCCGCCGTCGGACTGCTTGCCGCGCTGATGTACTTCCCCGTGACGGCGGACTACGTCTTCCCCGGGGAGGTCGCTCACGTCACATGCGTCTGGCTGGGGCTCGACGTCTCGGCTCAGAGCCTCTTCCCTCTGATGGCGGCGTTCGTCCGGCCGTTCAGCGTCGGCAACGCGGTGGCGCCGGTCTGCGGCGTGGTGTCCGCGATGGCGCTCTACCACCTCGTTGCGTTCTTCCTGCGCGAGCGGGTCGGCGGCGAGTACGGCGAGCGGGACGCGGTTGCGGTAAGCGTCATCGGCGGCGTGGCGGCGTCCGTCGTGTTCATGTTCACGCCGGCGGTCTTCAGCGCGGCGACGCACCTTGAGCCGCGGCTCTTCGACGCGACATGGGCTCTCCTGTCGTTCGCCCTCGTAATCCCGTATGCGCGGCTGCCAAAGGGGGTTGCCTGGCTCATGCCGGTCGCGATGGGCGCTATGGCGGGCATGGGCGTCGCGGACACGGCGACGTTCCTGTTCCTGCTGCCCCTGTACCTGGGCGTTGTGTGGGCCGCAGCGCTCAAGCGCGGCGGCAAGGGGTATGTCGCGGCGTTCCTCTTCGTCGCGGCCTTTCTCGTGGCGCTCTTCGCGTGGGCGATCCCGGCGGTAGGGGACTACGGCAAGTACGTCGAGGCGCAGAAGCTGGCGCTCAAGATGTTCAGGGCGACCGAGGCATGGTACGCCGTCCCGCTATTCGCGACGGTTCCGTTCTTCGTCTCGCTGTTCTCCAGCGGCAAGGCGTTCGGCGGCGTGCGCGGTTGGGTGGAGTGGACGTTCCACATCCTCCTGACGGCGATTTCCGTGCTTGCCGTCGCGTCGTCGCTGTCTCCGTCCGAGGTCATGCAGCCGACCCGCGTGCCTCCGGTCGTGTCCAGCGCCTTCGCCGCCTTCGTCGCCGGCTACTTGCTCGCCTACTGGTGGAGCCAGACGCGGGGCGCAGTCTTCGCCAACGAATCGATGGAGGAGTCTGCCGCGACGACAAAGACCGCGCGGACGCTCGGGTTCGTCGTGGGCGGGACGTTTGCCGTCGTGCTGTTCTTCTCGGTCCTCATAAACCGCTTCGCCGGGTTCGACGCCGGCCGCGGCGCGTTCGCGGACAAGGTCGCGGATATGATCGTCGCCGACCTGGGCGGCCGCACCTGGCTGGTCACCGACGGCTCGCTGGACGACCACCTCCGCCTCGCGGCTTCGCGCCAGGGCGTGGAGCTCAACCTCATCTGCCTCACGCGCGAGAGGGACATTGACTACATCGACAGGCTCGCCGACGTGGTCGAGGCCAGGCAGCTCGGCGGGGCATCCTGCCAGGACCTCGCCGACACGCTGAGGAAGTACCGCGGCCTTGACCGCAAGAGGCTGGTGCCGTTCATCCAGAAGTGGTTCGCGTCCGATCCCGGCATCGCCTCCAAGGCCGCCGTGTTCGGGGCCCCAGACCTGTGGCTGTACGCAAACGTCGAGCCCGTGCCGGAGCTGCTGTTCTTCGGCGGGGACCCCGCGCGCGGCGGGGACTGGTCGAAGTGGGGCGAACTGGACGGAATCCTCCACGCACCGAAGGGATGGGGCAGCTACGGGCTGTACCAGCGGGAGTCGATCCTCAGGACCGACCACCTCGACCGCGGGCGGCTCAACCTCAGGCGGCACGTCGGGTTCGTCGCCACCAACTGCGGCTATGCGTTCCAGGAGCAGGGGCGCAAGCTCCAGGACGCCGGCGACGAGGCCAAGGCCCAGGCGCTCTACGACAAGGCTTTCGAGAAGTACGAGCTTGTGCTCAACGAGATCGACAACGACAACGTGTGCGCGCTCTTCAACGAGCTCGAGCTCGCGCGGGCGGGGCACAGGAAGTCCGCGGCGAAGCTCAAGGCCATAACGGCGCGCCTAAACCGCATCAAGGAGGACGAGAGCCGCCGCTACGCGCTGGGCGACCTCGGGCTCCTCTACGGATACATCTGCAACCCCGAGATCATCCTCAGGCAGGGACTCTCGCTTCTGCTGCAGGCTGGGCGCCCCGGCGACGCCGTCAACCAGATACGCCGTGCGCTCGAATTCGTCCCGGCCGCCAACCGGGCCGCCGCGGAGCTGAACCTGCTTGCGTCCATCTACGCCGGCGGAGGCGAGAAGGACAAGGCCCGCCGCATCTACGACGACGCGCTGGTCCGCGACTCGACCAACCGCGAGGCGCTCACGGGCCTGGCCAGGCTCGCGATGATGGAGGGCGACGTCGAAAAGGCCGCGGAATACCTCCAGCGGGCAATTGCGGGCGCGGACGACGACAGGTCCGTCTACGCGCAGAAGGCCACGCTGCACCTGATCCGGAACGAGCTGGACGCGGCAAAGTCCGTGCTGCGCAAGGTCACCGACGGGGACGTGTCGAACCTCGAGGCCTGGTCCATGCTCGCCGTCACGGTGATGCGCCAGATCGACGCCCTCGGAGACGTCGGCAAGGACGAGGTCAAGGCGGCGCGGAAGAAGGAGCTCGAGGGCGAGCTCGAGGAGAACATCCTGCCCGCGATGGAGAAGCAGGCCCGCAGCCCGTCCGACTACCACCTCCAGACGACCCGGGCCTTCGTGCTCATGCGCAAGGGCGGCGCTGACAACATCAAGAACGCCCGCGACGCGTTCATCGTCGTCGCAAAGGAGCGTCCCGACATCAGCGCGACCAGCGACATGATCCTCGGGCTCGACATCCAGATGAACGACGTCGAGGACGCCGAGCGCCAGGCGGCGGAGACTCTGCTGGACAACCGCAAGGATCCGCTCGCAAACTACGTCATGGGCTCGATCGCCCTCAGGAACGACAACCTCGACGAGGCCGAGGCTCACCTCAGGGTGAGCGCGGCGTCCGAGAAGCCGATGCCGATGGCCCTGAACGACCTCGCCGAGCTCCTCCGGCGCAGGAAGAACTACGAGGAGGCCGAGGCGTTCGCGCGGAAGGCCACTGAGGCCGCGCCCAACCTCTATGTCGCATGGGAGACGCTCGGCTCCACGCTCATGGACGCTGGCAAGTCCTTTGACGAGGCAGAGCAGTGCGTCCAGAAGGCGTGCGACCTGTCGAAGGACGAGAACGGCAAGATGGCCGACGTCCGCATGCTGATCTCGCTCGCCCGCGTCCAGATAAAGCGCGGCGAGATGGCCCGCGGGAAGGGGACCCTCCGCACCGTCCTCGGGCGCATCGACGAGCTGACGGAGTTCGAGAAGCGCGAATTCGAGGAGCTGCGCAAGAGTGCTAGGTAGCCTTCTAGCGGCGGCGGCCTTCCAGGTCGGGCCATTCTACCAGCAGAAACCCGACTACTGGGCCTTCCGCCCGGTCGTCTCGCAGGAGGCGGACGTCACTGACGTGCTGTGGCCGGTCTTCACTACGCACCGCGACTGGTGGCGTTTCTGCTACATCGTGAACTGGCACGACTATCCGGACACCGACGGATACCAGTTCACGCTGCTGCCGATATGGTTCAACGGCAGGGACCAGGAGAAGGGCTCTTATTGGGGGCTGTTCCCGCTCTACGGCGGACATCCGCACATCGCGATGCTCTACGACCTGAAGTTCGCCATTTGGCCGCTGTGGCACAGCTACAGGATGCCCCGCGGACGCGAATGGCTGACGACGCACAGCGTGCTCTTCCCGTTCTTCAGCTGGCGCTCGGACGGCGCGTGGAGCTTCTGGCCCGTCTACGGGGTCAACTACCAGCGCGAGAGCGACCACCGCTACTTCCTCTGGCCGATCGCCACCTGGGCCAGCTACCGCGAGGACCGGGACACCGCAGGCGAGGGATGGTCGTGGATGTTCTGGCCTCTCTACGGACAGATCCGCCGCGCAAGGGAGAGCCAGGAAATGTTCCTGCCTCCGTTCTTCTCGTATGCCCGCTCATGGTCCAGGCGCGGACGGGGGGTGGACATCCCCGAGGACGCCGAGGCGGATTCCGTGCGCGTCCGCGCGCCCTGGCCGCTGTTCGAGTACGAGCGCACGCCGTCGCGTTGGCGCATAAGCTTCTGGCCGTTCTACGAGCGTTCCGTCAACCTCGACTATTCTGACGGAGGCGAGAGCGGCAGGGTGACGCGCTTCGGATGGAAGCTCGTCGAGCTCTACGACGACGAGACGAGGGTGTTCCCGTTCTGGGCGTCGGGCAGGAGCCACTTCCGGCTATGGCCTTTCTGGGAGACAGAGGAGGAGAAGGACGTTACGCGGCTCAGGACGCTCGCGCTCTTCCCGATACGCTGGGTCCCGGCGGTTGACCGCAACTGGTCCAAGTACTGGACGTTCTACGAGAACAAGTCCTGCCCGTTGTACACCGACCATTCGCTTCTCTGGGGAATCATCCGCTGGAGGACCTGGAAATGACGTCCGCTGCGCTGAGGGTTTGGCTCCGCGCGATTCGCGTCAACCAGTGGACGAAGAACGGGATCGTGTTCCTCGCGTGGTTCTTCGCCTTCGCCGACGAGTCGCAGGCGGCGTTGGCGAGGGGGTGGCGTCCGTTCCTGCTCGTCGCGGCAATGGCCGCGTCGTTCTGCCTGGTCTCCAGCGCGTTCTACCTCCTCAACGACGTCTCGGACTACGACGCCGACCGGCTTCACCCCGTGAAGCGCCTGCGCCCTGTCGCCGCGGACCTCGTCTCGAAGATAGACGCGGTGCGCGCCGCGCTGGCGCTTTTCGCATGTTCAATGGCGTTCCCCGCGTACCTCGTCTTCCGCCATCCCGACCGCACTTGGGGGTTCGCCGTGATACTCGTCTACACCGTGATGCAGTCGCTGTACTCGGGCGTCCTCAAGCGGATTCCGTACGTAGACGTCGCGGTCATAGCGGCGGGCTTCGTCCTTCGCGCGGTCGCGGGCGCGGCGGCGATGGACGTGCGCATCTCGCCGTGGCTGCTTGCATGCGCCTTCGCGCTGTCGCTTTTCCTCGCCCTTGCGAAGCGCCGACACGAGATGTACTTCGCGAGCGAGTCCCGCGACGCGCTGAAGCGCTACCATCCGGTCGTCCTCGATGCGCTTATCGTCGTCTCCGCGGCGGCCACGCTCGCCGTCTACGTCTGGTACACGCTCGCGGCGGATACCGTGGCCCGGTTCGGGACGCGCGCACTCGTGTCGACCTCGGTGTTCGTCGCGCTAGGGCTCGTCCGGTACCTGCGCCTCGTCTACACCAGGGCGGACGTCGGGCGCCCAGAACGCGTGCTGCTGACTGACTGGCCCATGTGGCTGATCCTCGCCGGGTTCGGCGCGTCGGCCGTTGCGTCAGTCCTTTCGGGGAAATGACGCCAGGCGTGAGCCGTGTGGTTCATTGCTGTGGATTGTGGTATAATACGGACAACGATGAAATCGGCAAGATTCTGAGGAGGTCTGCAATGGGCTGCAATATCGGAAGAAGAGGGTTCGTCCTTGGGGCGGCGGGGGCGTTGGCTGTGCCGTCGGCAGGCATGACTGGCTGCGGATCGTCCTGCAGGGGGGCTGCGGGGTATGCCCTCGACCCCAACCGGCGTCTGCGGATCACGGTACCGGGGCTGGGGGGCGAGGTGCGTGTGTTCTGGGCGAGCGACACGCACCTCGGGCTTCATGACGACAGGGACGACGCATACGTAGGGAACTACGCCCGCATGGCGCAATGGCCGGGCAGCAAGGACGGCTTTTCGGCGTTTCTCGACAAGGCCAAGGCGGGCAATGCCGACCTTGTCGCCCTTACAGGCGACATAATCAGCTTCCCCACGCTCGCGAACGTGGAGTTCGCGGCGTCTGCGCTGGAGAACTGCGGAGTTGACTGGATATACACGGCGGGCAACCACGACTGGCATTTCGAGGGCGACGAAGGCTCGGACGCGGAGCAGAGGTCCTCATGGACGAAAAAGCGCCTCATGCGGATGTATCCTTCCGGTGCCGATCCGCTCATGTACTCGAAAGTCGTCAAGGGCGTGCGCTTCGTGGCCATAGACAACTCGATCTACCACATAACCGAGGCGCAGCTCGAATTCTGGCGGCACGAGGTCGCAAAGGGGGATCCCGTCGTGCTTCTCATGCATATACCGCTCTGGGTCGACGGCTTTGACATAGACACATGCGGGAACCCGGCCTGGGGCGCGGCGGCGGACAAATACTGGCAGGTTGAGCGGCGGAGGAAGTGGGCGGAGCGCCAGAGCCCGGAGACGTTCGCACTGCGCAGGGAGGTCTTGTCCGCGCCCAACCTTGTCGCCGTGTTTACAGGCCATATCCACCGCGGGCTGACCGCATCTGAGCAGGGCAAGTTCCTTTTCACGATCCCCTACAACGCCAAGGGGTTCTACCGGGATGTGCGCATCTCCGGGTAGGTCGGTGAAAAACTTGCATTCACCCTCTTGCGGGCACTGCGGTGAATATGATATACTATATGCCGTTTCCGTGAATGGGGAAGTAGCTCAGTTGGTAGAGCATCACGTTCGCAACGTGGGGGTCGAGAGTTCGAATCTCTTCTTCTCCACCATTCGCCAGGGTTTTCAGCAGATTGTGGCGGCGATTGATTCCGAAAGTTTCCACTAGCAGCCTTTGCCGTGCCGCCACCCGCATTTTTTCTGTCGATTCAACCCCACCTCTGCCTCGAAATATGGTAAAATATGCCTTCACGATTTTCCAACAAGGAGAAACAGACGAATGAAGACTGATACGAAGAAACTGGACAAGTGCCAGGTCCAGCTTGTAGTGACGCTTGACGCGGAAGAGGCCAAGAAGATCGTCAAGGACGTCGAAAAGGCGTTCATGCGCGAGGCCAAGGTCCCGGGCTTCCGTCCCGGTAAGGTGCCGATCGAGCTCATCCGCAGGGAGTTTGCCCAGGGGCTCAAGCAGGAGACCGAGCGCATGATGTTCCAGCGCCATGTCGAGGACGCCATCAAGGCCGAGAAGCTCGACAGCGTCTCCGTCGTCGACGTGAAGGACGTCAAGTGCGGGCCCGAAGGCGGCGAGTTCACCGCCATCGTCGAGGTCAAGCCGGTCTTCAAGCTTCCGACCTACAAGGGCCTCAAGGTCTCGTCCAACGACGTCACCGTCAAGGACGAGCAGGTCCAGGAGCAGATGGACCGCCTGCGCGTCGCATACGCGAAGTTCGAGGACGCCAAGGAGGGCGACGTCGTAGCCGACGGAGACTTCGTCCAGATCGACTATTCCGGAACCGTCGACGGGAAGCCCATCCTCGAGATCAACCCCGAGGCGAAGATCGTCGCCTCCGGCGAGGGCTTCTGGACGCAGGTCGAGGAGGGGCGCTTCCTGCCTGAGATACTCGACGCGGTCAAGGGCATGAAGGCCGGCGAGACCAAGGAGGGCGTAAAGGCGAAGTTCGACAAGGAGGCCGCTCCCGAGGGACTCAAGGGCGAGAAGGCCGTCTACACGGTGACGCTGAAGGCATTCCGCCGCCGCATCCTGCCGACGGACGCAGAGTTCGCGGAGAAGGCCAAGGCCGAGTCCGTCGAGAAGCTCGCGGAGACCATCCGCGGGCAGATGCAGAAGCACGCCGACGAGCAGGAGGCGATCCGCCGCGAGAACGAGGCCGTCGACCTTGTCATGAAGAAGTGCGACTTCGAGGTCCCCGAGTCGCAGGTGCGCCGCGCGGCCGACGAATACCTCCAGCAGCTGGCCGTCCGCGCGCAGCAGTCCGGGCTTGACGCGAGCTACTTCGCGAAGAACCGCGACAAGATACAGAGCGACGCCGAGGAGGCCGCCGAGCGCCGCGTGCGCACGTGGTACGTCCTCAGCGCGATTGCGAAGGAGGAGGGCATCGCCGAGTCGGACGAGGAGCTCGGCAAGAAGGTCGTTGACATCATCCTGGCCAACGCGAAGTGAGCGAGGGCGGCATGAAATCCTATATGGTTCCATACGTCGTCGAGCAGACCGGCAAGGGCGAGCGGAGTTACGACATCTACTCCCGGCTCCTCCTCGACAGGATCGTGTTCATATCCGGCGAGGTGAACGACGAGATGGCGAACGCCGTCTGCGCCCAGCTGCTATTCCTCCAGTCCCAGGACCCGAAGAAGGACATCAACGTCTACATCAACTCTCCGGGCGGAAGCGTGACCGCTGGGCTCGCGATCTACGACACAATGCAGTTCGTCAAGTGCCCAGTCGCCACGTACTGCATCGGCCAGGCGGCGTCGATGGGCGCTGTGCTGCTGACAGCCGGTGCGAAGGGCAAGCGCTTCTCGCTGCCCAACGCCCGCATCATGATACACCAGCCATGGGGCGGCGCGGAAGGCAAGGCGAGCGACATCGAGATCACTGCCCGGGAGATACTTCGCCTCAAGGAAGTCCTCAACGGAATCCTCGCCAGGCACTCCGGCAAAAAGCTCGAGGACGTCGTCAGGGACACTGACCGCGACCACTTCATGTCAGCGGAGGAGGCTAGGGAATGGGGGCTCATCGACAAGGTGGTAGAGGCTCAGGCATGAAGGAGCTGACCTGCTCTTTCTGCGGGCGCAGCTCGCGTGATGTCGCGATGATCCCCGGCCCCGACGCGAACATCTGCGTCGACTGCGTCCGGCACGCCAACGAGATGGTCACGCGCCACGAGCACTCCGCCAACTCCGCGCCGCCGCTGCCCGCGACGCCTTCTCCTAAGGAGATCAAGGCGTTCCTCGACCAGTACGTCGTCGGGCACGACGAGACTAAGAAGGTCCTTTCCGTCGCCGTCCACAACCACTACCGCAGGCTTGAGGCGTCCAATGGCGGAGGCTCCGCGAAGAAGTCCGCCGCCGGGCGCGGCGAGTTCGACGGGGTGGAGATCGAGAAGTCCAACATACTGCTGCTCGGCCCGACCGGCACCGGCAAGACGCTCCTGGCGCGCACGCTCGCCAAGATGCTCGGCGTTCCGTTCGCCATAGGCGACGCCACCGTGCTGACGCAGGCGGGATACGTCGGCGAGGACGTCGAGAACCTCGTCAGGTACCTTCTCCAGAACGCGGACGGCAACGTCGAGCTCGCGAAGAGGGGCATCATATACGTCGACGAGATCGACAAGATCGCATCGAAGACGGACAACGTCTCCATCACGCGCGACGTCTCCGGCGAGGGCGTGCAGCAGGCCCTGCTCAAGATAGTCGAGGGGACCGTCTGCCGCATTCCCCCGAAGGGCGGGCGCAAGCACCCAGACCAGGAGTACATCGAAGTCGACACGACGAACATCCTCTTCATCTGCGGCGGGGCGTTCGTCGGGCTAGACAAGATCGTCGGCGAGCGCACAGGAAAGCGCCAGATAGGCTTCGGAACTTCGGTGGACGACGACAAGAATGGCGTAGGGCCGCTGGACGTCCGCCCGGAGGACCTCGTCAAGTTCGGGCTCATACCTGAGTTCACGGGCCGCCTGCCGATCATCACGGCGATGAAGGAGCTGACCGAGGACGACCTCGTCCGCGTCCTCACCGAGCCGAAGAACTCGCTCGTAAGGCAGTACCGCAAGCTTCTCTCGATGGACGGAGTCGACCTCGAGTTCGAGGAGGAGGCCCTGCGCGCTCTCGCGAAGACCGCGCTTGCCCGCAAGACCGGCGCCCGCGGGCTCCGCGCCGAGATGGAGCGGCTGATGACGGACATCATGTACGAGGCCCCCGGCAACTCGAAGATGAAGAAGATCGTCGTCACCAAGGCGATGATAGAAGAGAAGCTGGGGAAGTGAGGGGGCGGAGGCGGCGACGCCTCCGCACGGAAAATGCTCTTGACCATTCTCAAATCCAAGCTCCACAGGATCAAGGTGACCGAGGCCTGCCTCGACTACGAAGGTTCGCTTACGCTTGATCCGGACGACATGGAGGCCGTAGGGATCGTCCCCTACGAGAAGATACTCGTCGCCGACGTAGAGAACGGCAACCGATTCGAGACCTACGCGATCGCCGGGACGCGAGGCAGCCACGTCTGCTGCCTGAACGGCGCGGCGGCGCACAAGGGCAAGGTCGGCGACCGGCTCATTGTCATGGCGTTCGCGCAGATGTCCCCGGACGAGGCGAAGGGCCACGTCCCCCTCGTCAGGCACTTCTGACGCCCTGATTTTTTGGTATAATATCCGCCATGAAGAAGCACATCCCTCTTTTCATGGCCGTGTTCGCGGCTGCCGTCGTTTCGTGGCTGGCCTTCGCAAACAACGTCGCCGCCGTCGTCAACTGGTGGAAGGCCTTCATCGCGGCGGGCGGCGACTCGGCCGGGCTCGCGGCGAAGACGGCTCGGGGCTTCATCCCATGGCTCGACTGGAGCGTCGTCGACTATTCGGCTGTGACCACCTTCATACCGGCGCTTGGATTCACCTGCATGGCGCTTTCGCTGGGCAGGCTCTTCGCCGGGCGCAGGACAAGCGCGGCGGAGTTCCCGTTCTTCAGGGGCTCGGACCAGCTTAACGTCGCCTTGGGACTTTTCGGAACGCTCTGGGGGATCATCGTCATCGGCTACTTCAACCTCGACACGGTTTCGATGGCGGACCTGATGCAGTGCCTCCACACAGCGCTGTTCTCCACGCTCATGGCCGTCGTCTGGGTGTTCATGTTCGACCGTCCGCTGGTGCGTCCGTGGTTCTGCGGGATACTCTCGCGCTCCGGGCTGGAGGAGACCGACGACGGAGACCTCGCGCAGGCCGTGGACAGGCTTGTCGTCAGGCTCGGGGCGGCGTCCGACGAGTTCGACAGGCGCCAGAAGGCGTACGAAGCCGCGTTCGAGCGGCGTCTTGCGGAATACGAGAAGGAGTTCTCGGCACGCCAGCGCGAATACTCGGAGTTCTTCGCGCGGCGCATTGCCGAGCTGGAGAAGAAGGCCGCGGAGGAGCGCTCGCGCGCCGCGTCCGCAAACGAGAAGCTGAAGGCCGTGGCCGCGGCGATCGGGTGAACCAATGACGGAATCCGACAGAAGGGCTCTATTCAGGCTCGCCGGCGGCGCGCCGTCCAGGAGGGCGTCGACGGACGACCTCCAGGGCCTGCTGCTGCAGGTCGTGTTCGCGCTCCTGATGGTGTTCATGATCGCGTACTTCATCTTCGTGACCGAGACCAAGAAGGAGCGCGAGGAGCAGGTCCTGGACCTCAACAGGCAGAAGCTCGTCCTCGCCCTCGAGAAGGCCGCGGAGGACCACCGCGTGAAGTACGGCCTAAACGCGCTGATGACGCAGGGCACGGACGGCCGCCGCACCTTCGACGCCGACGAGCACGTCTCCGCCGGAAGGCTCGGACTGGCTCCGGCCGCCCGCGCCGCGTTTGCGTCCGGCAGCGCTGCGGCGTTCTCCGACTACGGCGACCGCGCAGCGCTTGAGGCGGCTTGGCGCGGGGACGTCCTGTCTGCGGCGGAGCTTTCCGAGGCAGACCTGGCGCCTGCGGAGGTCGAGTGGCTTGCCAAGGAGATATCCGAGCGCGTCGAGTCCATGCGGCTTGACGTGCGCGGCGTCCAGCGCGCGCTTGCGGCGCGGCTCCAGCAGTCGCTCGTCGAGCATCCAGAGCCGCTGGGCGACGTGCGCGACGCGAACGCGCTCGCGGAGGCGATCAAGTCGAAGTCGCTGGAGCTCGTGCGCGAGGCGACGGGAGCGGAGGTGCTGCCATGACGGTGTTTTCGGCTATAATGGTCGCGGCGGCGCTCAGCGCCGGCAACGCGGAGTTCGACCGCGCGGCGTCCGAGGGCGCGGCGAAGATTGCGATGTCCCGGTTCGGAAAGGCGCTCGCCGAGAACGGCGCGGCGGCGGGCGTCCTGAAGGACGCGATGCTTGCCGATCCGGGGAGGTTCGCGGAGAAGTCCGCAGCGGAGCCGGAATGCCTCTCGATATACGTCAAGTCCGCGGAGGACGCGTACGCGGCGGAGATGGCCGACGTCGCCAGGCGGCTGTCGCTTCCGGAAGACTTCCGCGTCGAACTCTCCGAGCAGGACAGGGCGGGCGTCGAGGCGCGCTTCCGCCGCGCATTCGAAGAGGAGCGCCGCGAGGCGGTCTCCGAGCAGGCGAAGGGAATCGTCGCCGCGACGCGCCCAGGCGAGGCTGAGTTCGAGTCCAAGGACGAGGGGACGCTGCGCCGAGAGATGGCGGAGCGGATCGCCAAGGGGCAGAAGACGGCGGTCTTCGAGGAGAACCTGTCGTACATATCGGAGAAGATGGTGGACCCAATGATCGCCGGGGCCAAGGCCGAACGCAAGCGGCAGGGCGAATATCTCATGCGCGCCAGGAGCGACGCCATAGTGCCGTCGAAGCTTGCGGCGGACATCGAGGCCCGCCTCAGGGCGAACGTCGAGGAGCGCGCAAGGAAGGCCGACGCAGCGGATGCATGGGGGGTGTTCCCGTCGGTCCTTTCGCAGAGCCTGCCGGCCGCGGTGGAGCGCAGGGTCATGGACCGCTTCGTCTCGCGCATCGACGAGGTGCGTCTGGACGTGACGACGGACGAGGTGGCGAAGACTGTCGCGGGCGATCCGGCCGCGCACGCCAAGGCCTCCGAGAGCGAGAAGATATTCGCCGTCGCGTATTCGGCGAAGGCGCTTTCGGAAGCCATGGACAGGGCGCTGTCCGAGACGTCGGGGCAGGACCGGGAGGAGCTTCGCGGATACCTTTCCGCACGGCTCCAGTCTGGCGCGGCGACGAAGGCGGTGGAGCGGCTCGTCCGCAGGGAGGTCATGCCGAAGTGGCGCGAAGCGCGTGCCGAGGCCGCGAAGAAGCTTGCGGAGGAGACCTGGCCGACCCTCTGCGACAAGACGTGGTATCCGCCGGCGGATCTTGCGGACGAGACTGCGGCGAGGAGCGACTATTCGGAGGCCCTCAGAGGATGGCGCGGCGTGAAGGGTATGGAGGCGCTTGCGGCGGCGGACGGAGGCCGGCCGGTGATGGAGGAGGCCGCGGCGAAGGCCGACGAGCGTGTCGCGGCGGCGTTCGACCTGGCGAGGAGCGCCATCGCCGCGCAGAACGAGATCGTAGAGTCGTCGCACGCCGCGGTCCTGGCGGAGTCGCGCTCGCGCAAGGACAGCTTCTGGCGCAGGACGCCGGACGTGAAGGCGATTGCGGCGATGCTGACCGAGGCCACGGAGGCGAAGTGGGCGGAGCGCCGGGTCGCCACGCTCTGGCCGAACGGCGAAATGCCCGCGAACGCCGACGAGCAGCACGTCGGGCTTTTCCCCAGCGTCAGGCGCAAAATCGAACTCATGGCAAGGACAATCCTCGAGGAGATGAACACGCCGGTGGAGAAGAAGCCGGAGGAGCCCCCGCCCGAAGAGGAGACGCAGGAGGACAGCACCTCTGAGGAGACGCCTCTGGAGGAGATGACCTTCACCATCTCTGTTTCGAAGAGCGGCGACCGTGTCGAGGCGAAGCTGCTCAAGGGCAAGACGCCGGTCGTGGAGAGGTCCGTCGACGCGAAGCTGCAGCCGTTTGAGTCCGCGATGCGCGAGATATCGACCAGCCTTGGCCGCGACCTGCTGAACCTGCGGTAACGTGGCGGCCGAGGGGCTTTACATGCTTGCTGCGATTCTCAAGAGCAAGCGGGCGGCTGCGGCGACGTTTGCCATCATAGAGACATTTGCGAAGGTGCGCGGACTGAAGCGTGAACTGGTTGAGCTGCACAAGGAGGGCGACAAGCGCAAACAGGCGGACAAGATGCGGCATTTCGGCGAGACGCTTGCAGATATCGGCATGCCAGACCTTGAAACCGTTGAAACAGAATCTTCGCTTGAATTGAATTTCTTCATCGGGAAGATCAAGCACACCGTCCGCCGTATCAGAAAGGTGGATCCGAAGAAAAGCGGGGCGAAATGAAAACATTGGAGCGAAGTGCTCCCGCCGTCGCGCACTGCGCTATGGCGGACAAGTCGGCTTCGCGAAGCTGGACTCAGCCGAAATCCACAACTGAAAACGGAACTTGCGGGGCCTCGCAAAAGCGTTGTAGAACGCCTCCATGCGCGGCTCGGCGGGCTCGCGGCAGCAATGCCGCGGTAGGGTGTTCGTACATGCGGACTGGCACTATGGGAGGAGAATGTCAGACTATTTATTTTTCTAGGCAGTTTTGCAACAGAAGTAGGATTTTCATGCTATTTGGCGGTTTTCTCTATAGGGACACACTATCGTGTGGCAAGTTAGGCACAACATATATTATATGGTTTTTAATAACCCCATTGACAGGTGAGCCGGAATTATGTTATAATTCGCGCCGTAAAGAGGTTAAAGTCTATATGGATAGCGAAAATACAAAGCAGAAGAAATTATTTTATCTGGCGAATATGCTGCGAGGTGCGCTTCCGGCTAATGAGATCTCGTATGTTTGCGCCGAGATTGCATATTTGTTTTCGAAATTGGGAAATTGCTACTTGTCTAGGGAAGAAGAGCTACTTGATTATCTGAACCGCATTGATTGCTCCTATTCTCTTCGAGAAGACCTTATGCGCGATTTGCGGCCGAGGTGGAATGAGATATCCAGGATGCAGGGGGAGTTCACAGCGGAGGATTGCGACTTCATCATTCGAGAGTGCGCGAGGCAGTCGGATCTGGACAATCTCAATGTGCCGTCCTCGCTGATTCCGTTGATCGAAAGGTTGGTTTCGTTCAGGCCGGGCGGCTTGATGGCGGATATTGCATGCGGACGGAGTCCGGTGATGGACTTTGCCCTGGAGAAAGATACGGAGCTGCGGGGCGACTCGATTGACATAAACCAGCGCAACATCAATTTTTCCGAGATGGCGCTTGGCAGATACAAGGGGCGCGGACGGGCGCTTTGCATGTCTGCGTTTGAGTTTATGGCCGACAACATGTGGAAGTATGACAAGGTGTTCTGCTTCCCTCCATTCGGCATTCGTCTGGATCGTGGCTCGCGCTGGGAGGAATTTCAGAGTATGCTTCCAGGAGCGTTCAAGGAAGTCAGCGCGGGATGCCGCAGTGAACTGATATTCGCTTTGACATCGGTTGCCGCGATGAAGGAAGATGGTCGCGCGGTGGTGCTGCTTCCAGACGGCGCTCTTTTCAATCAGATGGCGGGCGCGGTCGCTGCACGAAAGTTCCTTCTCGACAGTGGCTACCTTGATTGCGTCATCTCCCTTCCTCAGAAGATGCTGGAGCGGACGGCGATCAACCTGTCCATACTTGTATTTGATAAGAAAGCGGAGCGCAGTCGCGTGACTATGGTAGATGCGACGGAGCTTGCCGAAAAGGGCCGCAGGTTCAACACCTTGTCTGCAGAGAATGTAGAGGCGATCGTGAACGCGGCATACGGTTTCAGAAACGACCCCGTCTGGAACCACAAGCACCGCAAGGAGATTTCGGTGGATGAAATCCGCGAGGAAGGATACGACTTCTCCGCGCTCCGCTATTTCCGCAAGGCCATGTTGCCAAGCTTCGAGAGTCCCGTCCGGTTTGGCGACGTGATAGAGGATGTCGAACGCGGCGCTTCCGTCAGTTCAAAGGACATGGACGATCTTGTCGCACATGGCGAAGGCGTGTGCTACTACCTTTCGCCCAGCCATATCGACAATGGGGTGATCAGGGACGATCTTCCGGAGATGAAGGAAGTGCCCAGAAAGTCGCCGATACTCAAGAAGGGCGACATAATCATGCTTCGTACAGGGGCGAATTCGAAGATATGCGTGTTCGAGGACAATTTCGACAAACCGGTTGTGCCGAGCGCAAACCTCTTCGTGTGCCATCTCAAGAAGGACAGGATCGACCCGTGGTATCTTAAGTCCTTCACGGAAAGCGAGCCGGGCAAGGCGATGATCCAGTCGATAGCGATTGGCGCGGTGATAAAGTCCATTTCGCAGAAGAGTCTTGAGGAAATGCAGGTGCCGTGTCCGCCGTTGGAAAAGCAGCGTGCGGTCGCCGAGTCGTTCAAGGCGAAGTTCATGCGGCTTCGCGAGCTGAAGCGCGAGATTGAAAGTCTCTCTCGCGAGATGGCTAAAGTCTTCGAGGAGGAGGCCAAATGAAGAGCGCGCAGGATCTCTACAACTTCATCTACAAGGCCTGCGACTACTTGCGTGGGCCTGTCGGGCACGAGAGCTTTAAGGATTATCTCACCCCGCTTCTCTACTACAAGCGCCTGAGCGATACTTGGGACGAGGAATTCGAGGCGGCACTTGAGGAATCCGGCGGCGACATGGAGTATGCCCGACTCCCCGAGCAGCACCTCTTCGTCATCCCGGAAGGGTGCCATTGGGAGGATGTCCGTGCACGCGACGAGAATCTCGGCTCCGCCATCGTTGAGGCGCTGCGCCTCATCGAGCAGGCGAACCCCGACACGCTCTACGGCGTCTTGAGCGCATTCTCCACGGCCAACTTCACGGACAAGGCCATCATCAGCGACGAGCGTTTCCGCAACCTCGTCGAACACCTCTCCAAGCGTCGTCTCGGCAACAAGGACTACTCCGCCGACTTGATGGGCGACGCGTATGAAATACTCCTCAAGAAGTTCGCGGACGAATCCAAGGCGAAAGCG
>Ga0310786_10003758_pt1 | contig 21744 bp, 32 predicted proteins | sample AusTroGonzalo_MG_FD_203881 | JGI IMG/M metagenome (GOLD analysis project Ga0310786, IMG submission 203881) | Bovine rumen microbial communities from tropical cattle in Woodstock, Queensland, Australia - Gonzalo_03 (v2) (version 2) | ecosystem: Host-associated > Mammals > Digestive system >...
AAGAACCGGCCCCGAAGAAATGGGAGGAATAGAGGATGGCATTTACACGCTCAGACCTGAGAGACGCCTTGGGAGAGGCATATACCGATGAAATCGCAAAGAAGATCATTGATCTTCACCGGTCTGTGGTTGATCCGCTGAAGGATGATCTGGACGGCGCGAAACGGGATGTGACCCGGTACAAGGCAGACGCTGAAAAGCTTCCCGGCGTCCAGAAGGAGTTGGACGAATTCAAGCGGGAAGACTGGAAAGCCAAGTACGATCAGGAGAAGAAAGCTCACGACGATTACAGGGCTCAGGTCACACGGGATGCCGAGACCGCCAAAGTAAAGGCGGCGTACAAGAGGCTGCTGACCGAAGAAAAGATCAGCGAAAAGACCATTGACGCGGTGCTGAACGCGACCGACTACAGCAAGATGAAGCTGAAGGATGACGGGACGCTGGACGGCGTTGATGATCTGAAGAAGGATATCGACAGCAGATGGGGCGGGTTCAAGGTGCAGACTCGTCAGCGCGGCGAAAAGGTGGAGACACCGCCTGCCGGCGCTTCCGGGGGTGCGGATAGCAGCATCCGGGAGATGACCGCGAAATGGCATGCGCAGCGCTACGGCGCACCGGTACAGCAGAATCCGGCCCAGAATCAGTAAACGAAAGGAGCTATAAGCCATGAGTTTCACTCAGAATCGTACCGGCAAGGGATACGCTCCCGGCTGGTTCCTGGCTGAAGCAGAATGCAGCCGGGAAACTGTACAGGTGGCCGCGAATCATCCGCAGGCGATCACGAACGAAAACGGCACGAAATATGTGCCTGCCGGCGCTGTGATTCCTGCCAACAACGGCACTGCCAAGGGCATCCTGTACGAGGATGTGGAAGTGACCACCGGCGATATGCCCGGTTCCCTGGTCACGAAGGGTGTCATCTACGAGGATCGGCTTCCTGCCGCCCTCAACGGCGCCGCGAAGAGCGCGCTGACCGGGATCGTCGTGAAGGCGTCCGCGCCTGAAACGACCCGGCCTTACTAATCCGAAAGGAGGAAAAGACGATGGAACGTTTTGAGAATGGCATTTTCGGCTTTATCAAAAAGGAAGACTGGCTGCAGGTCGGCAACGACGTAACCAGGCCGAATGACCCGGTCGATCAGATCCTGGGCGACGTGAAAACGGACAACCTGATCGCTTACTGGGAGAGCATTGCCGCCGAGTACGGCATCCCGGTCATGGCGCAGTTCCACTCCTTCGATGTGGAAACCCAGAAGACCATCCGTGTCCCGGTCGATGCGCATAACATCGAGAAGGGCCTGATCAAGGTCAAGATCGATCAGAGCGAGCGGCTGCGGGCGCTGATCAACCGCGGCGTGGTCAGCGAGACCAGCCTGTACAACCGGGTGCTCCGGGACGGCTACAACCTGTCCGAGCAGGTATTCACCCGGTCGAAGGTCGCGAAGAACGAACTGCTGGCGACCGGTAAGGTCAGCATCAAGGAAAACGGCCTGGATCTGACCGTGGATTACGGCGTACAGGACAGCCATCTGAACAAGGTGCTGTATCTGAACACCGGAAGCCTGGCGGATCAGCTGCTGGCGCTCAAGTCGGAAGCCGCCGACGCAGGCAAGCCGATTACGGGCATCTACACCAGCTCCATCATCTGGAACAAGATGAAGAGCGATGCGTCCATGCAGAAGCTGATCAAGGGCGCGCTCTCTGTCGGCATCCTGCTGACGGAAGCGGAGCTGCGGAATTACCTGGCCAGCGAGATGGGCATCACACAGATCCTGCTGCAGGACGGCACCTATTCGCTGCCGCTGAAGATGGGCGAAAACGGACGCCCGGTGACGGATGTGCGGAAGTACTATCCGACCGACCGCATCACCTTCTTCAGCGCGAGCGGCAAGCTTGGCGACGGCCTGTGGGGCGATCCGCCCGAGGTTTCCACCGCGAAGTTCATGGAAGAGTCCCAGAGCGAGGTCTCTCCCTACGTCATCGTTTCCCAGTACGCGGAGAACGATCCTGCCGTGGTCTGGACGAAGGCTTCCGCGCTGTTCATGCCGGTGCTGTTCGATCCTGACAGCATCTGGGTCGCGACCGTCTATGACGGCGCTGCCGGCGGCGGGGATCTGACCGTGAAGGCGCTGCCGAACACGGTGGATCTCTGGGGCCTGACCTCCGACGATCTGCAGACCGGCATCATGGTCGGTGACGGCAAGGTGCTCGGTACGCTGAAGTACCTGTCCAGCGGTCAGCTGGTAACCGACTGGGGCGCCGGTAACTTCCTCGCGCTGCAGTTCGGCGGTTCCGCGTTCGAGAACGCGAAGCACATCTATGTGGGAGTCGATCCGTCCGCGGGCACCGGCCTGCTGGATGTGATCAACGATCCTGACAAGGCCTCCGTAACCAAGATCAACGACAAGAACGGCCAGAAGTTCAAAGTCATTGTGGATTACGGCACCTATGTCGAGACGAAGACCTTCGATCTCAGCGGCCTGACTGTGCTGAATGCCTGAGAGGTGTAGCGCATGATCATCATAGCGAGCAAACCGGAGAAAGCTGAGGCGGCGAAAGCCGCCCAGCCGGAAACCGGCGAAACGAAGGGGTCATCCGCGCCGAAGAAAGCGCCTGTCAAGCGCAAAACCAAGTAAAACCAGAGGGGGATTATCATGCTGCAGGAAGTCATGGAATACATCCACAACTACTTTGTTCCGATCAAAGCGGTGGAGCGGACGTATGCAATCGAATCCGGCATGATCACCCCCTCTTTTGATGCGGAAGACGGCGATCGGTTCCTGATCTGCGGCAGCAGACGGAACGACGGTGTATACACCTGGCATGCCGACGGCATCAAAAACGACGATGACAAAAAGGCGGCGGGGCTTCGAGACGAAACGTTCGCCGGGACGATACGCGTCTGCAGTGTCCCTCCTGCACTGCTTGCGCTGTCTGAAGAGATCATCACATGGGTGGCAACTTACAGCGATATGCTGAACAGCCCGATCGGGAGCGAAACCTTTAACGGCTACAGCTACACGCTGAAATCCGGCAGAATCGGAGCAGGAGGAGCATCGGCAAAGCCGATGACATGGCGTGATCAGTTCGCCGGTTCACTGGAAAGATGGAGGAAACCTTGTCTATGAGCCTGCTGGATCAATACAAAACCCCGTGTGTGCTGCTGATCAAGCAGCGCGTCCGGGACGGCCTGGGCGGATTCAAAACCGTCTACACGGACGGCGAAGCATTCGAAGCGGCCTGGGAGTATGAAAGCGCGCCGGAGGTCACGGTCGCGGAGCAGCAGGGCGTGGAGCGGACATACCGGATTTATGTCAACAAAACGCTGGACATGGATTATCACGAAGCTTTCCGCAGAACTGATAACGGTCAGATTTATCGTGTGACCAATCCGGGCACGGACCGCATGACACCCACCTTCAGCCGGCTGAACAAGCGGGTGATTGAGGTGGAAAAGTGGCAGCTGCCCGCAGATACGGAGGAAAGCGATGTACAAAGCGGCACAGGCGCTGGATGAATTCTTCAACGGATTCGGAATAGACGCCTGGGAAGAGGACACCGTTCCGGAAGACCAGGCCGTTCCGTATATTACCTATTCCGTATCCGTGCCGGAATGGAACCAGAAAGCCACGATGTATGCCAGGATCTGGGACAGATCGAAGTCCAACGAACGGATCGTACGGGTGGCGGATCAGATCACTGCGGCGGTCGGGCAGGGGCTGAAGCTCCCGCTCAATCCCGGATACCTGGTCATCTGGCCGGAAACGCCATTGACCCAGATCGTGGTCGATGGCGATTACCGATACGCCTATATCAATCTATCGATCAATTGTTATCAAATGCCGGGAGAATGACCCGGGGAAAGGGGAAAAAATGGGGATCAAAAGCAATATCACAACCCCTCTGCGGAAGGAAACGTATAAGAGCCTTCAGCTGAACGCCGGGGTTACTCTCGTGAATTTCGATATTTCCGGATACAGTGACGCCGAGGCACTGAAAACGGCGCTGATCGCCGCGATCGCAGACGGATCAAAGCTGCTCGGCGCCACCAGGGGCGGTGGCACCTTCACGATTACCCGTGACATCAGGCAGGTGGAAGCCGATGGTGTCAGAAGCCGCTTTAAAGGCAGTGAAATCGTTGATGCTGCGGACGCTTATCTGAGCGAAACGCTGATCGAGATTACGCCGAATCATCTGAAGAATGTGATCGGGAACATTGACATCGACGACACGAATCCGACGCATATCGTGATGACCATGCGCACCGCGTTTGAGGATGGAGACTATCTGGACAGCATTGTCTGGATCGGCGATACATCCGAAGGCTTTATGGCGATTGAACTGCTGAATGCGCTGAACACGGCCGATTTTACGTTCACCTTTGCGGATAAAAATGAAGGCACAGCAAATGTTGAGTATCACGCGCATCAGGAAGACGTGACCGACAACGAAGAGTTGCCTGTGAAGCTGCACTTCTTTGAGCCGTCCGGTACTCTCGGCGCGCTGACTGTGACTTCCGCTGCCGGCACGAACGTCGGCGGAACGAAGCTGACCACGACAAACACGCTGGGCAGCGGTGAGAAGTATGTATACAAAATCGGCACGTCCGGTGCGGCGCCGAGCATTGCGTACCACGAGAAAGCGGATTACACCTGGGCGCAGTGGGATGGCACTTCCGATATTGATGTAGGAACCAGCGCGAATGGGAAGAAGGCAACCGTCGCGGTTGTGGATTCCTACGGTAAGGCCGTGAAGAGCGGCGCTGTCACGCTGACGGTCAAAACGGCCTGATCAAGAAGCCCTATGACGGGGAGGGGGTCACTCCCCTTCCCGATTACTTTTTGTAAGGAGGACAAAAAGCAATGAAAATTTCCGAGATGACAAATGACCAGGCGTCCGAGGTGCTACTCCGCATCGCCGGACCAATCTCGAATATTCTGGACGATGAGAACTCAAAGCCGATGCTGGACGAAATGCAGAACGCCGACAAGTCAAACCCGACGAAGTTTCTGGCGCTGATCCTGCCGAGACTCGTGGCTTTCTGCCTGAAGGACCACAAGGGCGATCTGTATGAGATTGTCGGGGCGCTGTCCTTCAAGCCGGCCGCCAAGGTCGGCAACATGAATTTCCTGGCTACGGTCAAGGAGATCCGGGAAAGCATTGACGATCAGCTGATCGGTTTTTTCACGTCCTCCGGGAATGCGACAGCTACACCCGGACAAGAATAATCGTACTTCTCCTGCAGCACGGATGGCACGGCTTCTATGTGCTGCAGCACCAGATCAAAGATGATCTGCATCAACGGCAATGGCAGAACTACGTAGCCGATACCGTCGGCGCGCTGGCGATCCGGATCTTCCGGCAGTCCGGCGCGGAGAACTTTGAAATGCCGCTGTTCAGCGAACTGTCTGAAAAGAAAAAACAGAAGAAGCTGACGGCAGAAGAGATCAAACAGAACATCATCCATAAACTCACGAAAAAACAGGGAAAGGGGGGATAACTATTGACGCTTGGTGAGCTGGTGATCAAGATTTCATGCGATTCCAGCGCGGCGCAGAAGGGCATCGAAGAGACCGGGAAAAAGGCGAGCAAGCTCAGCACGATCTCGACCACTGTGGCGAACGGCGTAAAGAAGATCGGCAAGGTGGCCGCCGCGGCAGTCGGCACGGCCACGGTGGCGATCGGAAAAATCACCACGTCCGCGGTCAAGGCCTATGCGAATTATGAGCAGCTTACAGGCGGCGTAGAAACCCTTTTCGGCACCAGCGGAAAGAGCCTGAAGGAATACCAGAAGGAAATCGGGATCACCGAGAAATCGACCAAGAAGGCGGTCGATAATTCCATCAAAAAATATAACAGCCTTGTGAAAGCCCAGAACAAGGTCATGACCAACGCCCGTAACGCATTCAAGACCACCGGGCAGAGCATGAACGACTACCTGGAAACGGTCACAACCCTGTCCACGGCGCTGATCAAGTCCATGGCCGACGACACGGAAGCCGCGGCGGACGTCGCAGACATGGCGATGCGGGACATGTCCGACAACGCCAACAAGATGGGCACGGACATGGAGGCCATCCAGAACGCCTACAAGGGATTCGCAAAGCAGAACTATACCATGCTGGACAACCTGAAGCTCGGCTACGGCGGCACCCGGAAGGAGATGCAGCGGCTGCTGAAGGATGCCCAGAAGATCACGGGGATCAAGTACGACATCAACAACCTGAAGGACGTCTACGAAGCCATTCACGTCATCCAGACGGAACTCGGCATCACCGGGACAACGGCCAGTGAAGCGTCCACCACGATCCAGGGATCTTTCAACCAGATGAAGGCATCCTGGGAGAACCTGAAGATCGAGATGACGAACCCGGAAGGGAACGTCAACACGGCGCTGGATGATTTCGTCAACAGCGCTACGAACTTCGCAACCAACGTCGTGCCGGCCATCACACAGACGCTGAAGGGCATCGCCGGCGCGATCACGGCCCTGGCCCCGATCATCGGGCAGGAGCTGCCCGGACTGTTCACGGAGATCCTGCCGGATCTGATCAGCGCGGCGGTGACGATGGTCACGGCGGTGGCTACGGCGATCACGAACAACGGCCCGCAGATCATCTACGGATTTATCCAGATCATCAAGAGCGTCGGCAAGGTGCTGGAGGATTCGAACAATCCATTCTTCAAGGCGCTCGGAAAGCTGCTGAACAAGGTGGCGGACGGCGCGCAGCTGGCGCTCGATCTGCTGGAAGATTTCCCCGGGACGGTACAGAGGCTGAAGGAAAGCGACAGCGCGGGCCTTCGGGCCCTCGGCACGGTGCTGGAAGCAATCGGCGCGGCGCTGCAGTGGATGATCGACAACCAGGAAGTTGTGATTGCTGCAGTGACGGCGATCATCGCGGCCTTTGCCGTCGCGAAAATCGCGTCCTTCGTCGCCAGCCTGAATCCGGTGACAATCATCCTTGGGTTGATCGCTGCAGCCGCCACGGCCATCGCAACGAACTGGGAAGCCATCAAGGAAACGGTCATCGGCATCTGGAACAGCATCAAAGACGCCGTTTCCAGCGCATGGGACGCCGTATCCAAATGGTGGACGGAAAATATATCAGAGCCTGTTGAAAATGCGTGGAATGCAGTAAAAGACAAAATTACAACAGTCTGGGACAATATTAAACGTTATGCGGATGATGTCTGGACAGCTGTGAAGGGATTGTGGCAGGAAAACATCGCCAAACCTGTCAGTGAAGCATGGGAAGAAGTCAAGAAAGGCATTACAGACGTATGGGATGCGTTGAAAACGGCAGCTGAAACCGCATGGAACGCGATCAAGGATTTTGTGACCAATGCCATCACGTCCGCACGGGCTACGCTGGTCGATCTCTGGAACAGGATCAAAGAGAAAGCCACAAACGTCTGGAATGGGCTCAAGTCTGCGGCGGAAACAGCATGGAACGCGATCAAGAGCTTTATCCAGAACCCGATCGGGGCTGTGCGTGCAACGCTAACAGACCTGTGGAACAGAATCAAAGAAAAAGCCACAAGCGTATGGAACACCGTCAAGGATAAGGCAAGCAGCATCTGGGAAGCGATCAAAGGCGTCATCCAAAAGCCGATCATTGCCGTACGGGCCACCTTGGCCGATATCTGGAAGCGCATCAAGGATAAAGCCGTCAGCACATGGAATGCGATCAGCGCAACTGTCAGCCCTGTAATTGAAGGTATCAAGAGCGTGATTGACGGCGTGGCGAACGCTGTAAAGGCCGTGATTGAATGGTTTGAAAAGCTGATGGGCTATGATGGAAAGAACCTTGCAAGCACAACCAGCGAACACACGCATACAACCACAACAGTCGAGAAAATTCGAAGAGTTTACGACAACGCTCCAGAACCGACAGAAGAAAATCCTTATCCGCTTGTTACGCAGCAGATTGATCCTGTCACGCTTGCGCCAATTCCGCAAACGGCAAAAGGCGCTTGGAACGTGCCTTATGACAATTATCTTACAATGCTGCACCGTGGGGAGGCTGTGTTGACAGCTTCGCAAGCGAGAAAATTCAGAGACGGCGATCAGGAATCAGGAGGATTTGATATTTCTGTCCTGACTGGTGCGATTGTTGACGCAATCAAAAATGGCATGGCCAACGCCCAGGTGAACAGCTTCCTGGACGGCCAGGCGGTGACGGATGTGGTGAGCCGGATTCAGGGCAGCAATCTGAATGCACGGAGGTTCGCATGATCAGCAGATATGAAGCGTACATGGACGGAATCGCCCTGAGCAGCGTGCATCCGAGCCTGGTGATCACGGACATCTCCCATCCTGGCAGCGCGTTGAACATCAACACCAACACGATCGCGGACCGGGACGGCGTACAGATCGCCTCCAGGCGTCGGGCCAATACCAGCGTTTCCATCTCGTTCATGCTGCGGATCTACAACACGGCGGAGCGGCAGAAAGCGATGCAGGAGGTGCAGCGGTGGGCGTCCGGAAGCGCGCTGGAAGTCAGCGACCGCCCGGGACAGGTGCTGTACTGCGTATGCAATCAGATGCCGGTGGTCAGCAGCGTGCAGAAGTGGACGGAAGTCATCACGATGACGTTTGTCAGCTATGAAAAGCCATTCTGGACGGAGAAATACCCGGCTGTGTTCACCGCAACGGGCAAGACCGGCACAGGTGAACTGTTTGTACCGGGGAACGCCGGCAAGGTCTACGCGGAGGCGCTGATCGTCCCGGACAGCACGCTGGGGAGCATTTCTCTGACGGTCGGAACAACGACCATCACGCTGACCAACGTCAGCGCCACAGACGATGACGAGATCCGCATTTTCTACGATGACCGCGGCATCCAGCACATCCGCAAAGGCATCGCCAGCATCCTGAGCAAGCGCACGGGCGCAGACGACCTGGTGGCTGAATGCGGCAAGGTCAACGGCGTTTCCTTCGGGGCTGCGGATACCGTGACGGTGACGTTCAGCATAAGGGGGTGCTGGCTATGATCCCGCTCCCCCGGCTGCTGGACAGCAGCCTGAATGAAGTGAAACGACTGCATCCGATCAACGTTTCTATCAACGAAAATATCGTGCCTCTGTCTACAGCATCCATGACGCTGCTTCCGGAAGAAGAAATTTCGGAAAGAAGCTTTGTCGAGCTTTTTACGGTCAATGGTTCCGCCGGGATCTACATCGCAAAAAAACCCGAGAATTCTTATGGTGACAGAGGATTCACAATTACACTGGAGCACGCTGTATCTGAGATCGGGAACTGGGTTGTCAAGGCAGATGTGGAGCAGGTGGAAAAGACGCTTTCTCAGGCAATCACACAGGTTTTCTCTTACTACGGTGGGAGCCTGTGGCAGTTGGGTACGTGCAGCGTCAGCGGCAACCTGATCTTCAGTACGCAGTACGGAAACAATCTGCTGTCAACGATCAACAGCCTGGTGCAGGAAGTTCCTGCAGCAATGGTATCATTCGATTTCTCAACCACGCCGTGGACGCTGAATATTGTCAGCAGAGGAACAACGGTCACGGGCGAAGGCAGATTATCCAGGAACATCGAAAGCGTCAGGATCGCAAAGGATGACAGCGGACTCTGCACAAGGGTTTACTGCAACGGGCTTGGAAGCGGCGGTGTCGGGATCGGTTATATGGACGCTGACACGCTTTCCACGTATGGCGTAATTGAGGACTATATATCCGGAGATTACACGTATGCACAAGCGCAAATCGTTGCTACGCAGTACCTGAATGCACACAAGGCACCAAAGTATTCAATCAGCGTCAGTATGCTTGATCTGAGCAGCCATACAGGCGAGTCGCTCGACAGCATTATGCTCGGGAAACTGTTCAGGATTGCTATTCCTGAGGACAATATCACAATCGAGGAAAACGTCACAGGGATCAGCTGGTCAGACGTTTACAACATGCCTGAGTCTGCATCTGTTACGTTGTCAGAAGAAGAAGAACGGCTGGAAAAGTTCATTACACAAACAAACAGTTATTATTCTGAGCAAATTACAACCATAGAAGATAAGGTTAAAGATAACGATGAAAATGTAAAGCGTATTACAAGCGATATTTCTAAGTTGGATGATAAGATCTCCCTGGTGGTCACAGAATCCCAGGGGCAGGATGTGATTAATGTCGCATCCATTGTTCTTGGCATTAACAGCCAGGATACAACATCACAAAGTTTTGTGGCGATTCAGGCGGACATGATAGATCTTCACGGTCACGTTTCTATTTCGGACCTGAATGAATATGATGAGAATCTTGGATCTCTGACAGTGCCATTCCTCAAGAGCACGTCCACGATTGACGCCAATTATCTGACGTTTGAGCATCTGGCATTCTATGTACAGGGTGACGGTGTATACGGCGTGGACTTCGTGACACTGAACATCGGCGGTACGGATTACGATGTGCTTGTGATGGGAAACAAGAAGTGAGGCGGGAGCGTATGGATATTGAGAAAGAATTAAGCCGGGCATATGACCAGCTTCAGCACCTGCAGATCACAGCGTCACAGAAGAACATGGAGATCCTGATGTATACGCTGAGCGTGCTGAAGAGAACATACGACAAACTATCAAAAGAAAGGGTGAGCAGCGAAAATGGCAATGATGGAAAGCTGGTATAAACAGGATCTGAAAAAGCCAGTTCAGGTCCACGGAATTACCGGGAACCTGTTCAGCCAGGACAACCAGGCGAATCTGATCGGCGTGGAGGTTTTTGATGACGGACAGGCGGCAACGCTGGCGGGAACAGTATCGGCGAATATCATCCGGGCAGACGGCGGAACTGTAACTGCAACCGGCACCTATTCAGAGAATAAGGCGTCTGTGGTGCTTCCGGCTGCCGCGTATGCGGTTCCCGGGATGGCGACCGTCGTACTGAAGATCACAGACTCCGGCGTTGTGACGACGCTGCTGGCTGTGGTGGTGAATATCTACCGGTCCAGCACCGATACGGCGATCGATCCTGGTACTATCATTCCGTCCATCCAGACGCTGATCAGCCAGATCGAGACAGCTGTGGCCTCCATTCCTGCGGATTATTCCAGTCTGTGGACAACGCTTGCACCGGCATATACAAGCCTGACATTCCCCGTAAAAGCGGGGCAATACTGCACGAATGGCGGTGTATTTTACCGGGCAAAACAGGACATTCCTACAAGTGAAACGTTCACTTCTTCGCACTGGGAATCCGTAGTTGTCGGGAATGAGCTTTCGAGTTTAAAGAGCGCTTTGAAGATCATTCCAATAACACAACGGAAAAAGGCAGTTACTTTTGAGAATCAGACAGTAAATGTAAATTCTTTTGTAACTGCGTCTAATTATAATTGTTATGTGGTTCCGTGTGTTGAAGGAGATAAGTTTACTGTTTCATGCTTTGGCGCAACAAATTATAAAGCGTATGGATTTATTGGCTCAAACGGAGAAAAACTTCTTGTTTCACCAAATGGATACAACGCAAAAGGTGCTGTATTGACAGCTCCAACAGGATCGGCATATCTGGTTATTAATGATAAAGGTGGATATACATCATATTATGGAGATGTTAACCTGTATCTGGAAGGGAAAGGCATTCTTGACGGTACTGATGCATCCGCAGGTATTACGCTTGATATGCTGACTAACGGGGTGTGGCAAGTAGGTTACGCATTTTTTGCAGGAGACAGAGCGACTCCACCAACGACAGACACAAAATCGCCAAAGCAGTTTGTTCACAGAGCAGAAGGGTTTCACCTGATCGCTTGTAACTTTGGAAACACAGGAAAGGTGCAGATTGCGTTAGCATACGGGGATAACAATGCTTTTATCCGCAGGATGCTATCAGGCAGCTGGACGGCGTGGACAGCATTTTCTGGTCTTGCATCCTCAGAAATTGGAGATATCAGCGATTTCAACGATTTGATTCTTCCCGGATATTATTTGTTGTCATCCGAAAAAATGGGAAGCATGGCAAACGGCAACGGCGTAACAGGTTCAGCAATGTGTGTGGTTTTTGCTCAATACTCCACCGAAACGAGTTCGATGTATGTTGAGCAAATGCTGTTTACCGTTGTTGGCGGCACAATGTTTATACGACACAAATATTTATCCGGTTCTACGCCGTGGTCGAATTGGGCAAGCGTTGGGACTTCGTATAATCCATTCCCAAGCGGAACAAGCGATCTTGATGGAATAACTCAAACAGGATTTTACTATCTAAATACAAACGATGTAAGAAACTTCAGTAATGTTCCTTGCAAATATGCAAGTCCAATGCTTGTTTTCAGCCCCGGGAATCAGAGTGATATTGTTTCCCAGATAATATTTGACACAAGAGAAGGAAAGATATATGCGCGGAAAATCCTTGGGTCGGCATGGACTGACTGGTGTGTTATTGCCAGTTCAACAAATGGCATGGTATGGGCATACGATTTCGATGATTCGCAGTTTGTTTTTGATGATACATGGGAAGATGAATGGGAAACGCAGCAAAGTCCGCAATCCCCGGGAAGGCCAAATCTTATCACAAGCAATACAGGAATTGATCTAAAAGTTGCGACTTACAACCTTTATGATTACGGGCTTTATACTTCATGGCTATGGAATAAGCCGGAGAAACTTTTAAAACTTCGCAAATGGATTGCAGCTGGTGACTTTGATATCATCCTCACACAGGAAGATCAGACATGGATTGATGGGCCGGATGACAATACGCCAAATAAGGGAACAAGGTCGGCTTCAAAGTATCTATTCTATGACCGCTTGCCTTCAAGATCCCTTTCATTCAGCAATACTCGCATCAGAAGCAAACGTCCTGTAACGATTTCATATGGCGTAAAAGTGCAAACGATCATGGCAGACGTGAAAAAGGCAGACGGGTCTGCTTATGGAACGGTTGGAGACAGAAACCTTGTATGGGGAGTGATCCCAGTGCAAGGGAAAAATGTTCTTGCCATATCCTGCCATCCGAGGAATTCATACAGTTATTATTTCGATTCCAATCCGACCTATGGCCCGGTCGCAGATAGAATGAATTTCATGCAGATTGTGTTTGATCTTGTTTACTGTCTGAAGCATACGGAAATTTATCATGATTCTGCACCGGAAATCACTGCACCGTGGGATTATGTCATCATCGGCGGGGATCTGAATACATCGAATATTAACGGGAGATCCACAGCAACAGGTCATGCTTTGTATGAAGGAGACGATTTTACTAACATTTGCACTCTTCGTGATTATTATGGATTTGACTCAGCAAATGGCGGGTATCTGAACTGGTTTGTCACGCATCAGCAAAACGGCGGGAGTTCGCTTGACAATATTCTTGTCAGCGGAAACGTCAGTCTAAATAGTATAAAGAGCGAATACCAGTATTTTGAGGAGCTTTATTCCGACCATATCCCGGTCGAAACAACAATGACGCTTTTAAGTCAGGATGATAATCCGGGGAAGGATTTACTCAGATTCCCTTCTGTAACATATGAAGGGAAGAATGTTACAGACGATCTGACAGACTTAAAAACATGGTTTGCACAAATCATGACAGGATCAATTCAGTATCCGTGCTTGTAGAGGTTGGCAGCATGATTTCCGCATGGTGGCTGGTGCTGATTGTTCCTGTATGCATTTTTATCGGGATGTTTTTGAAAACGTATTTGTGATTTAAAGTGACCTTTAAAACAGTAACGTATGGAAGAAACTACATGCGAAAAAACAGGTGAGCAGCGTGTGCTGTATGAATTTTGAACCGCCAGAAGACAACTCAGGATCAGACAGCCTGCAGCGTGCAAAATACATGATGAAAAATGGGTAGTCTCCCCATTGTGTCTTTACAGGCAGGCTGTTATGATAGCCGCCCAGAGCGATCTGGGCGGTTTTCTTTATAAAATCGACCCTTTCCGCAAAAAAATGTCATTTCTTTCCTTTCGCGCTCTTGCAATTTCGGCGAAAATGTGCATGTGGAGAGGAATTCACCCGGAGAGAAGACAGGAGGAAAGGAAATGAATTCTGCGGCATATGTGGATCAGAAAATACAGGAGCTGAAGACAAGCGGAATCCCGCTGTCAGACGCCGCATGGCAGGCCGCGCTGGAATGCGTCGGCTGGCCGTACATTTACGGGGACCGGGGACAATACTGCACACCGAGCCAGCGCAAAGCCGTATACAATAAGCATCCGGATCAGACGGGCCTGGTCGACAAATGCCAGGTGCTGAAGGACGACGCGGAAAACTGCTACGGCTGCAAATGGTATCCGAACGGGTCCCGGGTACGGTCGTTCGACTGCCGGGGATTCACGTACTGGATTCTGAAACAGATCTACGGATGGGAGCTGATGGGCGGCGGCGCGACCAGCCAGTGGAATACGGAGAGTAACTGGAAAGCCAAGGGCACCATCGACACGATTCCGGACGACGTGCTGGTGTGCCTGTTCTACACGCAAAAGGGCAACCCGAAGGTCATGCAGCACACCGGATTCGGATACAAGGGCTCGACGATCGAATGCGGAAACGGCGTCACGTATACTAAGGTTCGGTCGGGGAAGTGGACGCACTGGGCCATACCTGCCTTCATCGACGGAGACGTGCCGGCGCCAGATCCGGACCGGAAGCCGACCCTGAGGAAGGGAGACCAGGGGAGCTACGTCACGCTGGCCCAGACGGAGCTGATCCAGAAGGGATACGACTGCGGAAAATGGGGCGCGGACGGAAAGTTCGGAGCAGCCACGGAGACAGCGGTCAAAAAGTTCCAGAAGGACCACGGCCTGGATGCGGACGGCGTCATCGGCCCGGATACATGGGCCGCGCTGGAAGATCCGGAATACACCACCGAATCCTACAAGGTGACCATTCCGTCCCTGTCCTATGAGGAAGCGGAAGGCCTTGTTGCAAAATACAAAGGCGCGACAATGGAAAAGGAAAGGTGGTGATCCGGGTGCCAACCGAAACGATTATTTCCCTGGCCGTGGCTGTCTGTGCGCTGATTTTTACCGCGCTTTCATTCAGGCGCACACAGAATCAGGACACGACAGAGACAGCCACGCAACGGGCTACGATGACCGCAGATATCAAATATATCAGGGATTCGATCGACGATATCAAGGTCGAGAACAAGGTCATCCGGCAGGATATCGGGGATCTGAAAACCAAGGTGGTCGAGATTGAGGCGTCCACGAAGAGCGCGCACAAGCGGCTGGACGACCTGAACAAGAAATGAAAGGAGAATCAGTCATGTCTGAAATCGATTGGAAGCGGAAGCTTACTTCCCGGAAGCTCTGGGCGGCGATCTGCGCGTTGACAGTGAACATCATCATCGCCTTCGGTGGGACCCAGGCCGTGGCTACGCAGGTGACAGCGATCATCATGGGCACGGCCACGGTGATCGCGTATATCATCGGCGAGGGCCTGGTGGACGCTGCGAACGTCGGCTACTACGAACTGCCTCTTGAAGAAATCCCTCCCGACGAGGAGGAATCACGGTGACTGCATCCGGCCTTTGATGGTTTCCACCGGATGTCAGCATACCCGGAGCGCCTGGGGAAAAGGCGCAGACGGAAGCGGTGTACCTTCCGTAAAGCGGTTGGCAGATCCGTAAAACTGCCATTTTAACGCATTCCCAACGCTGCTGTAACGCAGATTCTGCGTTACAACGCAGATACTGTATTGGAGGAACAGTATGGACGAAAAATGCAAGAACTGTGAAAATCAGCAGGCCTGTATTCCCTTTTTTCTGCACGAATCTGCGATGATGCATAAGGATGCGGACATTGAGCGCCTTGCGAAAGTTGCGGAGGGGCAGAGGCGGATCAATGTCATCCAAAGCATTATTATTCTGGCTGTCGTTGCCGTTATGGTGATGTTCTATACATACAGGACGCAGATCTGGAACAACACGATCGCGAAGCAGAATGAGACGATCATGATGCTTCTGAATGAAAGAACACCTGCGGGGGCGTCCAATGGAATATACGAACAGTCAGATCCGTGAGATCATCGCGGAGTATATACACAGCGATCGTGACAGGAGGATCATGGAGCGCCGTCTGATTGACGGGATCACGTTTGAAAGGCTGGCGGAGGAGTTTTGTCTTTCCGTCAGGCGTACGAAAACCATTGTCTACACTTGCCAGGTGGAGATCTTCAGGCACATTCCGGAATGATCGGGATGTGCTTTTTTGTATCTGGCCGCAAAAGGAAAATAAACATTTCTATTTTTCCATCTGAAGTAGTTTACAATACAATTTTAAAATTGTATAATAACAGTGTCAGGAGGAACCTGATAAGAAAAGGAGGGCAAACACAATGATGCATCATGAATTCGAACAGATCGCCGGGTACGAGGTCAGCTACGAGGATTATCACAACATTATCGAGCCGATGTACATGGCCACGAACCTCAGCAAGCAGGAATTCGTCAAGGTGATCGACGAAAAGCGGTTCAGCATTCAGTATAAGAAAGCGCAGCTGAAGAAATCCTTGCTGAAGCAGATGAAGGAAATCGCACAGATCATGAAGGACTATTGCGGTCACCGGGACACCTACGAAGAGTACATCCTGCTGAAAGACCTCGCCAAACAGTATATCGAAGAGTTCGGTGAAGTCGGGACAACAGCCGATTGGGAGCGCGGCTATGAATACACTGGACACACCGGATGCTCCTACATCAAGGCGATCGTGTTCACCAGCAAATACACCTGCGAGGAAGTCAGCCGGGTGAATCTGGTAGCTTAATTCAAAGATCAAATCGCCCGATTCCGGCAGACGGGGCCTCCACCGGAGACCTCGTAGCCGGCACCAGACCGGAGAAAGTGAGGGCAAACACGATGACGATGAAGGAAAGGATCAGGGTTCACGCCGAAATTGAGCGGAAGAACCGGGAGAACGTGAAGAAGTGGAAGGAGGAGCAGAAATGAAGGTAAAAGAATTGCTTGGCAACCTGATTATAACACCAAAGCAGAAAGTCAGGATCTGTAGTGAAACGGAAAGCAGAACTTATGAAACGGAACCCGGAACGTTTGCATTTGAAGGATATGAAGATGGAGCAGAAAAAACATGGAACAAGCTTGCTTCTCTTCATGTTTTAGACTTCGACTTTGATAGTGACCGAATTTTCATCCACGCAGAATGACCGACACGCCGACCGGGGGCGGCAAATCCCCCGGAACAATCCGGGGCGGTTTTCGTCCCGGCATTTTCCCTTGTTAGAATTGTATTGTTGTGATAAGATGGAGGAAACGGAAATGCAAGGAATACAGCTTTCGTTTTTCGATCCTTTGCCGGAGCTGCGGAGCGAACGGGAGATTCTGCTGGACAAGGCGCTGCTGCGCGGTTCCGGGTTTGAAGGCGGGCCATTGCGGATCTATGCCGCTTTTCTGACGAAGGACCAGCGCAGCTTTACGGACTTTCTCCGGGAGGAGTTCGGTGTCGGCGGGCACAGTATGGACACAGACAGAGGACACGGCTTCGTGGATTATGGCAGCAAAGGGCTGCAGATCAGAGTCTGGAAGGATGACACGAGGTACGATTATTCCTGGCAGAAAGTCGCGGCAAGGTACAGTGAGCTGATCGGCCTGATGATGTTCCCGGAAGAAAAGATCCGGAAGCAGGCGGACGCCGCGATCCTGACGGAACCGCATCCACGGATGCATTACGATATAGGAGGGGGATAATGATTGAATCTGGAAAACATGATCCCGATCGCTGAATACGCGAAGAAGATCGGAAAGGCTACCATCACGGTCGCTGACAAGTGCCGGCGCGGGAATCTGCCAGGGGCCGTAAAAGTCGGGCGGGACTGGTTCGTGCCGAAGGATGCAGAGTATCCTGATTACCGGGTGAAAAGCGGGAAATACATTGATGCGAGGAGGAAAAAAGATGGATAAGGAAAAGAAAGATGAAATGCAGGATTTGATAGACTGCGCATATAAAAATATTGGGAATGCACATGAAGCAAAGGAAGGGATGACAGCAGTTGTATGCTTGCTTGGAAGTATCGCCCATTCCCTGCTCGCCATTGCAGAGATGATGCGCGATAACCAGGACAAATAATATCTGAGAATAGAGGGCCGCTTCGGCGGCCTTCTTTTTTTGCGCATTTTTGGGCCGAAAACTGCACGAAAGACGTCCGGAACACGCACGTTCAGATCATCGTCTTGAGGCCGGAAATCAGCGAAAATCAGGTCAAAGGGAGGGATTCTGATGAATCGGTTGATTGCCAGGCTGATCGACTGCGGGATGACCAGGGATGTGGCTGTTTACATGATGCGGCAGTACCGTGGCCGGCCGCATGACTTTGAGCTCTATGTCGAGAGCGTTGAGGAGTCCAGCCGTGAGCAGATGGAGGAAATTTAACCCCAATCCAGTCGGGCGCTCTGTTGGCGATTGCGCGGTTCGCGCGGTGGCTGCGGCGCTGGGCGTGGATTGGGAAACGGCATACGCCATGATCGCCAGGAACGGCTTTCTGATGGGCGATATGCCGTCAAGCAATTCTGTTTGGGGCGCTGTGCTGCGGCAGAACGGATTTACCAGGCATGCGATTCCGAACACCTGTCCGGACTGTTACACGATGGAGCGTTTTGCGGAGGATCATCCGGATGGGATCTATGTGGCCGGAACGGGAAATCATGTGGCCACGATCCGGGACGGATGGCTCCTGGACGCATGGGACTCAAGTGAGGAAGTGCCGGTTTTTTACTGGCAGAAGGAGGAGTAAATGGCCTATTACAACGGAGGTTTCCCGGCAACGTACCAGCCGATGTACCAGCCGCCGCAGTATCAGGCTCCTGTGGTGCAGACTCCGCAATACCAGGCGCAGCAGCCACAGCAGCAGAACACGGGCGGCGGCATCACCATGGTCCAGATCCAGGGCGGCGAGGCCACGGCAAAAAGCTACCTGGTGGCACCGAACACGACCGTCCAGCTCTGGGACATCGACGAAAAGACGCTGTACATCAAAAGCGCGGACGCCAGCGGCATGCCGAGCATGAAGGTGCTGGATTATACGGTCCGCGGAGAAGCGGAAGCGCCGAAAGCGGCGCCGGTTCCTGAATACGCGACAAAGAAGGAAGTCAAGACACTTTCCGACGAGATCAAAGACCTGCGGGAGGAAATCGCCGGAATCAGCAAGCGCAGATCCAGACTGCTGAAGGAGGAAGAGGCAGATGAATAATCCGTCACCCGGCATGTTCGGCGGGAACCAGAATCCGATGAACATGATCATGCAGCGATTCCAGCAGTTTCAGCAGATGTTCAGAGGTGACGCGAACCAGCAGATCCAGCAGATGATGAACAGCGGGAAGGTCAACCAGGGAATGTACAACCAGGCCATGCAGATGGCACAGCAATTCAAGAAAATGCTCGGAGGGAGATAACATGGAAGAGAAGATCACGGAAAAAATCGAGGAAATCGTGGACTACATCATCAGCAAGCCGGTCAGATCCGTCACGCTGGATGATTATACGGTCCTGCACGAGGAGCTGAAGGACATCCGATTTCGCAAAGAGCAGGAAGCAAACGGAGATCGGCTCCGTCAGCTGGCTGCTACTGTTTTCCCTATTTCTGCGGATGCAACAGTGAAGTGACTTGCCCCTGACTTGCAACAACTTGCTCCTGACTTGCAACAACTTGCTCCTGACTTGCAACATGGCTGCTTTGATGCAAGTCAACGGCTTTCATGATTCTTTTCGGTGAGTGCGCATAACCGATGGAATAAATAATCGAAAGGAATCAAAAACAATGGCTCTTACTGATGAAAACGGCGGGGGCATCCCCGCGACAATGCTTGTCGGCCCGACCGGGTACGGCAACGGCGGCATGGGCGGCGGTCTCTTCGGAGGCGATCTGTCCATTCTGGTGCTGTTCTTCCTGTTCATGATGATGGGCGGCTGGGGCAATGGTTTCGGCGGCGGTTTCGGCGGCGGGATCGATTCTCTGTATCCCTGGATGAACAACTCCCAGAATATCAACAATGGTTTCCGTGATCAGATGCTCGGTACCCAGATCAGCGGAATCCAGAACAGCATCACTTCCGGTTTCGGGGATGTCGCGACCGCCTTGTGCGGAGGCTTTGCCGGCGTGAATGCGAGCATCAACGGCGCGCAGAACGCGATTGCCCAGCAGCTCTACGGAAACCAGATCGCGGACCTGGAGCGGAGTTATGCCGCTCAGACGGCGACCACTTCCGGCCTGACCGGCATCCAGAGCCAGCTGGCCCAGTGCTGCTGCGAAAATCGTGCCGCGACGGCAGACCTGAAGTACACCGTGGCGACGGAGGCGTGCGCCGACAGGGCCGCCCTGAATGACGGCGTGCAGAAGATCATGGACAAGCTCTGCGCTCTGGAACTGGATGGCGTCAAGGGTCAGTTGGCGGCGGCGCAGCGTGAGAACGTAGGCCTGCAGAATCAGCTGAACATGGCGGAAATGCGTGCGTCTCAGACAGCGCAGAATGCGTTTATCCAGCAGGGATTCTCCAATGAAGTGGATCAGCTGTACAACCGGCTGAACTCCTGCCCGGTGCCCACGACTCCGGTCTACGGGCGGACGCCCATCTTCACCTGCAACAATGGCGGATGCGGCTGCGGATGCGGCGCTTAAGGCTTGCTCTCTGACATCTTTCCGTTGAAAAATACGGGATGTTTGAGAAATCAATGTTGTCAAATTGCTTTTTCTCCGTGTATATGGTAGAATGTAATAAACCAATGCAGATAGTACGGAGGAAACGAAAATGAGCAAGCTTATCGACCTGACCGGGAACAGATATAACCGTCTTGTTGTGATTGAAAAGGACCGTACGGAAAAAGGCGTGGTAATTTGGAAATGCCTTTGCGACTGCGGGAAGATCACGTATGTGAGAGGGCAAAACCTTAAAAGTGGAGCTGTGAAGAGCTGCGGATGTCTGCGAAAGGATGAAAATCCTTCCACAAGGCACAGAATGTCAGACAGCAGGTTATACAGGATATGGGCTTCTATGAAAAGCAGATGCTATACGCCATCGCACCATAGTTATATGAATTATGGCGGTCGCGGGATCAAGGTCTTCGATGAATGGAGAACCATACCTGATCAGTTTATCGAATGGGCCATGAATAACGGATATACCGATGAAATGACCATTGAACGGATTGACGTTGATGGAGATTATGGTCCTGATAACTGCACATGGATTCCTGCCAGAGAACAGCAAGGAAACAGAAGAAGCTGCCAGTATTTCACATACAACGGCATGAAAAAAAACCTTACGGATTGGTGTGATGATCTTGGCTTGCAATATAAGCAGATCCACAACAGAATCCATAAGCTTGGGTGGTCGTTTGAGAGGGCTATATCTGAACCGGTTCATGAAGATAAGCGTAATAAGAAAGGATGATTATTATTTCTGAATACGCTTTTAACCCGATCCAGCTCGTTGAGCCTGGGCAGAACGTCCTGCTGAACACGGTGATTCCCTGCAATAAGGGATACGTGTTCCACCGGGAAAGCGCCGGGATTGTAATTCTCCGCGGTATCGTCAACTGCCCGCAGGCGTGCTTTGCCAGGTATCAGGTGACGTTTAACGGCAATATTGCCATTCCTGAGGATGGTGTTGTCGGCCCGATCAGTGTTGCGCTGGCGATCGACGGCGAGCCGATCCAGACGAGCCGTGCAATTATCACGCCGGCTGCGGTGGATGAGTACGGAAACGTCACCAGCACGGCGATCATCACGGTGCCGAAGGGATGCTGCTTCACTGTCGCGGTGGAAAACGTATCCGCTCCGGCC
>Ga0310786_10003759_pt1 | contig 21741 bp, 20 predicted proteins | sample AusTroGonzalo_MG_FD_203881 | JGI IMG/M metagenome (GOLD analysis project Ga0310786, IMG submission 203881) | Bovine rumen microbial communities from tropical cattle in Woodstock, Queensland, Australia - Gonzalo_03 (v2) (version 2) | ecosystem: Host-associated > Mammals > Digestive system >...
GAACCGTAGGACCAAATGAGGCGTTCTTCCGGGAACTGCGTGATGTACTTGTATTCGACGTCAGCGCAGGGCCAGATGCCGTTGTCGCTTTCGCATTCGCGGAGCGGCTTACCAACGGAGTGGAGGCACGGAACGAAGTCAGCGTTCGGGTCAGCATTGAAGATATCGAGAACCTTCTTGCCGGCGCGAGTCATGATGTCCATGTTGAGAACGACGTATTCGGAGTCCGTGACTTCGATACCGTTCTTGGAGATCGGAGAGCCGAGCGGGCCCATGCAGAACGGGATCACGTACATGGTACGGCCGTGCATACAACCCTTATAGAGCTTTCTCATGGTCTGCTTGAGTTCAGACGGGTCGATCCAGTGGTTGGTCGGACCTGCATCTTCTTCCTTGACGGAAGAAATGAAGGTACGGGATTCGACGCGAGCCACGTCAGACGGAAGAGAACGGAACAAGTAGCAGTTTTCCTTCTTGGCGAGCTTCGTTGCGAGGCCGGCCTTGACGCACTTCTGCATGAGGGCATCATATTCTTCCTGGGAACCATCGACGACGACGACGTTGTCCGGTTCGCACATGGCAATCATTTCATTCACCCAAGTACTGATTTTCGGGTGCTTGATATCGTTAAGAGTAAGACTCATTATGAGCTCCTATTGGGTTTAACGTGTTTTTTTCGAGATATTTCGAACGGGCTATAAGATAGCAATTTTTTTTAACATCGTGTAGGTTTTTAGACGAAAGACGAGAGACGAAAGACGAGAGATTTCTAAAAACGCCAGTCGTGGGCAATCAATTCCGAAATCCTAATTACTAACCGCCCAAGACCTGCACATCTGGATAGGACTTTTGGCTGAAAAAACAATTGTATATTTAAGAGACGTTTTATCGATTGAACACCTATGATTACAGCGATTATTCTTTCAATTCTTTTCATTTTAGGCGATGCTGGCGTTTTGTTTTTAAGCCAGGAAAGCTTCGGGAAAATTCCGAAGGGCAAGCGTCTCGAACGTATCAAGCAGTCCCCGCATTACGATGGCAAGCAGTTCGTGAACGAAGAAAAAACGGAATTCATGACCGGCAACAAGAGTACGCTTACCGTCTGGCGCGAGTTCATGTTCAACAAAAAGAAGAACACTGTACCCGATACGGCTTTGCATGCCATTAAGACTGATTTGAAAAAACTCCCCAACGATAAAGATTGGCTTGTTTGGTTTGGGCATTCGTCGTACCTTTTGAATCTTTCCGGCAAAAAAATTTTGGTGGACCCCGTATTTTACAAGGGTTCTCCCGTCAAGTTCGCGAATAAGATGTTCAAGGGCACCGATATTTACAAGCCCGCCGACATGCCAGATATCGATGTTCTTGTGATTACCCACGACCATTGGGATCACTTGGATTATGAAGTGGTTACAGAGCTGGAGCCGCGCGTGAAGAAAGTTGTGACTGCGCTCGGTGTCGGTTCGCATCTGGAATACTGGCGCTACCCTCTCGAAAAAATCGTTGAACTCGATTGGTGGCAAGATTCGGACCTTGGCGACAGCAGCCGCATTACGGCAACTCCGGCAAGACATTTTTCCGGTCGAGACTTGAATAAGAATAAGACGTTTTGGGCCTCATTCGTCTATGAATCGCCCAAGCGCACTATTTGGATTGGCGGCGATGGCGGTTATGGCAAGCATTATGCAAAAATCGGGACGAAATTCCCGAATATCGATTTAGGCATTCTTGAAAATGGCCAATATAATCCAGACTGGGCACAAGTCCATACGATGCCGCAATATTTGGGTAAAGAAATGACGGAACTAGGCGCTAAGCGTTATTTGACCGTTCACCATTCGAAGTTCTGCCTGAGCAAGCACCCGTATTTTGAGCCGCTCGAAAATGCAAAAAAGGCCGCCAAGGAATCAGGCAAGCCTTTGCTTATGCCGATAATCGGCGAAGTTGTTTATTTGGAGTAAGGTCACCTCTAAAAATTCATTTTCAAAAATATGGCTGCGACACTTCGCGCCGGTTGCATATTCATGCCAACTATACGGCTCAGTCATGCCCATGCAAGCATGGGCGCGACGTTCACCTTTTATAGTTGTCGTCATTCAAAGTGGCAAATACCTCCAGTATTCACCACTTTTCATTCCTGCCTGCACTCGGTCTCGCTCAAATTTTTTTATCAAAGCAATTTTTAGAGGTTCCCTTGATTCTCTGTTGAAATGCGCAGCAGTTAAATGCAATTACTAGACGCCGCAATTCAATGCGGTAATTAAACGCCGCGGAGGTCCGGGTCCCAGACGATTTTGTGGAGCTGTACCTGGAATCGGGCGTTGTTTTGTGTCATGACGCGGCTCGAAAGCATCCAATTCACGATTTCTTCGTACGGTAACTTTCCAAAAACAGGCGACACAAAAATGTGCGGCATATTCGAGGGGTCCGACGCGGATTTCTGCAACGAGCCGTCTGCGATTCGTGACGAATGATCCAAGATTTGCGAAAGCTGTGCCACGACGGATTCTGTCTCCTGCAAGTCTTCGACACTCCCGACAACGAACTTGAGCACGTCATCTTTGCAAAGCGTCGCAAGATTTTCCATTTTCATTCGGTCCGACATGCCGCTGCTTTTGCATTTCCAGTCCATCGTGTAGAAAAGGCCTGGAAGTCGCCATTTGCAAGGGACCGTTCCGTTTGTTTCTACGTTGACTTCAAAGCCTGCTTTGCTAAGCGCGGTCAGCAGATTCTCGACATCCGCATGAATTAACGGTTCGCCACCGGTGAGCGTAACGCATTTTACGCCAGATTCTGCGTGATATTTTTCAACAGCCGCAAGAATCTCCCCCACGTTCATGAACCAAAAATCTGAGCCTTCTACAGCGTACATCGAGTCGCAATAGCTACAGCGCAAATTGCAGCCGTGCAAACGCACGAATACAGCGGGCAGCCCCGTTCGAAGCCCTTCCCCTTCGATACTTTTAAAAATTTCGCAAACTTTCATAAAAATGCAGTTGTATATTACACTTCGTACTCGACGATGTTGCCTTCGCTTTCCTGAATCTGCACTTTATAGCAGTTGGGAACTTGTTCTTGAATCCAACGGGCCATATTTTCGGCCGTCGGGTTCACGTCAATAACATCATTCAAAAATTGATGATCGAGTTTGTCTTTGACAATATCCTTGATGTGCGAAAAATCGACGACCATGCCGTTTTCGTCGAGCGTTTCGGACTGGCAAAACACGGTGATAATCCAGTTGTGGCCATGCAATCCGCGGCATTTGCTTTCGTACGGGAGCGAGAGTTTATGAGCACCCGAAATTTCCATGCGCTTGATAACTCTGTACATATTAAGCCTCGTATTCCGTGGTGTCGTTGATGCCAGCTTCGGCGAGAGCCGCCTTGCGTTCCAAGCAAGTCGCGCATTTGCCGCAATGGATTTTGCCACCCTTGTAGCAAGACCAAGTTTCGCTGTAATCCAAACCAAGAGCTTTGCCTTTGCGAGCGATATCCGCCTTGGAAATGTTCGTGTAAGGCGCGTCAATTGTGATGCCTGCATACGTGCCAGCGCTGATTGCGGCGGACATGTTCTTCACGAATTCTTCGCGGCAGTCCGGGTAAACATCATGGTCGCCAAAGTGGTTTGCCATCATCACACGCTTGAGGTCGCGGCTTTCGGCAAGCCCTGCCGCCACAGAAAGCATAATGCCATTGCGGAACGGCACTACCGTCGATTTCATGTTTTCATCGGCATAGCTCCCTTCAGGAATAGCGTCTGCACCCGACAACAGCGACGACTTAAAATAATCGTGCATGAACTTGAGCGGGATTGTGATGTGCGGAATCCCGAGCTTTTCGCAATGCATTTTAGCAAATGGGATTTCTTTGTCGTTATGGTTACTGCCGTAATCGAACGAAACGGCTAGCGCAATATCGGCGGCACGTTCGTAAAGCAAGGTCACACTGTCCATTCCACCGGACAAGACCAGCAGTGCGTCTTTCATAAAATCTCCTAGTTTTGTTTAAAGTCAGGATGGGTTTCGAACTGACTTACGAGCTTCTCAATTTGAGAAGCTCTTTCTTAAATTTAGAAAAAGCGCGACGCTTTTCAAATAATAATTTGCGAACGTATCTTAAAAAACGTCAACGCCCAAATCGGAATCGCCATCCTTGATTTTTGCAAGGATTTCAAGGCCGGTCATGTCTTGCATCATTCGGATATTGTCGTTTTCCATTTCAAGATTTCCGCTAGAACCATAGCGGTTTACGATGATTCCGCGAATGGGCAAATTACGAGCGCGGGCGTATTCCACGGTGAGCACGCAAGCGTTGATAGAACCGAGCGAAGCCGTAGTCACGATGAGCAACGGGAGGCCGAGTTCCTTCATGATATCTACGAGAAAAATCTTTTTGTCGTCGTAACGGATGGGGCATATGATCCCCCCACTTCCTTCGGCAAAAATGAATTCGTGGCGGTCGCAAGCAGCCTTAAAATCCGCTTGAACTTTCGAAAGTTCAACGGGATTCCCTTCTTTTTGCGCTGCAAGATGTGGCGAAACCGCTTCTTTGTAAACGTAACTGACCAACTGTTCCTGCGTATCCGGGAGATTGGCAATGCGCTTGACGTAATCGGCATCGCCCGCAACCCATTTGCCATCACGAAATTCTGCACCGCTGAGAGCAGCCTTGTAGTACCCCGCATCGATTCCCGAATCGCGCCATTTTTTCACAAGAAGCGCCGTGACAAAAGTCTTGCCGACATCAGTACCCGTAGCTGTAATGAAATAACCTTTGGGCTTTGAGGTATGAGGTCGTTCACCATTGGCGAACTCTGTGGTTTGAGCTTGCAATTTTTCTTCAAACATAGGTTTATCCGTTTTTACGAGTCGTCATCCTGAACCCCAAAGGGGCGAAGAATCTAGTTGATTTTTGCGAACTCGTCATCCTGAACCCCAAAGGGGTGAAGGATCCAGTTAAGTCATGGAGAGCACTTCAGCAATTTCCTTGGCGGCTTGTGCAAGTTCCTCATGCGTATGCGTTGCCATAAGGCTTGCGCGGAGCCTCGCCTGCCCCTTTGCAACCGTCGGATATCGAATCGCTGGAATCAAAATACCGCGTTCCTGAAGCTTGGCCGAAGCATTCAAAGCAGCCGCCTCATCGCCGATAACAATGGGGATAATCGCCGATTGTGTTTGCGGGACTTGAAGTCCCACGGAGCGCAAAGCATTGCAGAAAAATTCGACATTTTCTTGAAGTTGCTGAACGCGCTCCGGATGCGCATCAATGAATTTCAAATTGTGGTAAGCCGCCGCAGCCACCGCAGGCGACATTGCCGTTGTAAAAATAAAACTGCGAGACTTGTTTTTCAAGAACTCAATCAATTGCTTGGAACCGGCAACAAACCCGCCTTCGGCGGCAACCGCTTTGCTCAATGTTCCAACAGTCACATCGGCATGTTCGCAATGGTAATGTTCCGCAAGCCCGCGCCCCATGCGCCCAATAACGCCCGTAGCATGAGCTTCATCAATCATGAGTAACACGCCATGCGCTTTCGCAATGCGCAAGAGTTCCGGCAAATTCGCCAAATCGCCATCCATGCTGAAAACGGCATCCGTCACAATGAGACCGCGGAAATTCGCAGCCACACCTTCCGCGAGCTTTTCTCGCGAGCAAAACTCAGCTTTCGCCGATTCAATCACGCGTTCCAAATCGGCCATATCGTTATGCTTGTACACAAAGCACTTGGCGCGCGAAAGGCGAATGCCATCAATGATGCTCGCGTGATTCAGTTCATCGCTGAAAATAAAATCGCTCTTGCCGCACAACGCCGAAATCGTCCCCACGTTCGCCATATAGCCCGTGTTGAACGTGATAGCAGCTTCTTCACCTTTAAATTTCGCGATAAAATCTTCGAGTTCTTCGTGCGGAGTCTTGTTGCCTGTTGTGAGGCGAGCGCCTCCGCTTCCCGTCCCCCATTCAAGAACAGCCTCGGCCATGGCCTGCTTGAGTTCTGGAATATTCGCCAAGTCGAGGTAAGAATTAGACGCAAGCAAAATCGTATCTTTGCCCGCAATCGTCACATGCGATGATTCCGGTGATGTAATATGACGCAACGTGCGATAAGTATTGCTCTCGCGCATCAACCGCAGCGGCTCAACCGTAAATTGATTTAAAATCTCGTTTTGCATAATCCAACAACCAAACTCAGGATGACTCTATATTTTTCTTTCGTATCTCGTCTGTAGCCACATTGTGGCGTCCTCTCGTCTATAATTCCACAAGCACCTTTTTCTTTTGCAAATACTCGATGCATTCTTCTGCCGAAGCCTTGCGCGAATCGAACAAGAAAATGCGGCCTCCGTTTTCGTCACCCATTTCCTTCATCTTCATGATGCGTGTATAACCAAGTTCCTTGCTTGCGACATAACCTGTCACATAATTTGGGTCATCGCTCACACAAAATTCCGCCACCATGCCAGGGGCATTCGCCACCTTGGTCGCAAGGACTATCGCTTCGTTAAAATGATTCTTGCAACTATCGACTACACTAGAATGCAATGCGTCCATATATGTCGCACGCACTCCGCGAGCGTGATCCGGTTCAAGGCGCGTTCCTGTTGCGATATCGTAAAGCATGGCTCCACGCATCGGGAATGTCTCGCGCAAAAGCTCAGGGAGTTTTTCTTTAAAATCCTTGAGAACGCCAAGATTCTCGCTTTGTTCGTCACTGCGAGCATCGCGAAGCAATCCATCACAAACCGTTTTGTTGACGAGTTCAAAAGCTTTATTAAGCCCTTGTTGCCATGTATCCACGTCGATTCGCGTAACCGGCAGCGCCTTTAAAATTTGAATATCGCTTTCGTGGATTTTTTCAATTTTGACGTTGATAAAATCTGGGTCACCTTTAGAATGCGTCATTGCGCGTCGAACCATTGCGGCACAAACGGCTTCAACGCTGTCGCGACCGACGATTCGTTCTGCACCCGAAATATGCTGTTCGTGTTTCTGTTCGCCTTCGCCCACTTGCTGCGACGCACGCATTTTTAAACTGTAGTAGTCCAAAATGGTCTCCTTTCGTGCGCCACAATTTAGTAAATGCCTTAACCTTTTTCATTGAAATGAATATATTTTAATCATTATCGGGAGCAATGATTTTTTTTGGTAAATGTTATGGGCAATTATAAAAGATTTATAGCAGATTTTCCTGTGAACTCTGCGGAGTTTTTCACAGCAATAACTTACGCCACAACGGAATTGTATATTTCGATGCATGTGCTAGATCTTGAAAATAAAACTGCCTACCCTATCAAGACTAACGAGTTCATCGACAAGTTTATGAAAAATGCTGATACTCTACAAGAAAGTATTACCAATATCATGGTAAACCTTGCTTGTCCGGAAAGCGTTGAAACCATCAAAAATTTTACGATTCTTTCGACATTGCCTGAACGCCTGAAGAACACGAATGTTATTTCAGAGATTTTTCACGGAAAGATTCATGGTTGGAGTAAGGCGATATTTGTACGCATTGGCGATGAAAAGCCTCTACGTCGAGTTCTGTATCTGGTCGAAAATGTGAATGCGCAAATGACAAAGCTGGAACAAGAGAAAGTGCTCTTGGAACAGAACCGTAAACAGCAAAATATGATCAATGCGCTCATGAACGGATACACTTCCGTTGTTAGCGTCGATTTTGCAACAGAAAAGGTGGAAATTTTCCGTATTAACGATCGAATCAAGAGCGCGCTAAAACTCATGATGGAACCGCCTCCGTTCAAGGTTCTTGTTGAAAAATATATCAATACGACCGTTCACGAAGAGGATAGAGCTAGTATCCGAAAAGTGATTGACGAGTCATATATTAAGGAATATTTGCAAGTCGGCGGCAGTTTCTCTAAAATATTCCACAATGAGCTTGGAATGTATGTCGAAATGAAGGTTGTGCGTACCGGCGAAGAAACTACAGTATTTGGCTTTACCGATAAGAATAACGAAATTACGGAGATAAACGATAAAATCTACAAGGATTCATTGACGCAGGTACTGAATCGCAAGTATTTTGACGATAAACTTGCAGCACGTAATTGTCAGGCTGTTGTGATGGCCGATATCGATTTTTTCAAGGATGTCAATGACAATTTCGGTCACCAATGCGGTGATGCGGCCCTTGCTGCCGTGGCATCGATACTGAGTTCATCGGTTCGGGGTTTGGACCGCGTTGTACGTTATGGTGGCGATGAATTCTTAATTTCGTTTAAGGGCATCAATCATGATGTCTTGAAAAATAGGCTTGAACAGATGCGTACAGAGGCTGAAAATATCAAGCTGCAAGATTATCCGGATGTACGGTTAACGATGAGCTTTGGCGGAACTTTCGGAGAAGGAATCGTTTCTGACATGCTTTCTTTTGCCGACAAGGCGCTTTATGAGTCCAAGAAAAAACGGAACTGCGTTACCTTAGTTCCGTTTGAATCAAATTAAGTTGTATTTATTCGTGGAATTCGTCATCGCCTTCGATAACTGGCGCGGGTTCACATTCTCCAATCAACTTGATTGCATCGCAAATGCGGTCTAGTTCAGCATCTGTCGTAATAAGCGGTGGCATCGTATAAACGTAATTGCAGAACGGCCTGAGCCATACTCCAGTTTCCTTAATGACTTTCAAGATATCATCGGCACTGGGCTTTGCCTTGAGTTCCAAGACGCCGATGGCGCCAAGCACGCGCACGTCAGCGGCATTTTCGAGACTGCGGAGCGGCTCAAGGTTTGTGCGGAGGCGGCTTTCGATGCGCTTGACCTTTTCGGCGTAGTTGCAACTTTCAAATAGCGAAAGCGAGGCGATGCCAGCGGCACAAGCAAGCGGGTTCGCCATGTACGTCGGTCCATGCATGAACGCAGGAATTTTGCTATTCGTAATCGTGTCCGCGACCTTCTCAGAAGCAACGCACGCAGCCATCGTAATTGAACCGCCGGTAAGTGCCTTGCCGATGCACATGATATCCGGCTTGATGAAATCGGCACTTTCCCCACCAATATTCGCGGTATGCATCATCGCAAATCGCGGGCCCGTGCGGTAAAATCCCGAGGCGATTTCGTCAAGAATCAGCAATATGCCATAGTGGTCGCAAAGTTCACGGAGGCGCTTGAGGTAGCCCGCATTGTAAAGCCACATGCCGTTCCCGCCTTGAAAAACAGGCTCGCAAATCACGGCGGCAATTTCGTTTTTATGTTCTTCGACAACGCGCTCCATCGATTCAAAATCGCTATCGTCCCAGGCGCTATCGAAACGGCAATTCGGGCGTTCCGCAAAGTAATGGTGCGGCATGATTCCGCGGAAAAGCACATGCATGCCATCGGGATCGCTCAAGGCCATCGCGCCAGCCGTGTCGCCGTGGTAGCCGCCCTTCAAGGCGACCAATTTACAACGTTCCGGGCGACCCAGCGCATGCTGGTACTGCACCGCCATTTTGGCGGCGCATTCCACGGCGATGCTTCCCGAATCCGCAAAGAAAATCTTGTTCAGGCCTTCCGGCAAAAACTTCACAAGCTTTTCGCCAAGTTCAATAGCAGGCTCGTGCGTAAAACCGCCGAACATCACATGGCACATCTTTTCGCTTTGCTTCTGGATGGCTTCGACAATTTCAGGAGCGTTATGCCCATGAGCCATGCACCACCAGCTCGAAACGGCATCGATCAGCTTCAATCCGTCTGCGGTTTCAATCGTTGTTCCGTGAGCTGATTTTGCAAGAAACCTTGCAGGAGTATTTTTTAGCGCAGCATAAGGATGCCACAAATGCTCGCTGTCAAAATTCAATAGCGTATTCATTTGCGGCGCAATATAGAAAAATAACCCAAAAATAACTCGGCCCTGGGTTTGCGCTTTCTTATCCGAAATACGACTTATCGAATAAAACTCGTGAATATTTTCTGCTTGGCGCTCGGCTGCGTAATTCCAGCCTGCTTGCCCGCATCGATACTCTTGAGGAGCCATGCCATATTGCGGCCCAGTTCCTTCATAATTTGCACGCCTTCTTCATCTTTCAGAACATCTTCGGGCTTAGAACCGTGCACCATATTCCAATAGCGCGATGTCACCAAAGGCTGCTGTGCGTAAGTCGGGTACTTGTTGAGCACATCAAGACTTGCGGTAGTTCCTGCGCGGCGTGCCGAAACCACATTTGCAGCCGGCTTGAACAAAAGATTTGCCTCTGCCACTCCGTAAAGACGGTCGAGGAACATCAGCATTTCGCCACTCGGAGAGGCATAATAGACCGGAGAGCCGTAAACGACACCATCTGCCGATTCCAAAAGTTCCTTGGCCTCGTGGACAACTTCATTGACTTCGCCATTGAGCACTCGCCCACCGACAAAAACGATTTTCGTTTCAATCCCAGCGGTCTTGAGCTCGTTAGCGACGATGCTGAGCGCCGTGTAAGTGCAACCGTTTTCGCGACGGCTGCCGTTGAACAAGATAACCTTCATTTGCACCTCCGTTCGGTTTTAGGTATCCTCTAAAAACTCATTTTCGAAAAATTGGCTGCAACACATCGTGCAGGTTCGCTCAATTTTGAATTAACAATTCAAATCATTTGGTTCGGTCATGCCCTCATAAATTTGGTCGCGACGCTCGCCTTATATGAATTTTTTTCAAAGCTATTTTTAGAGGCTACCTTTGAAAGGGAAATATAAACTTTATTTTTTTTCAATAGCTCAATTACAAGTTCTCATAAAAAAGTATTTACATAAATATTGATACAGTTGATACAAATTGTCTTTTGAAACCGTTTAGAAATGTTGGTTGAACTTCTTAACAAACTTATTTTTTTACCAGTGAGATAGGATGTCTTGGCTGGTGTATGGGTTGTTTTGGTGTGTGGGATGTTTTTTACTGATTTCTCATTGGAGGACTAATGAATATCAAGAAAACCGCAGTCAAGAGCGCTCTTGTTGTCGCAGCGCTCACTGCAGCAGTTAGTGCAAAGCAATACAGTGGAGCTGAACTTTTCACTAACGAAACATGGATGTACGGCAAGTTCGAAGCTCGCATGCAGATGGCAGCAGGTTCGGGAACGGTGAGTTCCATGTTCCTTTACCACAACGACTCTTATTTAGGCGGTAATGAACCCTGGGTCGAAGTGGATATCGAAATCTTGGGCAAGAACCCCAACAGTTTTCAGTCTAACATTATTACAGGTTACGGTCCCGGCAATGGTCAGCCCGATCGCAAGGTGACTAGCGAAGATCACCACACCATCAATCCTGCATCAAATCAGTCGTTCCACACCTACGGCATGGAATGGACTCCCGATTACGTTGCATGGACGCTTGATGGAAAGGTTGTCCGCAAGACCATTAAAGGTCAGGGTGACAAAAACCAAGTGCAAGATTTGGGTAAAAAGCCGCAGGGCCTCCGCTTCAATCTGTGGTCCCACGAAGATGCTGGTTGGGTCGGCGCATGGAACGACAATATTCTCCCGGTTTACCAGTTCATCAATTGGGTGAAGGTCTATGAATATAAGCCGGGTCAAGGCGATAACGGTACGGATTTCAAGCTTCTCTGGACGGACGATTTCAACACATTCGATGATAGTCGCTGGAGCAAGGGTGACTGGACTTTTGATGGCAACCGCGTCGATATCAGCCCGAGCAACATCTTCACGAAGGATGGCATGGCCATCATCGCGCTCACCAAGAAGGGCCAAGAAGGATTCAACGGACAGGTTCCGAAGGATAACGAACAATCCCCAGTTGTATCTAGCAGCAGTGTGGCTTCTTCTAGCAGTTCGCCTGCAAGTTCTTCGAGTGCTCCGGTTTCTTCGAGCAGCCAGCAGATTGATCCGCCGAGTTCTTCTAGCGTATCGAATGCAATTCATGGAATGCGCACGACTCCGACCGTTGTAAAGGAACACCGCAATCTCGTGAACGTCAAGGGAGCTAAGGTGAATCCGAGTGGTCACAAGCGTTATCGCGTGAACTTCGAATACTAATGGTGGCCGATTCTCTTTATAATTCTCTTTATCGCAAAGACCATGTGGTTTATACCGCATGGTTTTTTGTTAAATCTGCAAAATCAATGGTTTTTCGTTAAATTTTTTATTTTTTGACACAGAACTGTCATATTTCTTTTTGTATTTTTGATTTCGAAATTTCTAAAAAATAAAATAGGATAATTATATGGCTTATTTGAATAAGGTTATGCTCATCGGTAATATCGGTAAGGACCCGGAAGTTCGCGTCAACCCCAACGGTGGTCGCAAGCGCGTTTCGTTTTCCCTTGCCACGTCTCGTCGCTATCGTGACAACAATGGCGAACAGAAAGAGCAGACCGATTGGCATAACATCATCGGCTGGGGCAAAATTGCAGATATCGTTGAACAGCTTGGAATTCGCAAGGGCATGAGTCTTTATGTTGAAGGTTCCCTTACCAACCGTAGCTGGACTGACCAGACTAGTGGTCAAAAGCGCTATGTTACAGAAATCAACATGGATACCTTCCAGCTCCTCACTCCGCGTGGTCAGGGTGGCGCTCCGGGCGCAAGCGGTTTCAGCCAGACCGGCAGTTACCAGCCAAACAGCTTTAACGGAATGCAGCAGAATAGTGCTCCGGCCTATGATGCAGGCATGGCGGAAGAAGACGTCGATCTTCCGTTCTAATCTTAGACTGTCTGAATGAATCAAGGAATTGCAGAAATAACGCTCATCTATGCGCTGCCGCTTGGAATATCGTTTGTAACGATATTCGCAGCGTCAACGACTCATGGGCGTAATGCGAAAGTCGTCGGAGCCATTCTTTCGACTCTCACGGTTGTCATAGACTGCCTGTTCTATTTCGTAAAAAATACCATAATCGTCCAGAATGTCGAAGGTGGTATTTTGCTGTCGTTCTTTTTGCTTTTCTTGTTCAGCATTTTTTGCATGGTACAAAGCGAAGAATGGTCTACTAGAGCTTCGTTCTTGTTCTTCTCCATGTGCATGCTTGTCGGTTGTATTGGAATAGCCTGTTTTGAGCGGCCATCGTTGGTCCTCACGTCATCTTACTCCCCGACCGATTTTGTTACATACAATAAAAAGTATGAAGATTACATTTCGTCATTCGACAATGTAAACAGCGTTGCACAAGCGCAAGAAACAAATAATGCTGCTACACAAAACAGTTCCGTGCACGCCAATGCAAACATTGACGAAGAAATCGAACACGCACCAGAAGTGATGGATCGTCTTGATACGTATGCAGATAAAGCAGAAAACGTCATTGACAAGATGTTCGACATCATGCGTTCTATAGATTCCTTCGAACCGCTCGAACCGAACGCTGGTGAAATGGAACGCGAAAAGAGAAGTCAGCAGGCTCTTGCAATCAACAACAAGGCAACAACGCTGAATCGCAAGGCCATCGGGATTTTCCATCCGATGGAAGCCCGTGAAGCGCATTCAGAGCTTGTACAAGCATCTGAAACAATCCGCAGTGCATCGCATACGCTGTATTCTTACTGCCTCGCTGAAGATCAAGGTGACGCGATGAAGAAATACGCGCAGGCTCGTGACTTGATTGCAATCGCCAAAAGGCATATAGACAAGTTTAACAAGATTATTCAAAATTTAACGAACAATCAACCTCAACAATAAGAAAAAACAAAGGTTAAAACTATGATTCGTAACGTAGCGATCATGGGCGCCACCGGCGCAGTAGGTCAGGAACTCCTCAAGATCCTCGAACAACGTAACTTCCCGCTTCAGAACTTGAAGCTCCTCGCTTCCGAACGCAGCGTCGGTCGCGAATATGAATTCAAGGGTGAAAAGCTCAAAGTGGAACTCACTTGCAAGGACGCATTCAAGGGTGTTGACCTCGTGCTCTCTTCTGCAGGTGCAAGCGTTTCCAAGGAATTTGCTCCTATCGCTGTTGATGCTGGTGCAGTTGTCGTCGACAACACGAGCTTCTTCCGCATGGATCCGAACGTCCCGCTCGTTGTGCCGGAAGTGAACCCGGAAGACATTAAGCTCCACAAGGGCATTATCGCTAACCCGAACTGCACGACCATCATGATGGTTGTCGCTCTCAAGCCGATCAACGACTTGAGCAAGATCAAGACCATCCACGTTTCTTCTTACCAGAGCGCAAGCGGTGCTGGCGCAACGGGTATGGCTGAACTCAAGCAGCAGTATCAGGAAATCGTTGAAGGCAAGCCGGTCACTGTGAAGAAGTTCGCTCACCAGCTCGCATACAACCTCATTCCGCACATCGACGTGTTCACCGACAATGGCTACACCAAGGAAGAAATGAAGATGTTCAACGAAACGCAGAAGATCATGCACAGCGACGTCCGCTGCGCTGCTACTTGCGTCCGCGTTTCTGCACTCCGCTGCCATTCCGAAGCTATCAGCTTCGAAACGGAACGCGCTCTTTCTGTCGAAGAAGTCCGCAACGCTATCAAGAACGGCGAAGGCCTCCAGCTCTGCGACGATCCGGCAAACAACGTTTACCCGATGCCGCTCAACCTCATGGGCACGGATGATGTTTACGTCGGTCGTATCCGCAAGGACCTCGCTTGCGATAACGGCATGAACATCTGGATTGTTGGCGACCAGATCCGCAAGGGTGCTGCTCTCAACGCCGTCCAGATTGCAGAACGCCTGTAATCAAGCTTTGTCATCCTGGAAGCTTAGGTTGATGAGCCCGTCGAATCAGCCGGACCAAAGCCGATAGGATCTATAAGACAAGCAAAATTGAAAGCCCGTGCAGTTTTACTGCGCGGGTTTCATTTTTCGGATTTTTTTGCATACCATAAAATTAAAACAAGAACGCCTCCCTGTCGGGAGGCGTTTCTTTTTACACTGTTAAGTGTCTATTAGAAGCGGATCATTGCACTAAAGTCAATGAACGTGCCGTCAGCCTGGAAGAAGTTGCCAAGGCCAGTGAAGAGCTTTTCGCCGAGACCGAGTTCAACAGCAAGGAAATCCTTGTACTGATAACGGAAACCAACGGAGGCCGTTACGGCATCCATCACATCCGTAATTCTGTTAAAATCTTCGTTGTTGTTCTTCAAGAACTGGAATGCAACCCAGTCGTAGCCGACTTCGCCATAGAACATGAAGTTCTTGTTTTCGCCGACGAAGACTTCACCAAGCATGCTAGGCTGGAGAACTGCAGTAAGGGTGTAAACTTCAACTGGATCATCATAGTTTCTGTAAGCAAACACAGCACCGCAACCAAGAAGAATACGGGCATTTTCGTTTTCAAGAACAGAAAGACCGGTACGGAGATATGGAGAAAGTTCCCAGAAAGAAGCCGGATTGCCCGCCTTCTGGACGTCTCCATCAACTTCAGTTTCATTGAGGAAGTTCACAAATCTTGCACCCAAAGTCCAAGTGAAGTTCTTTGCCGTCGGAGCGTTCGTCAAGCTTAAGCCAATCGTGAGGCTGTCAAAACGGTCCTTCGATTCAGCACCAAGATCCGGATCCGTGTGGGTCTTCGTATGCGTGGTAAGCCAGTCAACATCGGCAGCTACATTCAAGCCGAAGAAACTTTTTGCGATTGCTGCAGCCCAGTCGTCGCCACCGAAAGTACGGCTTACAACGGCGTTTTCATTGCTGGTCCTGTCACGGCCAAGACCTGCACGAAGGTAGAAGCCGAAACCCGGAGCGGCATAACCGAGAGTGAGTCGGCCCAACTGGCTATCGTCATACGGAGCCTTGGAAATATCAAATGCTGTGAAGAAAGAACCGAGAGAAACGATTCCAAGCTTGTTGGTCGGTTCAATGTAGAAGAACTTGCGGTTGGCAAACAAGTTCGGATACGTGAGCAAAAGGTCCGTATTGTTTGCTGCAGCCATGTTGTTGAATCTGTTGTAGGACTTGCCGTGCAAAATCGCATTGAACGGAGTGCGCTTGGATTCTTTCGGAATTTCCGGAGCAACGAACGGAACCGGAGACGTAATGCTTTCAGAAGCTGCAGCCTGTTCTTCCTGTTTCTGGAGTTCCTGTTCACTCATAGACTGAGTTGAACTCGGCTGATAATAATCCTGTGCAAAAGCGACGCCGAAACTTACGAGGCCAATGCCAAACATCGTTTTTAAATTCATATTGTTTCCTTGTAATAAGTTTTTGAAGTTTAAGAAATAATATAATAATTTTAAGATTTTGTAACCATAAGCGCTTCGGGATTCAAGCACTTGAGTTCGTCAACCACGAAAAGTCCATCCTTGCGGATGAGCTTGTCATCGAACCAAATTTCGCCACCGCCATATTCTGGACGCATGATAAGCACCAAGTCCCAGTGAATTGCTGACTTATTGCCATTCGGAGCGTCTTCGTAGCACATGCCCGGCGTAAAGTGGATGCTTCCCGCTATCTTTTCGTCAAACAAAATATCGCACATCGGGGAAAGTACAAACGGATTGAAACCGATTGCAAACTCGCCCACATAGCGAGCGCCTTCGTCCGTATCGAAGATTGCGTTCAGGCTCTTGTTGTCGCCCGTTTCGCATGTCGCTTCGACAATTTTGCCCTGTTTGAACACGAGTCGAATGTTGCTGAACTGCTTGCCTTCGTAAAGCGTCGGCGTGTTATAGTGGATAACGCCTTCGATACTCCCCTGCACCGGCGCGGTATAGACTTCGCCATCCGGAATGTTCATGTTGCCGCAGCATGGCACTGCAGGGATATCCTTGATGCTAAACGTGATATCCGTATCTTTTGCCACGAGGCGCACCTTGTCCGTCTTGTTCATGAGATTGACCAAATGTTGCGCTGCTGAGGCCATCTTCGGATAATCGGCAAGGCATGCCTTGAAGTAAAAGTCCTCGAAAGCTTCCGTGCTCATCTTTGCGCCTTGAGCCATCGACGGATTCGGCCAACGCAGTACGCACCAGCGCGTATTGTTCACTCGGTAGTTCAAAACATCCTGAGTGATTTTTCTGTACGTAAGCATCTTCTTATCGTCAATATCGCAGTTTTCCATCGCATTGTTCATCGCGCGGATAGAAAGGTAGGCTTGCATCTGCTTCATTTCATTCATCGCAAGCTCTGCAGAAATTTTCATCTGATCTTCAGAAGCCGAGCGTATGACTTCACGGCGTACGCGGCTATTGTAGTTGTGGACAAAAGCATTGCCACCGACTTTCGCGACTGCTTTAATGAGCTCTGTCGAAAGTTCATCCGGCGTGTCGGTCGTTTCGATTAAGATGTTTTCGCCAGCCTTAAGTGCAATGGCGTTGTTGATTAAATTTTCTGCAAGTTGAGTAATACGAGGATCTTTCATAAATTCATCCCTTATAAATAACATAAGAAAGCCGACGATAAAATCGCCGACTTAAATTTACAAATCTATTTCTCTTTATTCCACTCCAATCCGCTATTCTGTGAACGTAAATGGAATTGTAACTGTCGTATTACCCGATTTAATTGCACCAAAACGCCAAGTACTAACTGCATTCTTGATTTCAGAATCGAATTCACCGTAACCCGTTGTAGAATTGACGATGGAATTGCTGATAACGTCACCACTCGGTGCAATTGTGAATTTCAATGTAACCTTGCCCTGGAATCCAGGTTTCTTTTTCAGATGCTTATTGTAGATGTGGCGAAGTCCAGGTGTACGCTGACGCACAATCTTCATGATGTCAGAAGCAGAGCGTGAGCCGCCTCCAGCACCCATGTCGATTTCCTTCATGGAAGGAATGGCCATTTTACCCTTCATGCTCTTGGTTGAAATGCGACCGGCAGCGCCGCCCAACAACCCTCTCATGCCATCACCAATTCCACCGCTTCCGCCACCAAAACGGCCTTCATTGAATCTTCCATCAACTTTACCGCGTGTGGCACCAAGCGTTGTGTTTCCAGAAGTTCGAATAGAATTGAGCGTCGTAAGAACGTGGTCAATATCCTTTGCAAATTTCTGGTTCGTCCAATCGAATGCACTGTTGCTTGCTTTTTTAGTATTTGCGGCGAGATATTTGAGAACCCCGATTTTTTCAGGAGCTTTCGGTTCGCCCTTACCGGTTCTCGGGCCGCCACCTCCTCTATGTTTACGAACAACTTTTTCTTCATGTTTCTTTTCTACTTTGTCTTTTTTCGGTTCATCCTTTTTTACAGGAGCCAAGGAGACATTCGATAGAACTGGATCAGCAGCAGTATCGAACAGAACCTCATCGATAATACGTTCATACGTAGAAGCCCAAAAGCCAAGAGCTAACGCGACAATCAGCGATACGCTTGCAATGCGCACCATCTTCTTGTCGGAATCTGGCATCAGGGATGCGATGAACGCGTCTTGTTTTTTATTTGTCGTTTTCATGATTTTATCCTCCCTTTTCACAAGGAAATTGGATGTTTATGTTTTTCAGGTATCAGCAAACCAACTACTCCGTGAGCGGAGCATTTAGTTTACCGAATGGCAACATTTCGTAACAGGACTTTAAGGCAAGCCCTTTAATCGAACTGTTACGCGAAAGCGTTGCGCGATTTAACTACGCATTTGGGGTGCGCAATTATTTCGTTACTTTATTTAAAGTTTGAAATTTGAAATTACAAAATAAGGGGAATTACTTTGTATAAACCGCTTACTTCGTTTTCATTTGTTTGAAGTAAGAAACAACCCAAACCCTTATCACACCCATAAAGTACCAATAAAAATTTTAAGAAAACAGTTCAAAATAGTAAAGAAAATTTCATACGTTGAATTGTAAACTGCGACAAAATAAGGCTTTGCGCGTCGTTGTTGAGATAGAGAACGATTTTGAGTTTTATCACTGCCCTTGATTTTTACAAAACTTAGCCCAGTATAATTTATTCCAATTTGGAAGGAAAAGCCGCTTTACGGCAGTTAAGAGTTCCAAGTTACTAGTTACCGAGGTTGCTTCGCTATTGTTGAGAGTTCTAAGCTACTGAGGCGACTTCGTTGCAGTTCTAACTAATAACTAGTAACTAAAATATGTACCCTCCCCGCCCATATTCAACGCGCTTTCTTAAAACTTGACTATATTATTGTTATCATGAAACTTTTAGCTACTCCTCCTGATTTAAATAAAATTGCGCGCCCGAACTGGATTGAAATCAATTTAGACGCCCTTTGTGAAAACATCAAGTTTATCAGAAGCCAAATTCCCGCTTCGACAAAGATTTTGCTCCCCGTCAAAGCCGACTCTTACGGTCACGGAAGCCTCGCCTGCTCTTTCGCCGCCAAGGCCGGCGGTGCCGACTACTTAGGTGTTGCGCACATTAGCGAAGGCATGATTCTTCGCCAGTATGGCATGGACTTGCCGATTCTCGTGCTTGGCCCTTGCACACCCGCAGACTTTGCTTATTTTGTTGAATTCCAACTGACAGCTGCCATTACGGATCTGCGCACGGCAGTCGCATTCGATCAGTTCCTTGGTGAAACAGGAACGACTTGCAAGGCTCACCTCGCGATAGACACTGGCATGAACCGCTATGGTTTCGATGCGGAAGACTTCAACAATATCCGTGCAGCGCTCACCCTCAAGCATTTGAAGTTCGAAGGAATGTTCACGCACCTTGCCACAGCTGACATGCCGGGGAATCCGAAAACGGAAGTGCAAATCCAGCGTTTCACTCGCCTTGTGGATGTTCTCGAAGCAGAAGGTCTCCGCCCTGCGATTTGCCATTGCTCTAGTTCCGCAGGCACGCTCACGCACCCGGAAAGCCACTTTGACATGGTGCGTCCTGGCCTTGCGCTTTACGGTTACAACTGCATGGGTGCTGCACCATCTCCATGGCCACTCAAGCCCGTCATGAAAATCAAATCGACCATCCGCCACGTGCACGATGTGAAGCCCGGTGAAACCGTTAGCTACGGCGGTTACTGGGCCGCACAACAGCTCACGCGCATTGCAACTATTGCGATTGGTTATGGTGACGGTTATCTTCGTGGCGAATACAACAAGGGATTCGTCTTCATTCGCGGTCAGCTTTGCCCGATACTCGGACGAGTGTGCATGGATGCGACCATGGTCGATGTAAGCCACATTCCTGATGTGCAAGTTGGCGAAACCGTTGATGTTGTGAACGGAGAACTCGACTTCCGTATTTCAATGGAAAGCGTTGCCGACGAGCATCATACGATTCCGTATGAACTCACGAGCCGTGTGGCACGTCGCCTGTACCGCAAGTACTACTGGAAGAACCGCCTCGTACGCTGGGACTACTTGAAAGATGAATTCGGCGTACAGGAATACAAGGAATATCCCTTGCGTTAGGATGCTTCGCATGGCATGAAGTTCGATGACCCGAAATTCACAAAGATAAGCCACCGGAACGTCTGGGGCGAATGGACCTTTGTCTTTGAAGGATCAAAACTTTGTGGCTTAAAATTTCAAGGTTCATCGAACGAAGCCAAGGCGGTGCGGGCCAGTAGCGTGCAAGCTTGCGCCTATGCAAGTCCCGACATCGAAACTGAATTAAAAGGTTATGTTCGCAATGCCTACCGCAAGGCGGTGAACGAACTTAATTTGTACCTCGCAGGTAAAATCTGCGAGTTTTCTATACCCATAAAAATCTACGGCACCGAGTTTCAGAAAAAAGTTCTTGAGTTTACGCGTAATATCCCCTACGGAAAAACTGTGACTTACAAACAAGTTGCAAAATCGATTGGTGAACCTCAGGCCACGCGTGCCGTCGGGAATGCTCTGCATAACAATCCGCTCCAAGTCATTATCCCTTGCCACCGCGTTATTGATAGCCGTGGTCACTTGAGCGGATACACGCTTGGAGTCGGCATAAAAAGAAGGCTCCTCTGCATGGAGGGAGCCTTACCGAATGAGCTTATATTTGATTCATAACGTCATACTGAGTTCGAAGAACGAAGTATCCAGTTAAATTTTTCTGGATCCTTCACGTTGTTCAGGATGACGTTTTCATTACGCACATTGTAATGCGCCGAGCATGTCATAGACTTGAGCTTCGACGCTCAAAAGTTCCATGTCGTAATTGGGAGCCCATTCTAGAATAGATACGTTGTTATTTTGTGCGTATTCACGAAAAAGTCTTGTATCGCCAACAGAATGACTCAAAAGAACCGGGCAGGTGTTGTTATGAACGTTGAGACTTTCGATAAGTTTGTCAGACTTGAATCCGTAAGACATGTTAAATACGAAATCGGCGTTGGCGCAGGCTTCGTCGATAATGTCCTTGTCAGACTTGGAGTCACAAGCAAATATTTCACCAATTTCGATATCGCCGAGAGCTTTAACGACACCGTCTTTGATATCTTTAAGCATGGACAAAAGCCCATGACCCAAAATTGTATCTGATCCCCAGATTAAAACATTCATACACTCACCTTCTTATTTATATTGTGTAAGAAAAAGTAGATTCCAACCTTACATTTTTATTACGCGTAATATATAGTAAAATTTACATTCAAATAGTGTAAAAGATTAAAATTTTTATACAATTTATTGATAAATATCACATGGATATAGTTTTCAACTATGACTGGTGAATGGTTGATTTTTATCGAAGGCTTTTTCAATCAAAGGTTGGTTGACTTTTGATGTCTGTAGCGGCGGCTCAAAAATGCAAATGCATGCATTTGCGCTTTACTCGCCTTGCACGCTTTTACTATATTTACGCTCGGAATTTTTAACCAAAAACCGCGTTTTTTGCGGGATTAACAAAAGGAATAAACAATGTCCGAAAATCTCTCTGTACTGACCAAGGCCCGTCAGGCCTATCAGCCGAAGCTCCCGGTGTCCCTCAAGAATGGCGCCCTCAGCGTGAAGATTAACAAGGGTGCAGCTAC
>Ga0310786_10003760_pt1 | contig 21736 bp, 19 predicted proteins | sample AusTroGonzalo_MG_FD_203881 | JGI IMG/M metagenome (GOLD analysis project Ga0310786, IMG submission 203881) | Bovine rumen microbial communities from tropical cattle in Woodstock, Queensland, Australia - Gonzalo_03 (v2) (version 2) | ecosystem: Host-associated > Mammals > Digestive system >...
ATATTGCTTATGGATTTTTCCTGGATCGACCAATTATCGCTCCCAGATTTCAAATGTGGTCGGATAATCGTTCTTTTCGTCAGCTTCAAAGCGTTCTTCACTGACCTTATGCCAACCTTCGCCCCATTCCGGGAACAGCACATCGCCATCCACATCGGCAAGTACGCGAGTCACATACAGCTTTTGCACCAAGGGCATGGCTTCGCGGTAAACCGCCGCGCCGCCAATAATAAAGCATTCTGTTTCATGGGCGGCGCGAGCAGATTCGATTGCCTGCGAAAGATTGCTGCAGACAACGCAGCCCGGAGCTTCGAATGCCGGATTGCGCGTAAGCACGTAATTCGTGCGGTTCGGGAGCGGACGTCCGATATCGTCGTAATTCTTGCGACCAAGAACAATCGAATGTCCTGTCGTAATCGCCTTGAAACGCTTGAGGTCAGCGGACAAATGCCAAGGCAAGTGTCCGTCGCGACCGATCACATTGTTCTGAGAAATTGCAACAATTGCAGAAATCAGCATCTCTTTGTCTCCCGCCTAAACTACACCGCAATCGGTGCCTTAATCGTGGGCCACGGGTCGTAATCGACAAGTTCGAAATCTTCGAACTTGAATTCAAACAGATCCTTGATTGCCGGATTCAACTTCATGGTCGGCAACTTGCGCGGCGTACGCGAAAGCTGTTCCTTGACCTGGTCAAAGTGATTCGAGTAAATATGCGTATCGCCCAGCGTATGCACAAATTCGCCCGGTTCATAGTCACAAACCTGGCAAAGCATCAAAGTCAAGAGAGCGTAAGAGGCAATATTGAACGGCACACCGAGGAACGTATCGGCACTGCGCTGGTAGAGCTGGCAGCTGAGTTTGCGCTTACCCGAAGCCCCTACACCGCCCACGTAGAACTGGAACAGGCAGTGGCAAGGCGGCAAAGCCATCTTGTCAACTTCGGAAACGTTCCAGGCACACACCAAGTGACGGCGAGAATCCGGATTGTTCTTGAGGCTGTTAATCAAGTTCTGGATCTGGTCAATGTGTCCACCATCAGGAGTCGGCCAGCTGCGCCACTGGTGACCATAAACCGGCCCCAAGTCGCCATTTTCATCGGCCCATTCATCCCAAATGGTCACCTTGTTATCGTGCAGGTACTTGATATTTGTATCGCCCTTCAAAAACCACAGCAATTCATGAATAATCGAACGCAAATGCAATTTCTTGGTCGTAAGGCACGGGAATCCTTTAGAAAGGTCATAGCGGCACTGGCGGCCAAATACGGAGCGCGTTCCCGTACCCGTACGGTCAGAACGATCCACCCCGTTTTCCATAATATCCTTGAGCAGGTCTAAATACTGTTGCATATGAGTAATTTAATAATTTATTCGCCAAAAATTTCTACGCGCTTGTACTGTTTCACCTTTTTATCTTCGGTGACCGCTTTTTCGCGTAAAAGGGCGTTAACGGCCTGCAAAATCAGGTCTTGGGTATGCTTGGGCACGGGCTTTTTGCCGAGGCGCGCCTTCTGCACCATTTTATGATTCAAATTTGCGGGGAGCATTTCCACGAGATCGTGGTTTGTGGCTTCAAGAGACTGGAGAATTTCATCGAGTTTAGTCATAAACCCTAATATAAAAATCCCCGCTCCTACTTTCTGACTAAATCCGACTTCATCGACGCTTTCATGGCATACATGCGTTCATCAGCCAAATGGTACACGTTTTCTGTTCCGACAGAAACGCTTTCCCCGGAGCCCGCATTACCTTTAACAAGTTCATGCCGATATGCAATACCATAAGCCACTTCCAACGGAATCGGCAACTTTACGCTACGTTCCTTCTGCAAGTCTGCCATCATCGAAAGGGACAGACTCACGTCGCTAACATGTTCGTTTCGCACGATTACCAAGAATTCGTCACCACCCACACGGATAACAGAACCAACCCCCATAAAGGCTTCTTTAAGCACCTCGGCAAAAGTCTTTATCAACTTGTCGCCGGCACGGTGACCATGGTTGTCGTTCACCAACTTGAGCCCATTCATGTCGATACTTATAATGGCGTAGTCGCTATCGCCTTTATCAAGTATACCGAAAATCTGCAAGCACTTGGCTCGGTTGTAAAGCCCGGTAAGCGCATCTTTATAGGCTATTTCCGACAAGGCATCTTTCTCCGCCTTTTCAGAAAGCAGCTGATATATATAAACTAAATAACTGAGCACAAGCAACAAAACGAATGCAGACGTTCCAACCGGAAGCAACGTCATTTCAAGAACGGAATGTTCCATATGCACGTACTTGGCTACGTAATAGCGGACAAGGTCAATCACCGCAAAACCGCCGAATATGGAAACTCCGGCCGAAAGAATTTTACCCGGGGTATCGAAATGACGGTTATACAAGATTCCCGCACAAATCATATAGCCCAGCCCAATCATCGCATAAAGATGGAAGAACCACAATGTCCTGGGGAATCGCAATATATGCGTTCCGTTCAAAATGGTTGTCGTCACCAGAATAATGATGCCCACGGCAGTCACCACAAACAAGCCCCACCAACGCGCACTGCTAATTTTCTTGTAATGCATGTGCAGCAATAGCAGACATAGCGGAATTGGGGCGGCATAAAGGCTCACATATTCCAAGTTTGTATTGAACGAAAAGTCAAGCGAAAAGATTTGAATCAATCTCGTATAACATATCGTCCATAAGCCCAAACAAAAAGAAAGAACACCCGTCATCAAAATACGGAAAAACTTTATTCTATAATAGAAGGCTCCCAAGCAACAGAACAGGGACAACGCGCCAAACAAAAGCGAGCACACCCCTACAGTCAAAGACATGGAATGTCTAGCAAAGAAATCCCCATAAGCGTACCTCGCCGGAACCACTTCCATGATCGGCAAAGCATCCCACGCATCGTCTTCGGCCATATGGAACCGAAGTTCGAACATTTTGTTCTGATACTGAGCAACTCCCAAATACACAAAATGAAGGCTACTTCCAACCATATTCCCTTCCGTGAAATCCTTTTTGCCACTAGAATACAGCAAAACATTTTCACGGAACGCTTCTACAAAAACATGGTAGGTTTCAAAGCGCAGCACAGGATTGTCTGGAAAATTCGAGTCGAGCCGCCGTCTCAAAATAACGGAGTCTCCCCTACTTATGCTATTGCTTTCAAAGGCAAAATCCTTAATCGAGGGAATTTCAGTCGTATCGCCGTGGAAAATAAGCGTCCAACCTTCATCAAGATTAATCAATGAATGGCTTTTTCCTTGCTCAAGAATATTCGCAATTACCATGTTGATTAAAGAAGTCAACGCAATGGCGAGTATCCAAGTCAATATTTTCCGACGTTTATCCACAATAAACCTCAGTGCTCCCTTATAAAAATTAATCTAATAAAAGATATCGGGAAAAGACCTAAAAAAATGCATTTTTCATTGTTACCAAAAGTGCACAAAAAAAATCCCCGGCCCTAGGGGTCGGGGATAATTTCAATGGTTTACAGGTGGATTACTGCACCAAGTTGCTTTCGCACTGAGTACCGTCGTTATCCGGCGTTACGAAGTGCATTTCGATACGGCGGTTCATTTCGCGGCCTTCAGCAGTGCTGTTGTCGTCGATCGGGCAGCTAGAGCCCATACCGATAGCCTTGATACGATCCTTCTTCACGCCAGCCTTGGTGAGGGTCTTCATCACTTCCTTAGCGCGGTTTTCGGAAAGCTTCTGGTTGGTCTTTTCCTTACCCACGTTGTCGGTGTGACCCTGGATCACAATCTTCAGGTCCTTATAGCTGTCGTCTTCGACGAGCTTCTTGGCAACACCCTGGAGAATCTTGCGAGCGTTGCTTTCCAAGGTAGCCTTACCGCTCTTGAAGGTCACTCCATCGAGCTTTTCAGCAGCCTTCTTCGGGCAGCCGTGGCCATCGTCACCCGGTTCATCCGGGCAGCGGTCGATACCAGTACAGACGCTTTCGAATTCCTTCTGGAGCTTCTTGGTTGCAACCCATTCAGAGCAGACGCCGTCCTTATCCGGGTCCGGATCGTCTTCAATCGGGCAACCCTTATTCCATTCAGGACCAGCTTCGAGTTCGCAACGGTCGTAGCCATGGCACATCTGAGCGAACTGGTCAAGCATCTTCTGCTTGGTGACCCACGGAGAGCAGAGGGAGTCGCCATCCGGGTCCGGGCTTTCCATCGGGCAGCCCTGAGCAAATGCTTCACCGGCTTCGGTCGGGCACTTGTCAACGCCAGCGCAAATACCATCATACTGATCGAGCATGTTCTTTTCGGTTACCCACGGATCGCAGAGGCCATCCTGGTCGGTATCCGGGTTGCCGAGCGGGCAGCCTTCATTCGTTGCCGGGCCGAGTTCGGTCGGGCACTTATCGATACCCTTACAAGACTTGTCAATGAACCATTCCTTAGCCATTGCTTCGTCTTCAGCAGCCTTTTCGAAGTAGAAGCCCATCTTCTTTTCAGTTACCCACGGGTCGCAGAGGCCGTCGTTATCGGCATCCGGATCATCCCAGGCGCAACCCTTGTTGGCAGCAGAACCGGCTTCACCCGGGCACATGTCGTAACCCTTACAGATGTCGGCGAATTCGTTCATGACACCTTCATCGGTAATCCACGGAGAGCAGAGACCGTCACCATCCGGGTCCGGCTGCTTAGTCGGGCAACCATTGAATGCCGGAGAACCAGCCTGAGCCGGGCAATCGTCAATGCCTTCGCAAACGTTAGCAAACTTCTTGAGCATCTTCTTCTGAGATACCCAGGCATCGCAAACGCCATCACCATCAGCATCCGGATTGTCAAGCGGGCAACCATCGTCGCCTTCGCCAGCTTCGTTCGGGCATTCATCAACGCCTTCGCAAACTTCAGCAAATTCAGATTCAAAGCCCTTTTCGGCAACCCAGGCATCGCAAACGCCGTCTTCGTCAGCATCCGGATTACCCAGCGGGCAACCCTGATTCAGACGGTGACCGATATCGTCCGGGCACTTGTCTTCGTCATCCGTAATGCCATCGCCATCGCGGTCCTGAGCAAGCAGGAAGCCGCTCCAAGTGATACCACCATAAATCGCAAGATTCGGGTTCACACGAATGCGATCGGCGCGAACGGCATCCTTTTCAGCGTATTCATACAAATTAAGGTCATACATGCCGGATTCATTAATCCCGTTCACATAAGTGAAGCCTCCGTTACGGTCACCATCTCTCAGGACTTCGACATTATTCAAATACTTGTCGCCGCCCAGGTAGAAAGATGCACCCATGTGGATATCAACGCCCACCGGCAAGTGGAACACCAAGGCAGTTGTCAACTGCATCATGTCAAGCTTGTCAGTTTGTTCACCACAAACCTTCAGTCCGCTAAATTTATCCAACTGACAAGACACAAGGTCATCCGTCTGGATATCCCAATAGAATTCAGCAAACAGCGACATGAAATCCATAAAGTAGATTTCAGCGGCGGCACTCATGAACGGGAGCGACATATATTCATCGCTCAGCACATAGCGATAACCACCATTCAAGTGCAACAATAACGGAACACCATCACCGCCATCGAGCTTACTAATATCCATTGTGATAGCAAGGCCACCCTTAAGGGTCATCGCATTTATACCAAACGGAGAAGCAACGCCGTTTGTCTTGTTGATGTATTCCGGTTCACGAATCCAGAGACCCTGTTTTTCGGCATTTGCCGTCTTAAAGGTAAGACCGCCAAACACAGCGATATCGAACACCTGGTCTTCAGGAAGCGGGAAACGAGCCTTCAAATCGGCCTTGAGGTTACCAATATATCCAACCTTCGTATTGGAAATAACGCCGTTATGATTGATGTCTTCGGCGGTAAACTGGTCATAGTAAACCGGCAAGGTAAAGCCCAAATCAAAGTAGTGCCAAATGCCAATGGCAAAGCCGACATAAGCAGAAGCTCCCAAGAAGTCCTTCACTTCTGCATCACGTTCTAGCCCATACATATAGCCACTAGTCATATCAGCATCAGCATAACTTTCTTTTAGAGCTATATCATTATCGTTATTCGGGAACATGTCGTTACCGAAGGTCATATCGCCCAAAAGGGTAAACACTAGTTTGGAATGGCCAAGGGACTGAGCAGACTGGGTCTTATTCACACCCACAAAGCCTTCCTTGTTTATCGTCTGGGGATGTCCAGCAAAGGCGGAAGCCGCCAAAGCAAGGGCAAGACCCATAGCTACCTTATTCATAGCATCTCCTTATAGTGGGCAACTACCAAACAAAGTCACCCGATTCAACTATTGTAAATATAACTTATTACTTCAAAAAACAATAATTATATGTTTATTTTTTTGATATTTAGTCAAAAAAACGCATTTGTAAACGTTCTTAAACATGATTTTTTGCTATGCATTTTTCAACTAAACCGGACTGAAAGTTTTCTCGAACAGTTCCGGATTTTTTCTGCAAATGCTAGTAAAGCCCCCCTTGCCCACAATGATATGGTCGAGCACCGGAATCTGAAGAATTCGCCCCGAAGCACAGAGAACCCGCGTAATCGCCATGTCATCGAGACTCGGCTCGACAGATCCAGAAGGGTGATTGTGCGCAAACACGACTGAAACAGCGCGGTCTTCAATCGCTTTTGCAAAAGCTTCGCGCGGGTGTACCGGAGTCTTGTTGACAAGCCCCGTCGTAATTTCATGAACGCGAATCACGCCATTCACCGAATTGAGCGTGACCACTACCAAGTGTTCCTGCTCCTCGTATTTCAAGAACGATAACCTAGACACAAGGTCTTCTGGCGAAACAATCGGGTTTGACTTGTTGCTCAAGATATAGCGCCCCGAAAGTTCCAAACAGGCTAGCACCTGCGCCGCCTTCACCCTACCAAGGCCGCGAATTTTCCGAATTTGGGCAAGTGTCGGCACCTGCGTTTGGTTCGAAAGAAAATCCGAAAGGCGCCGCGACAGTTCAAAAACATTGCAGTCTTGGTTCCCGCTCCCCAAAATCAGGGCGAGCAGGTCTTCGTTCGTGAGTGCAGAAGCCCCGAACTTTTCAATTTTTTCGCGAGGCAAGTAACGAGTCGACATTTTTTCGTGAAGCATCATTGCATTTTGGTTCATAACGTATCCTTTTTAGAGAGTGGTTATACCTTCTATACGCCAAAATCGGGAAAACCGTCTGATTTTGTCCCTTATTTTTCTCACATTTTCTAATTTTGGGTAAAAATGAACGGAAGGTCCCCATGGAATTAGGCAAATTTAACCGCGCCCGAGTAGAAGAAATCATGCCCCAGGGCTATTACCTGGAACTAGAAACCGGCGGTCGCGTACTGCTTCCCGGCAAAAAAGAAGAATTCTCGCTCCAAGAAGGCGAAGTTCTTGACGTATTTGTCTATACCGATTCAGAAGACCGCCCCATTGCAACGCTCGACAAGCCCTACGCTACTGTCGGCGAATTTGCCGTGCTCGAAGTCAAGGATGTAAACCGTTTTGGAGCATTCTTAGACTGGGGCCTGAACAAGGACTTGTTCCTCCCCTACAAGCAGCAACTCGGCGAACTCAGGCGCGGCGACCGTTGCGTCGTATTCATTCTCGAAGACGACAAGAGCAACCGCATTGTCGCGACCGAAAAAATCAAGAGTTTCTTGGATCCTGACACCTCGGAACTGCACCTTGGACAAAAAGTTCAACTTGCCGCCTACGAAGTTACCCGCGACCATATCGATTTTCTGGTGGACTACCGCTACACGGGCCGTTTAATGATTACGCCCAACACGCCGCGCATCTATATCGGCGATACCATGGCGGGCTATATCCAGCGCTTTACCGAAGACGGCAAAATCACCTTGAACCTCACTCCCGTGGGCTACAAGGGTATCATGAAGAGTGAAAGCCCGGCAGCCATTCTGAAAAAGCTTGATGAAGCCGGCGGTTTCTTACCGTACGGCGACCACAGCGATCCCGAAGAAATCCGCCGCGAATTCGGCATGTCCAAGAAGACCTTCAAGAAAATTCTTGGTACGCTTTTCCGCGAAGGTCGGATTATCCTTTCCGACGACGGTTTCCGAAAATGTTAGTTGGTAGAACTTAGTTGACGTATTCCACGGGAACTTCGTTTTCGTTCAATACGCGAAGTTCAATGCGGCGGTTCTTAATGCGGCCCGCTTCAGTGGCATTCGATGCCCTCGGCTGGCTAGAGCCGTAACCGCTTGCCGAAAGGCGACCGCGGTCAATGCCGTGATCGACCATATAAAGGAATACCGTGTAAGCGCGCTGTTCAGAAAGCGTCTGGTTAAACGCATCGCCGCCCTCGGAACTGGTATGTCCCTGAATTTCTATACGGGCATCGGGATTTCTTTTTAGGCCTTCAACAGCCTTATCCAGAATTTCCATGGACTCCGGTTCCAGTTCTGCGCTTCCCGCCTTAAAATTCACACCGACCAATTCGACTCGCGTGTCATCGAAAACAACCGTCATGCCGCCCGTACTTGCCGTGAGAGACACATAAGGAGTCGAGCCGCATTCAAAAGGTCCTGTCACGCTTTCACAGAAAATCGAATAAGCATCTTCACGCGGAATATGGAACGTTGCTTCGCCTTCGGCATCGGTCGTAACAGTCAATTTATTATTAGGATTGTTCTGGCCAACAAACGAAAGCTTTTTATGCGCTTGGGGGACATCGTCATTATTGGTGTATGTCACTGTAAGTACAGCATGCGTCTTATTGGGGAGAATATCGCGAGCCCAAGCAGGTTTGGCCAAAAGATTTACACACAAAACAGCAAAAAAAACGTAAAAAAAGCAAAAATGAAACAATTTCACGGAACACTCCTTAAAAGCGGGCCGAAATTTAGAAAATTATTTCTAAATTTGGACACGAAAAACAAAACCCTCCAAGGAGTAAACATGAAGTTCAGGAAAATCGCAGTGGCCGCCCTTGGCATGAGCATTTCGGCATTTGCCGGAGATCTCACAGACAATATGGCCCTCAAGGGTAACGTACAGACCCAGGCCACCAAGTCCATCGCCGACGATGACAACAACTTCAGCAGCGGCTGGATTCGCGCCAACATCGGTGGCCAGTACAAGAGCGAAAACCTGGACGGTACGATTATGCTCCGTATTTTTGCCCCGGAATTCGGCAACAAGGTCAAGGACGGCGATGGTAAGGTCACCTACTACGACAAGATTCTGGCCGACCTCTACTGGGTAAACTACAAATGGGCTCTTAACGAAAACAACCAGATGAATTTGAAGATCGGTCGCTGGAAGACCGACTGGTCGCAGTCTACCAACTTCGGTACCTATGTCGACAAGGATTTGACCAAGCGCGGCCTCTGGATGCGCGATTATAGCCACAACGCTGTCGAACTCGGCTGGAAGAGCGGCCTCAATCAACTGAACGCCATGGTTGCCGCCAAGAACGGAACCGCAAACCAGGGCTATGTTCGTATCGAAGACGACATGAAGTTCACCTTCCCGCTCGAAGTCAAGGTTGCCTACCGTGCAAACCTGGTTGACGTCGTGCAGAACACGGCCTATGTGACTCACCGTCTTGCCGCCTACGCCAGCTACGAATTCCTCCCGATTCTCCGTGCCTACGGTGAATACGCCTGCATTTATACGCAAGATGATGACCTGGATACCGGCGCAGACAACTATCTCGCTCCCGAATCCAAGTACTTCCAGCCGGGCATCTATTACCAGCCGTTCTACCTGGGTCTCGACTTTGCCCCGGACAGCAAGATCCTGAGCACCATCATGAGCCACCTCATGGTTGAATGGGAATACATCAACAAGCGCGACAACCTTTATGGCGCCCCGAAGGGCACCTACGACGACTGGGCATGGACAGTCGCTTATGTCAAGAGCATCGGCAAGTCCAAGATTCAATTCAGCGTCTATAGCGAAAACGAACTGAGCGATGTCGGTCTCGCCTTCCGCCTGACCAGCACCATCAAGTAATCCATTTTGATGCCAAACTGGTTTAAGGATTTTTCTTGGGAGAGAATGTTCGACTATATAGCCGAACGTTCTGTCACACCCGTAAAGGTTGCCATCATTGCAGGCAAGTCCTTCTTGTACTTCCATGGACTTACCCGTGCTGCAGCCCTTACCTATACAACGTTCTTGGCTGTGGTGCCGCTCCTAATCCTTTTGACCTCGATTACGATCGCGGTCGGATTCGGTAACTTTTTCTCGGACTACCTGCCGCACTTGCTCACGTTCTTGGATCTCGACTGGCCAGTCGACCCGATTATCACCATCGTGAAGAACGCAGAACACGTGCCTATCGGTAAGCTCGGATTTATCGGTGCCATGGGTCTTTTCATCACGTTCATTCTCGCATTCGGCAGCTTGGAATCGAACTTTAATGTAGTGTGGGAAAACAAGGTGTCTCGTCCGCTGCACAAGCAGATTCGCATCTATACCCCACTTCTGCTTATCTTTGCAGGCATTATCGGTCTCTATGCCGGTTTCGTGAACTACCTCCAGAACGCGCTTTCGGTCATTGTGGTCGACGGATTGCACTTTGACCCGTCGGTACTCAAGAGACTGATTAACGCCTTCTGGTACCTGACATTCCACGGGGCATTCCTCTTGGTTATTTTCTTGACCCTGTATGCACTGCCAGCAAGACCGGACCAAAAGAATTACACCAAGAAAAAATTGCTCGTTTCGTCTATCGGTATCACCGCTCTCGCATGGATTTGCATTATCATTTACGTGAAAATCTTGATGCTTATCCAGACTATGCTGGTGACCCGTATGTCCATCTTCTACGGTTCTCTCGCCTTCATTCCTCTCATTCTGTTCCTCGTGTTCGGCATCTGGACCATCGTTCTCTGCGGCAATTCCGTGGTGTGGACGATTTGCACCTGGCCCGAATCCAAGGACCGCATCTGGAACTGGGAAGGAAGCCCTGCTGAAGGCCTGAACATGACCAAGGACCGCCTTTAATTTTTAAAGGGGGACGTCTCCCCCTAGTTTCAGCCCCGACTCAGCCGGGTCATACACAACCCCCTCAAACAGGGCCTCAATCACCGGCCCCGTAACGCCCCGCTTGAATTCATTTAGTAAATTTTATACAAAACGAGGTATAAAATGATAAAGAAAATCTTTGTTTTCCTGATAGTCCTCACCGCTTTTGCAAGCGCTGAACTGCAAAGCGTACAGTTCACGCCTGAAGAAAAATCCAATGGAGGTCTGAAGGCATTTATTGGCGTGAGCGGCGGCAACGTGCTCGTGGCCGACGACGGCGCGATTTTTGCAAACCTCCGCATCGGTCTGGATATCAATCCCCTACTCTCTACCGGTGTGTGGGTGTCCAGACTTTTAAGTGACGTGCGCAACTACAACGTGTCCGAAAAGCAGATGATTAAGTATATGTCCGTGGGCGGTTTCGTGGAACTGTTCCCGGTGCGTGTCAATGACTTTTCCATTTCTGTTCCTATTCAAATCGGTGGCGGTGCCCTCTATGTGATGGAACCGGACGACGAAGCTTTTGAATCCGAAGATTACTTCTTTACCGCCGACATGGCAGTGCACTTTAACTATCGTGTCACGAAGATGCTCGAAATCTCTATTGGTGGCGGTTACCGCATGTTCACGGGTATCGAAACCAACAACCTCGAGAACCTGGATTTCTGCACCCCGTTCGGCGAACTGAGATTTACCATCAGAGAATAAAAAATGTGAAGTGTGAGATGTGAAGTCATCCATTTCACATTACACATTCCACACTACACATTACCAACTGGGTAACTAGTGGCTGGTTTAAGTTTCATATCCGTACGCGGCTGCAGGCTGCACAACCTGAAGAATATCGATGCCCAGTTCCCGCTGGGCAAGATTTCTGTTGTATGCGGACCTTCGGGTTGCGGAAAGTCGACGCTTGTGCTTGACACCCTGCACGGGGAATCCAAACGCCGCTATTTGGAAACACTTTCGCCGTTTGCGGCGGAACTGCTGGGAGGTCGTCGCATTATTCCGCTAGACAGCGCCGAAGGTTTGCCCGCAAGCCTTGCCGTTGGCCCAAGCCACGGCGAAACGCCTGCGAAGGCTTACGCATTGAGCATTTCGGAATGCGATTCGACTTTACGCGCTTTGTTTGCTGCGTATGCAAAGCCCGCTTGCCCCGTTTGTGGGAAGCCCATGGAAAGCATGAGCCGCGAAGACATGATTCGCGAAATTGCGAGTTTGCCGCAAGGGAGCAAGTTGCAGTTCTTTGCAAGAGTTGACGCCGAGAAACGCGCGAACCTCGATAAGTTGGCGGCAGTGTTCCTGGCGCAAGGCTTTACGCGTGCCATGGCTGACGGCGTAAGCTATTCGCTTGCAGACTTGACGGCGGCCGAGCGCGAAATCGTACCGCAGGAATTCTTTATCGTGGTGGATCGCGTGATTGTTCGCGAGAATACACGCACCCGCATTGCCGAGGCCGTCGACGGAGTCTTGAAGCTCACGCACGGCGAATTGATTCTAGACATCAACGGGAGCCGCAAACTTTTCAGCACGGTGCCGCGCTGCCCGGAACATGGAGCGCAGCTTTCGAGACCGCTCGCACCAGAAGACTTGTCGCCGTATTCCCGCACGAGCATTTGCGAAAAATGTGGCGGCACCGGAATCATCGAAGACGGCGACAGCAGCGAAGAATGCCCTGATTGCAAGGGGCTTCGACTCAAGCAGAATTTTTTGAACGCGGTTATCGATAGCACGACTTGGCAAGACATTTTAAGCACGCCCTTCGCGGAACTCGAAAGCCGGCTGCACGCCCTGTTTGACAATCGACTGACGGCAAAGCAGCTGCCCGCCTTCCGCACGTTAACCGACCGCATCCAGGCGATTGTCGATTTGGATATCGGATACCTTACGGCAGGGCGTGCAGGCGCCACCCTATCGGGTGGCGAAGTCCAGAGACTTCGGCTTTCGAGCCTCAGCACCGGGCACCTGAACAACCTCTTGATTGTCCTCGACGAACCCGCCAGCGGTTTGCACCAGAGCGACGTCGAAGCCCTCTGGAAAGTCCTCAAGAAGGTTCAGTCCCGCGGGAACACGCTTGTCCTCATCGACCACAATCCCGCCCTCATCAAGAAAGCCGACTGGATTATTGAAATGGGTCCTGGCGCCGGCGAAAAGGGCGGCGAAATATTGTTGCAAGGAACCGCGAAAGAAGTTCTCGGCAACCCGGTATCGCCCACGGGAAATTGGATTAAGCTTTTGGACGAGAAGAAGTGTCATCCTGAGCGAAGAACCGCAGGTTCGAAGTCGAAGGATCCAAAGAATGCCACGACTATCGACATCGAGAACTTTGCCCTGTTCGACATGAAGCCGGTTACCGCACATTTCCCGGTGCAAAAGTTCAGCGTCATCACGGGTCAGAGCGGTAGCGGCAAGTCCACGATTTTATTCAGGAACCTCGCCCCGCGTGCTACCAAAGGCGAATTCGAAAGTCTCGGCATCCAGGCGCTATCGATTCTTTCGACAGGAGACTTCCACGGGAACCGACGCAGTACCGTCGCCTCGGCCATCAACCTGAACACGATTCTCCGCGACCTATTCGCAAAACTTCCCGAAAGTAAGGTCCGCGGCTACACCGCTAGCAAATTCGCAACGCACGCCCCCGGAGGCCGCTGCGAAAACTGCAAGGGCGAAGGCGTCATCCTCGACCCCGCGGGCTACGAGGAATCCGAATGCCCCGTATGCCTCGGCAGGCGTTTCAAGGATGAAATTCTCGAAGTCCGCTTCAAGTCGCTTTCCATCGCCGACATCTATGACCTAGAAGTCGGCGACGCCTACAAATTGTTCATTAACATGAAGCCTTTCGCCGACAAGCTCAAACCGCTCGTAGACACGGGCCTAGACTACCTGAAACTCGGGCAGACCACGACGCACCTCTCCGGCGGCGAACGCGCCCGTTTGCGTCTTTCCATCGCGCTCGCCCGTGCAAAGGCTCCAAACACGCTTTTCCTTTTCGACGAGCCCGCCCGCGGTCTCCATCAAAAGGACATCCAGCATCTACTCGACCTTATCCGCGGCCTCACCGAAGCAGGCCACACCGTCATTGCCATCGAGCACGCACAAGACTTCGTCAACGCCGCCGACTATGTGGTGGAACTTTCAAGATAAGCGGTTAAAGCCTTCTAAAAAAAGCGATTTAATCCTCTTCAATCGTAACGAAAGTCGTCACTTCTAAAGAATCCTCGACACCGTACATATCGGTGTAATATGCCATCCACGTAATCGTGGTATCCTTTTCTAGCGGTTCTTCAAGAAACATGTACAAACGAGTTTCTACATCTTTAGGTATCAGCGGATAATTCGTATAAATGGTATCCCCACAACCTAAAAGCGTTACAATCCTTCCCGTATAAGAAGAAACTCCAAATCCATCGGGCAAGTCTTTGCCTTCAATATAATAGTTGCTCAAGAAATCATCTGTATGCCCATAATAGGAATAATACTTGCTATCATAAGGCTTGACTATCAACGTGTCGAATAAGTCTTGCAATTTCTTTTCCGACAACTTGGGAACCTCGACATAGGCAGGCACGTAATCAATCAAGCGTTTTTTTCCATAATTGATGTAGGTCGTGTCGACTCGCGTCACATTTACCGTTAAATGCTTGGCAGAATCCTTTACAGTACCGTTTGCGCTTACTACACTATAATAGGAAAAGCACTCATGAATAAACATCAAGGAACAATGAAAATTATCATCCTCGATATCACAAGTCATCCTATCCGTTGTCGCCGTTACCGTATCTAGGGAATCTTTGCCCACATAGTAAACAAAGCTATAGGCACTCACATCGGTGTAGGTCGTATCGCAAATATAATTTTCAGGGCAATCGTCTCTAGAACTTGCAGAACTTGTATTATCTCCGCAAGCCACAAAAACAACTATTAACTCAGCTAAAACAAAAAAACTAAAAATGCATTTGAACAAATGATTTTTCATAGTTCAAATGTAGTTTATGTTTCGAGGTTAAAAAGACTTCTTCGCGGTTTCCAGCGTCGCAATCACCTTATCGCACCAGGCGTCAAATTCGGGGTCTTCTTTCTGGACTTCCGGATGGGCAAGCACATAATCAATAGTACGGCGGATTCCCTGATCAAAGCGAACCTCGGTGCGGAAAGTCGGCACAGCGTGTTTGAGCTTGGAATTATCGAACACGACGGAGTTAGCCTTGTCGCCAATTAGACTCCCCCGCAAGTCGTAATCGCTTACATCTGCAAGGAACTGCGAAGACACATAGTAAGGCTTAAGTTCGACGCCGAGAGCATCGGCAACCGCCTTGTAAATCTGGTTCCACGTCAAAGTCTCGTCGCTTGTGATCTGGAACGATTCACCGATGGCATGGACGTTCCCCATCAGACCCACGAAGCCGCGGGCAAAGTCGGTATTGAAAGTCATGGTCCAGAGGCTCGTGCCGTCGCCGTGAATGATGACGGGCTTGCCCTGTAGCATGCGCTTCGCGACTTGCCAGCTGCCATTCTTGCCGTGAACACCCAGCGGAATGCTGCGCTCGTCGTAAGTATGGCTGGGCCGTACAATCGTAATGGGGAAACCATCTTCGCGGTATTTGCGCATCAGGAATTCCTCCCCCGCAATCTTGTTGCGGGAATATTCCCAATACGGATTCGATAGCGGCGTCCCTTCGGTAATGCGGTAATCCGAAAGCGGCTTCTGGTAGGCGCTTGCAGAACTGATGTACATGAACTGCTTGGTCTTGCCTTTGAACAGGCGATAATCGCGTTCCAAGGCGCTCGGGTGGAATACGATGAAATCGCAGACCACGTCAAATTCCATGCCCTTGATCTTTTCGGCGACGGCGGCTTCGTCATAAATGTCGGCGATGATAATCTCGACACCTTCGGGAATATCACCCGTGGGGCGGTTCCCGCGATTGAGCAGGTAGAGTTTCCAGCCCTGGGCCACCGCAAGGCGCGTAATCGCCATGCTGATGGTTCCCGTACCGCCGATAAAGAGTGCTTTCACGGAATTACTCCAGAGTTGCGTGGGCGGCGATGGTGTAAATCGCCGTGACATCCTTCGCCTTGAGCGGAACAAAGCCCCAGCCGTCACCTGGATTCAGCTTTTCCACCATCTTCGGGATGTCTTCTTCCTTGGCACCGAGTTCTGCAAAGTTGATGGGCATACCAATGGAATGCAGGAACTTGCGGAAAGCCTTGATGCCTTCGAGGGCGGTGGACTTCGGGTTTTCGAAATTCATCTCGCAGCCGAACACGCGGGTAGCCATCTGGGCAAAACGCATCACGTTATGGTCGACCACGTATTCCATCCATGCCGGCATAATGACAGCGAGACCCGCGCCATGGGCGCAGTCGTAAAGCGCCGAAAGTTCATGCTCGATGGCGTGGCTGTTCCAGTCCTGACTGCGCCCGCAGCCCACAACGCCGTTGTGGGCTACCGTCCCCGCCCACATGATGTTTGCACGCACCTGATAGTTGGTCGGGTCGGCAATGGCGCGCGGGCCCTCCTTCACCATCGTTAAAAGCACCGCTTCGCACAGGCGGTCGGTGATTTCCACTTCGAGCGTATTCGTGAAGTAGCGTTCAAACACATGCGCCATGATATCGGTAATGCCGCAAGCCGTCTGGTAAGCTGGCAGCGTGCAAAGGAGCGCCGGATTCTGCACCGCGAACTTCGGGCGAATATGTTCGCTACTTGCACCGCGCTTGAGCATGCCGTCTTCCTTGGTCACCACGGAGTCACCGCTACCCTCGGAACCGGCCGCCGCAATCGTCTGCACCACGCCAATCGGGAGCGCACATGCAGCAGAAGCCTTTCCTTCGTAAAAGTCCCAGAAATCGCCCTTATAAGGAACACCCATCGCAATGGCCTTGGAGCTGTCAATCGTAGAACCTCCGCCCACCGCCAAAATAAAATCAATCCCATTTTCGCGGACAATTTCAATACCCTTGTACACGAGCGAATCGTGCGGGTTCGGCTTCACGCCGCCGAGTTCCACATGCGGAATTCCTGCAGCATCGAGGCTAGCCTTGACGCGGTCAATCAAGCCCGAACGCACCGCAGAGCCCCCACCGTAATGAATCAGCACCTTGGTGCCGCCATACTTTTTAACGAGTTCACCGCATTCATTTTCGCGGTTCAAGCCAAATACGAATTCTGTGGGGCTGTAGAAGTTGAAATTATCCATGTTTATCCTCTTGTTTCTCCTAAAAATACAAGAAAATCCCGCCAAAAAGCGGGATTTTCCGTTAAAAGATGTTCACGCTAGAAAACAGAGCCCTAAGGGTTCCGCAAGCGGTCTCCTTATAACTTAGGTTGTGTATTCTGCGTTGATCTTAACGTAATCATAGCTAAGATCACACGTAAACGCACTAGCCGAAGCGTGTCCAATGTTGAGCACGAGCGTTACTTTGTATTCACGCTGGCGGACTACCGCACGCAGAGCCTTGGTCTGCTCTTCGTCAAGCTGCACCGGGCGGCCGTTAGAAAGCACCTGCACGTCGCCAAAGAAAAGGTCCGTCTGTTCGGCGATCATATTGCAGCCGCTGGAACCAGCGCTGCTCAAAATGCGACCCCAGTTCGGGTCTTCGCCGAACATAGCGCACTTAGCCAAGTTAGACGTACCAATGAAGCGGGCCATGCGCAAAGCCTCTTCGTGGCTTTCGGCCTTTTCGATGCAAAGTTCAATCAGCTTGGTGGCACCTTCGCCATCGCGAACGATATCCTTAGCCAGTTCCTTCATCACGAGCATCAATGCAGCGCGGAATTCACCCTGTTCAGAGAGCGTCAAGTCTTCGTACTTGAGGCCGCTCATGCCGTTAGCCAAGAGAATGCAAGTGTCGTTCGTGCTGGTATCGCCATCGACCGTAATCGCATTGAAGGAATCAGCGATATCGGCGCGGAATTCAGCAAAGAAATCAATCGGCAAAGCAAGGTCAGTGGTAATAAAGGCAAGCATCGTGGCCATGTTCGGGTGAATCATGCCCGAGCCCTTGCAGGCGCCACCAATCGTCACCACACCCTTTTCGGTCTGGATTTCAACGGCATGGCTCTTGAGCGCAAGGTCAGTCGTCAGAATGGCGCGGCCAAATTCTTCGGAAGCGTCGGCATGGAGCTTTTCGACAAGCTTCGGGATACCGGCTTCAATCTTGTCCATCGGCATCAGGTGGCCAATCACACCGGTGCTGCAAACGAGCACGCTCTTCGGAGTAAGCTTCAAAGCTTCTTCGGTAAGGACAGCCATGCGTTCTGCATCGCGCAGGCCCTGTTCGCCGGTACAGGCGTTTGCGTTACCGCTGTTCACCACAACAGCAGAAGCAAAGTGGGCATGTTCAAGAGCAGCTTTGTCATAAAGCACCGGAGCAGCCTTCACCTTGTTCGTTGTAAACACGGCAAAGCAACGTGCAGCCTTTTCGCTCTTCAAAAGAGCCATGTCAGCGTTACCACTGGCCTTAATGCCTGCACAAATACCAGATGCGGTGAATCCCTTCGGGGAACAAACGCCGCCTTTTTCCAATACAGTGTACATAGAATCTCCTATTGTTTTCTTCGTCATAAATTATAGAAAAATGCAACAATGTTGAACAGCCCCCGCTTCTGCTCCACAAAAAAATTCTAATTTAAGGTCATGGCTAAAACACCCTGTACTAAAGAAACTTACGACAAATTGGTTGAACGTTACACCTTCCTCAAAAAGGTCGAACGTCCCCGCGTTGTAGATGAAATGGAAGAAGCCCGCAAGCAAGGCGACTTGAGCGAAAACGCTGAATACCACGCCGCCAAGGAAATGCTGGCTCATATCGATCTGGAAATTCCCAAGCTGGAAGACCAGATTTCTAATGCAATTATCGTTGAATTTGACGCTAACTCCGACACCGTCCGCTTTGGCGCAACCGTCACCGCTAAAAACCTCGCTACCAAGAAGGAAGTGGTCTATCAGCTGGTGAGCCCCGAAGGCGTCGATCCGATGAACGGCAAGATCAGTTTCAAGAGCCCCATGGGTTCTGCCTTCATGGGCAAAAAGAAGGGCGAAATCGTCGAAGTTGTAACCCCGAAGGGCAAAAACCGCTTCGAAATCGTCGACTTCAAGTAAGCTATGATTCTAGCCCTCATCGGCAAAGACCAGTTCTCCAAGGATAAGCAGGTCGACAAGTTCCTGACAGACTCTCTCGGAGACCGCAAAGACGACCCGCTATCCAAGCAGGTCGTGTATGCCTCTGATACAAACATTCCATCGGTTGCAGGGCTCATTATGGAAAGCTGCGGCGCCGTCTCTATGTTTGCACCAGAACAGGCGGTGGTCGTCCGCAATGCCGACGCCATGAAGGCCGATGAAACCAAGGCTCTCGCCCGCTGGCTCAAGGACGCCCCCGATTGCAAACTCCTGCTCGACTTTGATGAACTCCGCGCTAATTCGGAACTCTACAAAATCCTGCAGAAGGTCGGCAAAATCGAAAAGTACGAAGAACCCAAGCAGTACAAGATGCAAGAATGGATTGCATCGAACGTACCCGCTCACTTCGGAAAGCCGATCGAGCCCGCCGCCAGCCAGTACCTGGCCGACGCCTTGGGCACCAATACCAAACTCGTTTGCGAAGAACTGGAAAAGGTCCTGATTTACGAACCGGACTGTCCAAAAATCACGTTCGACCTCGTTAAGACTTTGATTACGCCCCGCCGCGAAATTCCACCTTACGAAATTCTGAACTATTTTGGGATGCGTGATGCCGTGGGCTATACGCGCAAGCTGCACGAAATTCTTTACGGCAACAAGGACAACGACGCCATCCGCATCGTAAATGCCCTCTACAGCCACGCCGTAGACTTGCTCAACTTCATGTCGCTTACCGCCAAGAAGATGAGCGCCGAAGATGCCGCGCAGGCTATCGGCAAGAACTATTTCATGTTCTGCAAGCAAGGCAACGCCGCAGAATGCTGCCGCCGCTGGGGCAAGCCGCTCCTCTGTCGCGTAATTCGCCGCCTTGCCGACCTCAATTACGAATTCAAGAGCAGTAGCTGGACCGTTACCAGTCAAGAACTCGCCCTCGCCGCACTCGTGGTGAGATAGTATAATGAGCGATGTGAAATGTGTAATGAGTGATGTGTAATTAGTGCAAATCCATCACTTGAGCGAAACAATTCTCTATAACATGAAAAAAGCATCGGCATAGCCGATGCTCTTTTTTAAACGTTTTGAACCAGATTAGTTCCAGCCACCTTCATCTTCTTCGATAGCCGGGGCTGCCGGAGCTTCAGACGGTTCAGAAGATTTTTGCTGAGCAGGTTCCTGCTTCGGCTTCGGTTCCACAATCGGAGTTTCGCCGTCCGTCGGTTCAGCAGAAGTCTGAGTCTTCTTTGCAGTCGGAGTTCCATTGACATCGGCAGAGGCTTCAGAGAGCTCCACAGAACCCACATAGTTGCGAATGATTCGCGGAGTCACGAAGATAATCAGATCACGCTTGGTAACAGCCTTACGAGTGTACTTGAAGAGGTTACCCAGCAGCGGAATATCCTTGAGGAACGGAATACCGGATTCGCTTTCCGTATTTTCGTTACGGGTCAAGCCACCGATAACAACCGTTTCACCATCAGCCACCACGACCTTGGTCTTGGCTTCCTGAGTACTGATCACCACCTGGCCCTTTTCATCGTAGCCGTAGGAGTTGTTTTCCGGATGCAGGTCAAGCAAAATGCGGTTGTCGCCAGAAACATGCGGAGTCACGGTCAACTTGATACCGGTTTCCACGAGCTGAGTCGAAGATTCGCCGCTATCGTCAATCACGCGGATAGACACCTTGTCGCCCATGAACACCTGAGCTTCCGTGTTATCGAGCGTAGAAACCTGCGGAGAAGCAAGCACTTCAGTAGAAGCGTCACCCATGATGTTAGAAATAGCAATCTGCAAGTTGTTGTCCAGCAGGCTAGCCGTAATAGCAGTCGTTGCAGAACCCACAGCCGGCGAAGCACCGCCGTTCGGCAGAGAATGAATGGCAGCGCTGGTACGGGAATCACCTGCACCGCTACCCTGCGGAGTCGTAACCGTACCCGGAGTCAGAGCAGTCGTACCCATTCTTGCGGTCCAGTCCACACCGAGTTCGCGAGCGCGTTCGCTGTTCACGACCACGAGCTTTGCCGTAATCATAATCTGGAGCGTTTCCACGTCAAGTTCGGTCAGAGCCTTTTCCATCTGTTCGATTTTGCCGTCGGTATCGTACACGATAATCGAGTTCGTGCGTTCCACCGTCGTAATGCGGCCGCGGTTAGACTTCATGCTTTCAAGCACTTTCACCAATTCTTCGGCCTTGGCATGGTGAACCTGGAAGTTCTTACGGACAAGCGGTGCATTCTGTTCAGCCTGGGCTTCTTCGTCGGCAATCTTCTTCTGCTTTGCCTGATAAGTTGCGGAGCGCTGGATCAAGATGTACTTGTCTTCGATAATCCAAGTCAAGTCGTTCATGCTACAAACGATGTCGAGCGTTTCTTGCCAAGTCTTCTTGGTCACCTTGAGGCTTGTCTTACCCTTAACTTCGGGAGCAAGGATAATGTCCACACCGGCAATCACGGAGACCGAGCTAAACACGGCTTCGAAGTTCATGTCGACGAAACTGAAGTCATACAATTTCTTGTTGGGGGTTTGCACCGAACCTTCGGCAGGAGCGCTCCATGCAGTAGTGAGACCCACCACCAAGAGAAGAACAGTAAGGATTTTTGTCATCTTTTTCACTTTTGACCCCCAAGTTTATCGGGAAGACCCATGG
>Ga0310786_10003761_pt1 | contig 21735 bp, 16 predicted proteins | sample AusTroGonzalo_MG_FD_203881 | JGI IMG/M metagenome (GOLD analysis project Ga0310786, IMG submission 203881) | Bovine rumen microbial communities from tropical cattle in Woodstock, Queensland, Australia - Gonzalo_03 (v2) (version 2) | ecosystem: Host-associated > Mammals > Digestive system >...
TATAATTAAATTGTTGTAATAATATCTGTCTGCAAATATAAGAAAACAATTTGATAATAACAAGAAAATTGTGCAATAATTTGTACGCAGGCCCAAATGTGTGCAAGTACACAGAAAGAAGCGTCCCTTTTCATTATTTTCTTTATAATCATTTGGTTATCACGGCGAAATGATGTATATTTGCAAACGTAATAGTAATGCAATATAAACTAAATAATTGTATCTTTGTAGGCGCTATGATTAATCCGATAGCATTGATAGTAGGTTGGCTGATGGATATGGTGTTTGGCGATCCGGAGCGACTGCCGCACCCGATAGTGTGGTTCGGACGGATGATTGCCTTTGGTGAGAAACGGCTGAATCATGGCGGCCATCGCAAGCTGAAAGGAGGCTTGATGGCGGTGGCGTTGATTGCTTTGGTGTTTGGCATCAGCTGGCTGGTGCGCTGGTGGCTGATGGGATTAAATAATTGGATAGTCTTGGTTCTTGATGCAATTATCGTTTTCTACTGCTTAGCGGGAACCACGCTTATAAAAGAGGTACGCGAGGTGTTCCTAGCGCTGGACCGCTCGTTAGAGGAGGGTAGGGCGCAGGTGGCTCGCATAGTGGGCCGCGACACATCGGAACTATCAGCCCAAGAGGTGCGTACTGCTGCACTCGAAACGCTTGCCGAGAACCTGAGCGATGGCGTGATTGCGCCGCTGTTCTGGTTGGCGATACTTGGCACGCCTGGCATGCTGGCATATAAGATGGTGAACACGCTCGACTCTATGATAGCATACCACACCGAGCGATACTTGCAGTTTGGCTGCGTGGCGGCTCATATAGACGATGTGGCTAACTTTATCCCCGCCCGCTTGACGGCATTACTGATGGGCGGAAAGTTATGGTTTATCCGCAAGTACGCACGAAACCATGCATCGCCAAACAGCGGATATCCTGAGGCTGCACTTGCCAGCATTCTTGACTGCCGATTCGGCGGTCCGCACAAGTACTTCGGCGAAATGTTCTATAAGCCATACATTGGCGAAAACGACCGAAAGTTATCAACAGCTGATATGAAAACAGCTGTACGCATTAATCGAAAAACTGAAATACTGATGGTTGCCTTGCTGTTAGCCGAAAGCCTGATAGTTTTATTTAGAAACTATATTTAAGTTTCACGAATACCTCTGAGTTATTATCGTAGACGGTAAATGTGCCGCGGTCGGCGTGAAAGAAGTCGTAGCCCAATGTGGCGTGCAGCTGGTCGTTCAGGGCATAGTCGGCGCTGAGGCGGTTGTAGATGCCGCCATTGGTAACATCGACATAGGCAAAGCTCTGTAGCGACAAGGTGTTATGAAGCAAGTCTTTTGAAATACGGAGTGTGGCCAGTCCTGTGTTTCGCAAATCTCCACTTGAAACATATTTATGGGCGTACTGGGCTGACAGCGACCAATCGTTGCCTGCATACCAGTCGATGCCAAGCAGAGCGTTAGTTGACGACGAACGCCCAAAGGTTTGCTGTTCGTCAAGATACTGGGCAAACTCGCCTCTAATGACGAATTGTCCTGCAGGTATAGAGCAGTCGGCTCCCAACATAGTCATACGTTGATACTGGCCGATACCATCGCAGATTACAGGCATCTTATTCCATGTGTGCAAGGCCGACAACGAGAAGTCGATGCCGCTAAGGAAGAACGAGAGTCTGCCACCATACTCCATATTACACAGACGGCGGGTGGGTTCATCGCCAATGGGGATGGGACCTACGGACCATGGGTTGTTATCGTCGGTGGGCAACTCGAAAAAGCTGCTTACGGGAATGGCCACAGCCTCGAAGCACCATTTTTCGCGAGAATAACGCAGTCGCAATCCGCCAACAGGTATGCGGATGTCATCGTAATCCTGAGCAAGAAACTCGGTATAATCCATTGGAGAGATGATATCCGTGAGACGCAAACCATCGGCTACACCCCATGTAATGATTTGCCTACCAGCTCGCACATCCCAATGATCATCGCTATAGTAGCCGTAAGCCTCGCGCAACTGGAAACCTGAGCGGTCTTTAAGAATGGCATTGTGAATAAGATTGGCCGAGACAAATGCTCCTGCATTGCCTTTCTCCAACCTAAGTTCGCCACGCACTCTGGTACGCGACGACATCCAGTTGTTAGGTGCCTCGGTACGTACAGCATGATAGGTATCGACAAAGCCCTTGACGCCGACACGTAGCGAATCCCCGTCCTGCGCCGAGGCAGAACGAGGAATGCAACAAAATAATAATATAGTCAAAAGATGTTTCATAAGCCTTTTTCGAGTTTGGCAACAGTAAACAGGGCCTTATCAATCTTTACATCGTACTGTGAGTTCTTTACCAGAATCACCGTACTGTGCTCAGTCTGCACATTCTTCATTTCCATCTTCTGAATGGTCCAGAATCCCTGTATCTTATTAACATCGCTGATGGTGAGAACGCGGTGCAGCTTGTTAAGTTTGTCGTAATACTCCACATAGGCAGCCGTAAGGCAGTCTTGACGAATCCACGACACCTTGCGGCTATAAATCTCATGCTTGTCTACTGGAACCGATTCTACAACCCAGCACTTGTGCCCGTTCTTAACCTCCTCGCGCAGCAGTTTATGGGTATCCTCGTCGACATGGCGCGAACCCATGTCATCGTAGGTAAAGTCGGTGCCCATAAAGTAGTCGGTCTTAGATGATGATCCGCTGATGCGGCGAGTCTTCTTCATGGCAGGCAGATAGAGCCACTTGGCATCTTCCTTGCCTATCTGGTCGTAATCCCATGTGAGGAATCCCGTACCTTTCACGTCGCCAGGATAGGTAAAGAACATCATCTTCTTGGTATCCTTGCCCTCGTCCATGGCCCACGATGTTACCTTGCGCTGGCGGGTGGTGCCGTTCTTTTTCTTAAGCGTCAACTCCAGCTCTGCATAACGTGTATTGCCGTCAGGACGGTCTTTTACTTTCTGTATAACATCGCGCCCAGTAAGCTTCTGTGCGCTTACGGCTGTCGCTCCCATCAGGGCTACAGCTAAAATAAATATTATCTTTTTCATATCGTTTTTACTTTTTACCTTTTTACTCTTTTACCTTTTTACCTTTTCCAAACACTTTACATTTACTTACAAGTATAGGTGTAACAAGCAAGTCGGCGGCCAATGCCGACATGATGCCGATGATGGCTGTTAAGCCGAAGTTGATGCACATGATGCATGCCGACGAACAGAAACTGGCAAATACTGCCGAGGTGATGATAGAGGTGATGACAATGGCAACACCTACCACCCTGAAGGTACGACGGATGGCACTTTGGTAATGGTTGGTGCGATCGTATTCTAATTTAGAGTGATTTATAAAGTGGATGGTATCATCGACCGCCATACCAAGCATCATGGGTAGTAGGGTAGCAGTCATCATGTCGAGCGGAATGCCTGCCCAGCCCATATAGCCACCAACGAATATGGCTGGCATCATGTTTGGTATCAGTCCGATAAGACCTACGCGGATGCTCTGGAAGGCTATCATCAGGATGACTCCGATGATAAGTATAGAGATGACAAACGACAGCATCTGTCCACGAACCAGATATTGCATCATGGTTACATACTGCGGTATGTTACCTACTGTTGTTATCTTTGCATCGGGGAACAGCGTCTCGGCATCGGCCTGAATCTGCTGCATCTCGCGTTCTACCTGAGCCGAGTTGAAGTCGGAAATCTCGACCATCAGTCGTAGTCGGCGATAGTCGTAGTCCATCCAATATTCCGACTCCGTGCCGCCTGCATTCTCGTAGAGTACCATCATCTGTGCCACCTCTTCCTCGGTGTCGGGAATGCGGTAATAGGCGGTATCGCCATTGTTAAGAGTCTGGTTCAGGTCTTTCAGTATGTCGAGAATCGAGGTGGTGCGCTTGGTAAGCTTATAACCAGCCACCTTCTGCTGTAACTCGTCCAGAAGTTTCAGGTTGACAGGCTCCTTAGCCTCATCGTTGTTGGGCAGTTCTACTATCAAGTCGTATGAGTAGAGAGAGCCCAGCTCAGAGCGGCCCACGTTCATCACCTCTTTTACGTAAGGCACATTTTCGCCCATAGTGCGCTCGATGTCAAAGGCTGCCTCTATCTTCCACAAACCGATGCACAACAGAATGCAGACTACCAGGAACGACCAGCCAATCTTGTGTGGATTGCGCAGCACGGCATCGCTAAGACTAACCATGGCCTTTGTCCAGCGTGTATCGCTATCCTCGGTAAAGCCTTCAAGCGGGCGCTTATCTTTTCCGAATGATAGGAGTACTGGTGTAACTATAAGCGAGGTAAGCAGCACAAACAGCACGCTCATTGAGCTGATGATGCCCACACAATGCATGGGGCGGATAGGGATAACAAGGAAAGAGAGTAGGGACACTAAAGTGGTGAATCCGCAGAAGAATACCGACCAGCCTATTTCTTTCAAGGTCTCAACTACGGCTTTGCGTCGCTCGCCGTGAATGCGCATACGTCCACGGAAGTATGAGAAGATATGGATGTTATAGGCTATAGCTACGGCAAACGATAGGATTGTAGGAATCATCAGCACCGTTGAGTCAACGTACATCTGGGTGAATCCTGCTATGCCGTAAGTAATAAACAGTCCGCCTATTACTGATACGATAGGCGCTATAACGCCACGCAGCGAGCGGGTCATACATAGCATAACCACCATACATATGAGTGTGGCAATCATCATGAGGCGTCCCATCTCCTTACCTATATATACTGTTTTGCAATGGGTGACGTAGGGCATGCCTGTGCCTCGCGGATTTAGTGAGGCATACTCTGGTTTCTTGATGATGCGTTCAACCTCTTCGCCTGTTATAATATCAGGTGCTACGGTACTTGTTTTTTTCCACACGCTGTCTTTGGGGAAGGCACGCAGCTTTACCATAATCCACGACAGGTCGCCCTTCTCTGATATCAGTTTACGGGCTACGTGGGGCTTGCTGTAGGCACGGGCACGGATGCTGTCCATAGCTGCTGTGCCATCGTCGGGTATCTCATCGGGCACAATCTGCTCGATGGTCATGCCATCATCGCTACCTACCATAAACTCAATGTCGGTAAGCGATGTTATTTTATCGGCATACGACAGACTGTCAAGCAACTCATTAGATAGCGCACGCAGCGTGGTGAGATTTTTTTTAGTAAAGTGATTATCGCATTGTGTAAGCACGCCTACGTAATAATCGTTACCGAAGTGCGACTTAAACTCTTCGGTCTTAATAAGCATTGGATCATCCTCGATGAAATAGTCGTCGAACGATGTTTCTTTAACCATGCGGTTCATACCTACTACCGATATCACTATCAGTAGCACAAATGCACAGAGTGCCATCCAGCGCACCCTCAATAGCTGCTCGGCAAATCGCGCGAACAGTTCGTTAATCCTTTCAATCTTCATTTCTCTTTTATTTTCGGTTTATGAGTAGAATGCCCAGATAGCCCATAAATGCTGTGACAGCAACGACAAGCAAGAGTCCCCACCAATTAGCTAAAAGCATCAGGCCTTCGGCATAGTCAATTCCTAATTCATCGGCTGCACCATCATGATACCATTGGGTACGTGTCCATAGTGGTAGCAGCCAACTGATAACACCGATGGCAAGCACAGGGTAAGCATAGGCTGGGCGGTTAGTAAGTTTAAGCACAACATCTGAAATAAGTCCGGCAGCTGTAATAATTAAAAAAGTAATAATATCGCCCTCGCCGCTAACCAGCAGCAACAGTCCAAGTGCAATACCTAATAACGTGCCTGCACCAAAGTGCTTAAAGCGTAGGCACATGTGATAATAAGAGTACGCTCCAAGCAGGGCGGCCAATGCAGGAAATCCTACCCAGAGGAGCGGATGTAAATAACCAATAAAAGCCGTAGCAAATACTGTTACGACATAAAGAGCAATAAAGCCCGCGGTACTTAAATAGTTGATCATTTTCATAATTTAAATGGCTAAATGTTTGCGGCTGCAAAGGTACGGTGATTCCGCAAAACCTGCAATACTCAAAACCGAGGGTTTTAAATTGCCCAGACTTTGATGTTATCCTTATTTATAGTTACGCAACACAACGCAAAATACTAAAAATTAGGTATTGTGTAGTTTTGAGGATGTTTATACCTTTGCACTACAATATAGAATAATATGCATATAAAGAGAATAATAATAGTTTTTGTATTTACACTAATATCACAAATTGCTGATTCACAGACGATTATAAAAGGATTAGTACTTGATTCGGATACAAAAGAACCAATTATCGGAGCAACGATATCTAATGCCATCAATGGTAATCCCATTACCGTTACTAATGCCGATGGACGGTTCCAGATACCTAATAGTAGTGAATCGAAGTTCAAAATAACATATATTGGCTATAAAACGCTTATTACAGCCCCGACTAAAGACGGTAAATACCTGATGCAGGCGGAAATAAGCCGACTGGGTGAAGTAGTAGTGACGGCCCAAGAGAGTCGTGGACTTACCAGTTCATCGGTAATCCAGAAGCATGCCATGGAGCACCTGCAACCATCAAGTTTCTCTGATCTTCTGGAGCTGTTGCCTGGTGGAAGCAGTAAGGACCCCGTTCTGAATGCTACCAACAATATCCGACTTCGTGAAGCTGGTTCGGCAACCAGCAACTATACCACATCATCGCTTGGTACCAGTTTCCTGGTGGATGGTGCACGCATCTCTACTAATGCCAATATGCAGTATGTGAGCGGAGCGTGGGAGAGTGCTGCTACCAATCGCGACAATACGAATGCTGGTGTGGATATGCGCACTATCTCTACGGACGACATAGAGAGTGTTGAGATAGTACGAGGTATACCATCGGTAGAATATGGCGACCTGACAAGTGGACTGGTGAAGATTGAACGACGCCGAGGCGGACACGACTGGCAGGCCCGTCTTAAATCAGACATGGGCTCGAAGTTGTTCTATCTGGCTAAGGCTTTTGAGTGGGATAACCATACAACATTAAACCTTAGTGCCGACTATCTGGACTCTAAAGCCGACCCACGTAACGCGCTGAATAGCTATTCGCGAGTTACCTTATCAGCCCGAATGGGACGTACATGGCAGCGGACTCATCATGATTTGCTGCTGACAACAAACCTTGATTATACAGGATCGTTTGATGGCGAGAAACAAGACCCCGACCTTAATAAAGGTGCTATCGATAAGTATAAGTCGAGCTACAACCGTATGGCTTTCTCAGCTAAACTTGAGTTAAAGATGCATCGCCCAGTATGGTTGAAAGGGGCTGAACTGATGGCTGCAGCATCGTATGAACATGATAAGATTTCACGTACAAGAACTGTTAGTCTGCAGAGTATGACAGGTGCTGTGTTGAATAACGACGAGGGCGAATATGATGCGTTGATACTGCCTTATGTGTATGATGCCACTCAGGACGTTGATGGCAAACCGCTGAATGTGTTTGTTAAGATGAATGCACGTTTACAGATACCCAGTAGGAAAGTGGCTAACACGTTGCTGATAGGTACCGATTGGAACGTAGATAAGAATTATGGTAGCGGACAGGTGTTCGACCCAGAACGCCCTGTATATCCAACATCGCAGATACGTATGCGCAGTCTTAGTTTGAAGCCTGCCAACCACACCCTTTCTGCTTATGCCGAAGAGAAAGTTGCCCTGCCAGTAGGCCGTTGTCAGTTAGAAATGATGGCTGGCGTACGAGCACTACAGATGTTAAACCTGCCAGATGATTATAAGATGCATGGACATTGGTATCTTGATCCGCGTGCAAACGTTGGTTTTACATTTCCACGTTTTACCTTGTTTGGCCAGCCATCATTTGTAAAGCTCTCTGGTGGTATCGGTATGCATACCAAGATGCCAACCATCGATCAGTTATTCCCTGATCCGGCATATATTGACCTGTTACAGCTTAAGTATTATAACGTAAATCCTGCATACAGTCGCATCAATCAGGTAACCTACATCATACCTGGAACTAATGCCCAGTTGGCTGCCGCAAGAAACAAGAAATGGGAAGTGACAGCTGACATGAACATTGGTGGCAACCGACTTACACTTACATATTTTAATGAGAATATGACATCGGGATTCCGCAGTCAGACATACTTCGAGAGTTACGAGTATAAAAAGTACGATGCCTCTGGGGTAGATGTATCAGCACTAACAGCACCACCATCGTTAGACAATATGCCTTACGAATTGTTGACAGAGCTCTGTGCCTATTCGCACTATGAGAATGGTAGTCAGACCAAAAAGGAGGGTGTGGAATTTACTTTTGCTTCAAAACGTATTCCCCGTATCTACACACGTCTTACGATTACTGGCGCATGGTTCCGCACCACATATCGTAATTCGCAGCTCATAATGGAACGTCCAAGTGTGGTGGTTGGTAGCAGCCGATTGCAATATGTAGGATTGTATCGCGACCAGGAGGGTATGGTTAACGAGATGGCAAATACAAACTTTATGTTTGATACCGATGTGCCCAAGCTAAAGTTAGGCTTCTCTGTTTCAGCACAATGCCAATGGTACACCTCAACGCAGCACGATGCCATTAGCAGTACACCTGATGCCTATATGGACTCGCAGGGAAATATTCACGACTGGACACCAGAGTGCGCAGAGGATGCTTACCTGAAGTGGATGGTTAGAACATCGACCAACTACACCAAGAGTACGGTGCCTTTTGCTATGAATCTGAACTTGAAGATAACCAAGAAGCTGCTGAACGACCGTTTGAGAATCGCCATGTTCTGTAACAGAATCTGGGACTATTCGCCCGATTATGAGAGTTATGGTAAGACTATACGCAGACATACAAAACCTTATTTCGGACTTGAAATGAATGTAAAGATATGAAGAAAATATTGATATTGCTTACAATGATTCTGACGCTGACACTTGTGGCCTGTCATCAGGACAATGATGATTATATGACACAAGCCACCATCTATCTGGATGGAGGCGACACGCTTACCATTAACCGTGTACAGGCTATGGCTCAGATTACAAACCTGAATACACGCCATGTGGTGAGTACGGCTGAATTTAATGGTCCACAGGTGCAGATTGAACTGCTTCGAGGTGCCTATCAGATAAATGTAGAGGGCATACTAAGCTATAACGACGAAAAAGGTGTGCAGCACATACGTTCGTTCAGAGCTATTAGTGATTATGTAGAACTGGCAGGCACAGGTTCGTGTCAGGCAAAACTTAACATTATTTTCTTAGATTAAATGAAGAAGACAATATACATCATAATGGCACTTATATGCCAATTGCTGACGGCAAAGGCTGCTGCTCCTGACTCGGCTTATGACTATAGGCACTCGCTGTGGCGCCACACCATCGAAGAGACTCTGCAGAATCCCGCCCTTATGAATGGTGCCTATCTGGCCCCTTTCACAGAGTTGAGTCTGAAGGGTGACTATCGTCATCAGTCAGCCGCTTTCAGATTGGAACAGGGCACAGGCTATCTGATGCCAGAGCTAACGGCCCGTTCATTTATTCGTCTTACACCATCGTCGGTGGTATGGGGCGAAGCTGGCTATAGTAAGGGTGATACATATAATAAGGTATATAATAATGTGGCCGACTTCGACCTGCTCTATCCCGATGTGATAGCCGACAGTCTGGGTGGCGATACCAAACGCGAGCGATATATATTCTCTGGTGGATATGCTGCTGAGAAAGGTGCTTGGATGATAGGTGGTGAACTGAAGTTCCGTGCAGAGCAGGAATACCGTACTTATGATCCGCGTATGCGCAGTATTGTTTCTGATCTCTTGCTGAAGGGTGGTGCTGCCCGTAATTTAGGTGATTATCGTATGGGGCTTTCTGTAGAAGGAAATATCTACCGTCAGACGGCTGATGTGGATTTCTATGGTGAGACCAATGGTATGGGCGAACTCCAAATGACAGGACTTGGTACCAGCTATGTAAGGTTCTCAGGCTCTAATCGCGATATATTCTACGAAGGAAAGGGTGGGGCTGTGACTATGGATTTACAACCTGTTTCTGGCTCTGGCTGGATGGCTCATCTTGGCTATGCTCAGCATCAATACGAGCGTCTTTCGGACGAGTATAATTCTCTGCCACTTACCACTCTATATCGCCAGCAGGTTGGCTTGACCTTTGGATGGAAGCAGAAGACTGCTGATGTGGAGAAGGCATTATTGCTGCATGCTGATTACGACAAGCGTGCCAGCGATGAACATGTGGTAGGTACGGCAACAGGACAGGACTACCCGATACTTACAGATTTGACTATGTACAAGCAGCATTGTTGGGATGTGGCTGCCGAGGCCCTGTATGGTCGTGGCGATTGGCATCTGATGATGCGAGTGGGTTATCTGAGTAATCGTGAACAGTATGCCTATGTAGAGCGCAAAATGGAATATGCACGTATCTATGGTGAGCTGACAGCGCAATGGCTTAAGACTGTAAGTTGCAACCTCAGGTTGAATGTTTATGCCAAAGGCGGATATGCTGGCAATATTAATAGTAAGATAGTAATGCCCTATGCAAACATGACGGCAAGTATAAAGGATTATGTAAATTACACCTACAAGTATCAGAAGGCCAGCTACGCTCAGGCTCAGGCTGGGGTTCGTGCAGACTATCAGCCAAAGTTGTGGAGGGTAGGTGTGTTTGCGCAGTTGGGTACTGCATGGCAGTTCTGTTCTATAGGTGAACATGAGGCAAACATGCATGTGTCATTAGGAATCATATTTTAATAATAAATCAATAAAAAATCAAGAAAATGAAAAAGAATCTGTTTTTGAGCTTGATGCTCATGGCTGTAAGCACAGTATTTGTGGCTTGTAGCAAGGACGACGCTCCTTATGTGGTAGAGAATGGTACTGTAACTATCGAAATGCCCATTAATGTGAGCGATGTTGTACTGAATAACTTTGAAGGTACAGCTACCAACGTGCAGAGTGGTGAGGTTATTAAGTTGGCTACTCCTGTTAAGAATGGCGATAACTATGTTATTACAATCCCCAGCATTACTGAGGGTATGTATAATCTGGCTGCCAAGGGTAACATCTCGTTTGTAAAAGATGGTGTGGCTGGTACTACCGACTTCGAGGTGTCATCAAATGATGTAGCACTTAACGAGAAGTCGACAACAGCAAAAATGGTTGTTAGCTCATTCAAGGCTGAGGGTGGTTTTGTGTTCTCAGAAATCTGTACTACAGGATCCCTTACACCTCAGAACAAGAATTACAATTACGATGCTTATTTCGTTATTACCAACAATAGCGACGTAGTTCTTTATGCTGATAGTGTGGCTCTTATCGAGTCGATGTTCCAGAGCGCAAGTTCAGGTAAGCAAGACTGGAATCCCGATGTTCGTCCATACGCCATCCCTGCAGGTGCTGTATTCATGATTCCTGGTAGCGGAAAGGATCATCCAGTTGCTCCAGGCGAGTCGATTGTTATTGCCAACAATGCCATGGATCATCGTACTGTTAATGAGAACTCTTACGACTTGACAGGTGCTGACTTCGAGGTTTATCTGGACAATGGTGGTAACAGCATGGATACCGATTACGATACTCCAAACCTGGACTACTACTTCTGCTACACACAGACCATCTGGTTGCCTTCAGTACAGCAGAACCGTAGTTATGCCATTGCACGCATCAAGGAAAATAAGGAAACCTTCCTGGCTAACCATAGCGAGACTCCAACATATACCGCTACAACAGGTAAGCTGATGGAGAGCAAACAGGTACAGATTCCTAACGAGTGGGTTCTGGATGCTGTTAACCTGGGTACAGAGGACGACTTTGGTTGGTTTGTTATCTCTGAGACACTTGATGCAGGATGGGTAGCTGGTCGTGCTAACTCAAAGGATACCACCCAGCGTGGCACTTCTATTAAGCGTAAGATGGACTCTACTGGAAAATATGTAGATACAAACAATTCAACTAACGATATGGAGGCACGTCAGACTCCATCAATGAAGAAGTAAAATATGAAGAAACTATATTCTCTTTTAGCTCTGGCGCTGCTGTCGGTTTCGGCAGTAGCTCAGGGTTTGCCACAGGATCCAACCATTCGTAAGGGTAAACTCAAGAATGGTATGACCTATTATATCCGCCACAATGCCAAAGAGGCTGGACTGGCTGATTTCTATATTGCCCAGCGTGTAGGCTCAATACTTGAGGAGCCACGCCAGCGCGGATTGGCTCACTTCCTTGAGCATATGGCCTTTAATGGTACCAAAAACTTCCCAGGCAAGGGCAAGAGACTGGGAATTGTGCCTTGGTGTGAGACTATCGGCGTTAAGTTTGGTGCTAACCTCAATGCCTATACCTCTATTGATCAGACTGTGTACCACATTGGCTCTGCACCCTTGAAGCGTGAAGGTATCATCGATTCTTGTTTGTTGGTGCTCCACGACTGGAGTCATTATCTGTTGCTCGAAGATGCTGAGATTGATAAGGAGCGTGGCGTTATCCACGAGGAGTGGCGTACACGTCGTGCCGGTAAGGCTGTACAGCGACTGATGGAGCAAGCCATGCCAAAGGTATATAAGGGGACCAAGTACGAAGACTGTATGCCTATTGGTTCTATGGATATCGTAGATAACTTCCCTTATCAGGATTTGCGCGACTATTATCAGAAGTGGTATCGCCCTGATTTGCAAGCAGTTGTGGTAGTTGGTGATATTGATGTTGATAAGATTGAGAAGAAGATTAAGAAGATATTCTCTTCTATCCCTATGCCCAAGAAGGCTGCCCAGCGCATCTATTATCCTGTGGGCGACAACGATAAGATGATTGTCGACATCGAGAAAGATAAGGAGCAGCCTATCGTGCTTTGCAACATCTATCAGAAGCGCGATGCTACACCTGATAATGAGAAGAATAGCGAGAAGTATCTACGTGACAGCTATGTTGACGGACTTATCAGCACTATGCTTAACGACCGCTATGCCGAGCTGCGCCAGTTGCCTGTGCCTCCATTCCAGAGTGCAACAGGTCGTGCTTCTACCTTTTTTCTCAGTCGTACTAAGGATGCTTTCTCATTAAACATCAGCTGTAAGCAGGATAACATTCTTGGTGGTATCATCAGCGCTGTAGGCGTGGCTGAGCGTGCACGTCAGCACGGGTTTACTCAGAGCGAACTTGATCGCGCCAAGAAACTGCGTTTGAATGCTGCAGAACGTCGTGCTAAGATGCAGGGTGACTATCGTAACTCGCACTATGTAAACGAGTGTGTAGATAATTTCCTCGAGGGCGAGCCGTTGGTGTCAACCGACTTTATGTATGAGAATACTAAAAAGCTTGATAATGAGGTAACACTTGCAGAGGTGAATGCTGCCGTTAAGGAACTTATCACCGATAAAAATCAGGTGGTAGTGATGTATGCCCCGGATAAAGAAGGCTTTGAGATTCCATCAGAACAGCAGATTGAACAGGTAATCCTGGCTGCTCAGCAGCAGAGCTATGCTCCTTATGTAGAGGCTCAGCTGGCTGAGTCGCTCGTAAGTAATATGCCAAAAGCCGGCTCTATCGTAAGCGAGAAGCCTTATCGTCATGGTTTTACCGAGCTTACTCTGAGCAACGGCATGAAGGTGTATACCAAGAAGACCGATTACGAGAGCGATGCTGTATCTATGCGTATGTATGCAGATGGTGGTACATCTGTTTATGGTGATAACGATATTCCTAACTTTGCACTTATAACAAGTGGTGTTACTGAGGGTGGAGTAGGAGCATTTAATGCAGTTACCTTACGCAAGATGCTTACTGGTAAGAGTGTTCGCGTCAGTCCATCTGTTGGTACTAAAGGCCAGAGCATCAGCGGTAGCTCGTCTGTTAAAGATATGTCAACCATGTTCCAACTGGCTTATCTTTATTTCACTCAGCCTCGACGCGACGATGCTGCATTTGCCAGCCTGATGAATCGCCAGCACGCTTTCCTTGCCAATCGTAATGCATCACCTAAGGTGGATTACAACGATTCTATCCGTGCCATCCTCTATGGCCATAATCCTCGTCTGGCACCAGTTGTTCAGGAGACGTTAAGTAAGGTGAGCTACGATCGTATACTCCAGATTTATAAAGAGCGCTTTAGCGATGCTGCCAACTTTAAAACGGTTATTATAGGTAACTACAACGAACAGGAGCTTCGCAGCCTTCTCTGTCAGTATCTTGCTGTTCTGCCAGCTACCAATAAACACGAGCAGGCCAATAATAGCAATGTACCTCAGATTGTTGGTGGAACTTCGGTTCATAAATTCAGCAAGAAGCAAGCCACACCTCTTGCCAATGTAAGTATCTACCTTACAGCTGATGTACCTTTCACACCGCAGAGTGATCTGGAACTCGACTTCCTGAAGCGTTGTCTCTCTATTGCCTATACAGACTCGGTACGCGAGGAGAAGGGCGGAACCTATGGCGTAAGTGTTGACTTCGATTTGGATAACGACGATAAACCAAATGCTACGCTCAAGATTTCGTATAATGCTGATCCAAGCCGATATGACGAGTTGAATCCAATTATCTATCAGCAGCTGCAGAATATTGCAAATAATGGTCCTTTGGCATCAAGTATTGATAAGGTTAAGCAATATTTAGTTAAACAGTATGCTCAGGCCGCTATCACCAATGATTATTGGAGCTACATTATCTGGCATGAGATTGACGATGATACAGACTTCGATCGCGACTACTGTAAGATGGTAAACAACATAACTCCTGCTGATGTACAACGCATGGCACAGAAGATTCTGGCTGCTAAACGTTGCATAGAAGTAACGATGCTCTCTGAGTAACAAAATAAAGACCGCCAATCAATCAAGAGAGGCGGTCTTTTTGTTTTACTTGTTTTTCTTGTAGTAGTCAAGACCTGCTTGAACGTTTTTGATAACAGCTTCAGAGGTATAGGTGGCACCTGTCACACCATCAACCTTAAGTTTTTGTGCCTCGCTAACTTTAAGATTGTTCCACTTTTCAAAGAGAGCCTTTTTTACACGGGCATAATACTTAGGTGTTTCCTGATTCTTCAGGCCTTCAATCTTAACCACTTTATTTTTCTTGATGTATATCTTCAAGGGGGTAGGACCATTATAACCCTCGATGTCTTTACCAAGTGTTGTGGTGTTAATAACGTACATACCATCCTCTTTGGTGATGGTGTCATCTTTCAGACCAGCACTCTGAATACAGAGCGCCAGTCCTAAGATGCTAAGCAGTTTAATTTTACTATTCATTTTATTCTATGTTTAATGATTAATATCCGGGATTCTGTGTAAGGTTGCGGTTGCGACCTATCTGCTGTTCTGGAATGGGGAGCAACGACTTATACGACTGCCAATTTACCTTTTTATAACTTGTCTGGCTGTACACAGCATCGGCACGGCCTGTGCGGTTAAGGTCGAACCAGCGATGGCCCTGTTCAAAGAACAGTTCTTTGCGACGCTGTGATTCTACTTCCATCAATAAATCGTTCTTATTCATTCCTCCTGCATATGGCTCCAGTCCGGCACGCTCGCGTATCTTATTGATATCAGTTACAGCCTGCTCCAAATTACCAATATGTATGTTAGCCTCTGCTCGTATCAAATACTGTTCGGCCAGGCGTAGCAATACATAATACTCGTATGCAGCAGCACTATTTGGTGTCGTCATATTCTTGTATTTATATGGGTAATAGTAGGTTTTGCCACCGCTGCCGGCTTTCTCGCCAATCCACTGGTTACGAAGGTCTTCAGGTTGCAGGCGCAAATCATTAACCAACTCGTCGCTGAAGTAGTAAGTGGCATATGTGGCACGAGCGCTGGGAATAAACAGATTGCCTATACGTGTATATCCCACGTAACTGCCTGTACCAATAAAGCCTTCCTGATTGCTTTGCAGAATAGCCTCACTACTAGTAGCAAGAAATATGCGGTCGATAGTTTCCAACTTGTAGTTATTGCTCTGTCCGCCATCAGTCACGGGTAACAATTTATTAGCCTCGTTCACAGCCATATCCCATTGCTCGGTATACAGATATACGCGTGCCAACAATGCTGTTGCTGCATCGGCAGATATACGTGTACGTCCATTGCCCGAATCTTTAAGCCATAGCTGAGCCTGCTTCAAGTCGGCAATAATCTGCTGATAAACCTCAGCCTTAGGTGCACGTGGTGCAGTAGCCGTTACACTTACATCGTAGGTTGTAAACAATGGCACATCGCCAAACAGATTTACCAGATAGAAGTAGGCATTAGCGCGGAAGAAGAGTGCCTCGCCACGATATTTGTTAAGCTCACTCTCAGGAATTATCGTAGAGCCCTCAACATGTCCAAGGAAATCGTTAGCACCATAGATGCTTGAATATGGGGCTGTCCACAGATTACTGATGTACGATGACGACGCATTGTAGTTGTTCTGGTAATACTCGGCAAACTGACCAGAACGTGCCTGTAGCTCATCGGTTATCTGACTTGCATATAACTCCAACGCCTGATAGTACATGATGTTGTTCAGGAAATTGTCGGTATAGAATCCTGTAGCCGCAGTTCGTATACCTTCGGGAGTAGAAAAAGTTACCTCGGCAGTAAGCGAGTCTGTAGGTGGGTCTATTTCAAGTATGCTCTCACACGACATTAATGCCAGAGCTGTTGATAATGAAATTGCTAAATATTTAAGTTTCATAACGATAATAAATTTAGAATGTAACATTCAGTCCGAACACAACCGACTGTGTGGGTGGTACTGCTTTTACAGATGTTTCAGGATCGTATGCATCATAATTGGTGATGGTTATCAGATTCTTACCCTGCACATATAGTTGCAGCGCGCTGATACCCAACCTACCTATAAGTTTCTGGTCGAAATCGTAAGCCAGACGTACATTCTGAAGTCTGAGGTATGAACCAGTACTGAAGGCTGCATCACTATACGACATATAGCGGTAGTAGGCATCATAGATATCGCTGGCACTTGTTGTTGTAAGTCCGGGATACTTGGCATCAACACCAGGTGTGGTCCAGTAGTTCTGCGCCATTTCGCGTGTCACGTTCTCGCTCATACCAAGTGGATTATAGAATATCCACAGATAGCCATATTCCATAGGCTTGTTGCGATAGTAAAGGTTGAAATCGAAGGTGAAGTTCTTCCACTGGATGGTGTTAGATAATCCGGCATAATATTTAGGATCCTTGCTGCCCAGTGTAATATAGTCATCGTTACTGCTTATCTTACCATCGCCATTCAGATCGAGTACCTCAGGAACACCAGTCTGATTGTTTACTCCCAGATACTTATATCCACGGATGATATTAACCGATTGGCCTATCTCGTAGGTGTTGTAATAGCCAGAGTTCTCCAAGTCCTCGAACTTAGTCAGTTCGTTTCTTGGAATGGTAAGGGTGAACTGTGTGGTCCAACGGAAGTCCTTGGTTTTGATATTCTGTGTGTTAAGTTCCAACTCCCAACCTTTATTCACAATCTCAGCATCAAGGTTAGACATCATATACGAGAATCCTGTTTGTGTGGGCAGATACTGACGTGTAAGCAGGTCCTTACTTGTGTTATGATAGTAGTTGGCTGTAAACAGAATTCTATCGCTGAAGAATCCCAGTTCAAGTCCTATATCAAACTTATCGGTAGTTTCCCAATGTAGGTCATCGTTTGCAAGATTGCTTGGCACAGTTCCCACATTTCCCTCATAGGGATACTGGCTTGTGGTGTACTTTGTCATATATTGATAGTCGCTGATACCATCGTTACCTGTACGTCCTAACGATAAACGCAGTTTACCATAGCTGAACCATTTCAAGCGGTCTTTGATAAATTTCTCGTTACTGAAGAGCCAACCCAATCCTACAGAGTAGAAGTTTCCATAACGATGATTTGCACCAAAGCGTGACGAACCATCGCGACGGAATGTGCCATTAAACAGATAGCGATCCTTGTAGTCGTAGGTAATGCGTCCGAAGAATGATGCACTTTTAGTCTGGGTAGAAGGATTCTTATGATAGTTTATGAGTGATGCTGCATTTGCATCTTTCAGGAATATGTCGCCAGGATATTTCTGTCCGTACAGATAAAGTACATGTGTATCCGAACTCTGATAGGTTGTGCCTATTAAGAAATCTGCTTTACCTCCCAGAATCTGACAGTTGAATGTGAGTTGTGGTTCAACTATCAGCGTACTGGTATTCATGTTGTAATAGCGTGCCTGATTATAGGACGTTGTACTCAATGGATGATAATAGTTGCGCGGATACAAATCCTGTTGATTGCTTGAACTGTAGTTATAACCAGCCTGCAGCTTTACAGCCAGCTGATTCCACAAACGATAGCTACCATTAAAACTTGCATTAAGTTGTGTTACATCGTTGTTTCCATCGTAGTTAAGTATGCGTAGCGGAGCTGTATGGTTGGTATTGTCCAGAAGCCAATATGGTTCACCATTCTCATCGTATGGCGGCATATTAGGTTGCGACACAACCTGCGCATAACCTGAGGCTGCTGCATCGGCCTTCATCGTAAGTTTCGATACCGATACATTGGCATCCAGATGCAGACGATGGTCATCGCTATGGTGCTGGATGTTAGAGCGGCCTGTCCAGCGTGTGTACTTGTCATCGCCCACCGTCACGGTGCCAGAATTGTAATAACCACCGCTAATAAGGAATGATGTGTTTTTGTTTCCACCCGACACATTTAATTGAATATCTGTTGCCCAAGCGGTGTTTCCAAAAAGTATATCCTGCCAGTCATATGTTGTATGCTGGTCCCATATGGTAAGGTCGGGAAACTTAGCTGGTGTCAGGTCATCATCAGTCACATAGCCTTTTGCCTTATCTGTCTCGAAAGCTTTTTTTCTAAGTTTTACAAACTCCTCAGTATTCAGAAAGTCAAGTCGCTTACTCATAAACTGGGCTGTGGTACTCATCTTCAGGTTTACCTTTACACGGCCCTCACGTCCTTTCTTAGTAGTAATCAGCACCACACCGTTTGAACCTCGTGTACCATATATAGCCGTAGCGTCGGCATCCTTCAGAATCTCAATACTCTCTATATCGTTGGGATTGATTAGTGACATTTCATCTGGCAGTCCAAGTAATCCTGTTGATGTATATGCAATTGGGTTTTCTGGGTTAGAATTCAGGGGCACACCATCAACGATATATAACGGATCGGTTTTACTAGAGAGCGTACTTTTACCGCGGATAACCATACTGGTACTACCGCCGCCAGGCACACCCGAGGCCTGACTAACATAAACACCTGAGGCTTTTCCTTGCAAGGATAGAATAGGGGCGTCTTGCGTTGCCTCGCTAATGACATCGCCTTTTACCTTTGATACGGCACCCGTAAGCTTCTTGCGAGACTGCTGTCCATAACCCACTACCACCACGTCGTTCAGCGAGTAACCGTCTTCGTGAAGTTCGATAATACCAAGATCGCTTTTTGGATTTATGATTTTTATCTCTTGTTTCTCGTAACCTAGATAATTGATAGTCAATATAACAGGCAGCTTATTCGAACTAAGTTGCAGGTTGAAGTTTCCCTCTGCATCAGCAACAGTTCCTTCCTTGCTGTTATTTACTCTGATGGTGGCTCCAATCAACGGATTACCGTCAGTACCAACCACTTTACCTTTTAGTGGTCGAGCGTTAATGCTCTGTGATAAAATGAGCATTAATGTTAATATTCCGAAATAAACTCGTGTTTTCTGAGGCCATTGTATAATGGTCTCAAATAAATATAGTACTTTTGTCATCGCTTATTGAAAAATAAGTAGGCATCATCGCTGTTGCTCCCCTTTCCAATTAGTTGCAACAGGATGGTGCCTTCGTTTTTAATGATTAGTGTTTTTCGCCGTGGCCTTTGCACTCGTGCTTCTCGCCTTCGCCTTCAGCGCCGGTCTTCTTGTGCTTGCAACCGCCACAACCTTTAGCAACTTCAGCCTGGAACTTTGCATCTGTAAGTACCTGTTTCAGAGTCTCGGCATTTGTCTTGGTCTCGTCGAAGCTAACCTTTACGGCCTTCTTCTCCAGATTTACTACTACCTCACTTACAGCTTCGTTGGCCTTTAGAGTCTTCTCAACTCTCTTGGCACAATTGCCACAATGCATGTTAGTTACCTTGAACACTACGTTTCCGGCTTCTACGCTCATAGCCATCATACCGGCAAACATTAACAAAACAATCTTTTTCATAATTAATATAAATGTTAGAATGTAATTAATAATTGTGCGTAAACACACATGTTATACGCTTTTATGGTTATTGTATCTTTTTGCAATTTCTGCATTTTCCCTTACGTTCGCAGTAGCGCTCGCATTGGGCGCAGAGGTCGTAACCAAGCATCGCACCGAGGATGAAATCCTCCTCGGGCGAAAGCTCGTTTAATGGTCGGGTTACGATTAATCTGATAGCGTTGAGACATTCCTTGCGGCCAATATAGAAGTTAAGATTGTTCTTGCCTGCAGGCTGTAGCACATAGTCCATATTCTGACTGCACAAGCGTTTACGTGCGCATTCTTCGTATTGCTTAGGACATGTGAACAGTACCATCTGGCGCACTCCTTTCTGGAGCTCGTAGATATGATTTGAAAGAACCTTTAACTCTGTTGGCATAATCTGGTTTTGTCTCATATAGCTATTTAGTTTTTATATTTTATAAATTAGGAGATATTGCTGCAATCCATGCTTCGATACGTGTATCGGTCTTGTCATCCTCGTTGATGTCGTCGAGTGGCAGACCAATGAACTTACCATCAACCACAGCCTCTGAGTCGTCGAAGGTGTAACCGTCGGTTTCAACAGCACCTACAAAGCGTGCGCCGCTAGCCTTGATGCCATTATACAGCTCGCCGATACCACCAACGAATGTGTCGCTATAGGTAGAGCAGTCGCCACAGCCGAAGAGTGCGATAGTCTTGCCAGAGAGGTCGGCTCCCTGCAGCACCTTCAGTCCGTCGTACCAGTCGTCCTGCAACTCGCCAGCGCCCCATGTAGAAGTGCCAAGAATGAGGTTCTGGTTGTTTGTTACTACGTCGGCAGTAAGGTCTTGTACGTTGATGACCTCACAACCCAACTTCTGGGCTATCTTCTCTGCGATAGCCTCGCATGTTCCTGTAGAGGAACCGTAAATTACAATAGTTTTATTCATAATAATAAAAATAAAAAAACACCCGGTTTGAAATCCGGGTGCAAAGGTACGGTGATTCCGCAAAACTTGCAATACTCAAAAATTAGTATTCTTTATTTCTATTCTACGTGTATCTGCAGGGTATTGGTGAGTTTACGTTTCTTATCGGTTACCTTGAGGGTGGCGATGCCTGGTGTTTTGGCGCCGCGAACGATGACTACCAGCTGACCGTTGAACAGCTTCATTGTGGGCTGCTTGAATGACTCGAGACTGGTGGCGTCGCCATTGCATACTGCCTCGAAACTTCCTGCTCCTGTAACCTGGAACGATAGTTGGTCGTTAGCCTCAGGTATGAGATTGCCTTTGGCATCGGTAAGCGATACGGTGACGAATGCCAGATCATCGCCTGTTGCATTCAAGGTCTGTTTGTCGTTCTGTGTCCATGAGTCAAGCTTCAGGGCTGCAGGCTTGCCTGCGGTGGTGATGGTTTTCTCACCAGCCTTATTGCCTTGTGCATCGTAAACCACAACCTTAACCTCGCCTGGCTGATATTTTACGTTGTTCCAACGCAGACGGTAGCGGTCTAA
>Ga0310786_10003762_pt1 | contig 21735 bp, 20 predicted proteins | sample AusTroGonzalo_MG_FD_203881 | JGI IMG/M metagenome (GOLD analysis project Ga0310786, IMG submission 203881) | Bovine rumen microbial communities from tropical cattle in Woodstock, Queensland, Australia - Gonzalo_03 (v2) (version 2) | ecosystem: Host-associated > Mammals > Digestive system >...
CCTTTTTTAATTCCGGCTGCAAAGGTACAACAAAAAATTGAGATAACATAACTTTTTCTATAAAAATTTGCTTAACTCGCAAAAAAGCGCTACCTTTGCAGCCGATTTCGTGCAATCTGAAATCAATCGGGATGTAGCGCAGTTGGTAGCGCACTACGTTCGGGACGTAGGGGTCGGGCGTTCGAGTCGCCTCATCCCGACAAAAAAGGCAAGTGATTTTCTCACCTGCCTTTTTTAATTTTCACGCCTTTCTTTATTTCCATCGAAGTATTCCCACAACTACAAGTAGATAGCCTGCCAGGCACAGGATGGGAGCAACCACAATACGCTGAGGCGAAAAGATATCGGGATTAAAAGTCTGCTCAGTGCTGCCTGGTCCATCCATCAGCAGATAGCCCATGGCAATGAGGAGGAGCGACACGAGGATGATGAAACGACTGGTGGTCAAGAAGGAAAGCCACTTAGCCTTTTTGGTATTGTTTGACATACTGTTCATAGGATTTACTGTATTGATAAAAGAGTTCTGTTCTGTTATGCTGTGCAGCCATGGTGAGTGCACGCTCCATCGTCTGAAGCCACACATATTGCGAATAGTTTGAGCCATTGCGGCGCTTGGGATGGATGGTCTGTATCCACGAGAGCCACTCATCAGAACGACGGAGCAGATTGTCTGTGATGGCATCACCCTGCTGATTTTGTCCTGCCATATAATAGCAGCGCGCCATGGAAAGGGCTGCATCCGTAAAGGGCACATTCTCGTGCGGCATCTCATGCTGCCATTTTTCACAGACGGTCAGGGCTCGCTTCACATCACCCTGCTGAAGCAAGGAGTCAATCAGCACGCCCATAATCAACTGGTGACTGTCGGCCATGCGCTTCACATCCTCATCCACATAAATGCCTTTCGTATTGAGACCGCCATAGCGGAAACGGTGCATGATGTTGTCGTAGAGTCGTTCCACATCCACCCGCTGGCCTGTAGCCGTGGGACTGATGCGATAGGCCAGTCCCTCGAGCACCAGATGGTCACGAAGGAACGACAGTGTGCTGTTGCCCGTGCTGATGGAGAGATAGAAGGGGCGCTGCCACTGGGACTGCTGCAACATGTGGAGCACCATCAGCTCGTTCTTGAACAGGTAGCGTACGTCCTTGAGCGAGATGACCGTCTGACCAATGGTGACGCTGTCAACATCAATGGGCACACAGTCCAGGCGTCCTTCCTGATAGTCTTCATGACGCAAAGCGATGGGCAAGGCAGGCGAGTCGTAGGCCGGACGCTTCATCTGGTCGATATACCAGTCGGTATTCAGATATTCCAGGTTACAGTCGCGCGTGTCTGTTCGCACACCCTCCACCTCGTGGTTATACCACAGTGGGAACGTGTCGTTGTCGCCATTGGTGAAGATCACAGGATTGCCTTCGCGCTGCATACTCTCCAGATAGTTGGCACCAAAGTCGCGACAGGTATAGCGGCCTGAGCGGTCGTGGTCGTCCCATGTCTGCGAGACCATCTGGATGGGAACAATCATCCCCACTAATGCCACGATGCCAGCCAACGGCACCAAGTGTTTCTTCACCCGTTTCTCAAAGAGTTGATAGAGGGCAGCCACACCCATGCCAATCCAGATGGCGTAGGCATAGAACGATCCCACATAGGCATAGTCGCGCTCACGAGGCTGAAGTGGCGTTTGGTTCAGATAGACAACAATGGCAAGGCCCGTCATCACAAACAGCAACGAGACAATCAGGAACTGCTGTCGACCCTCGCGTCCTCTGCGCCATTGCCAAAGGATGCCCATCAAGCCGAGTAGCAGGGGCAGGCCATAGAACACGTTGCGGCCCTTATTATCCCTGAGGTCGGAAGGCAACTTCGACGTGTCGCACCCCAGCAGCCAGTCGTCTATCCATCGGAAGCCCGTTATCCAGTTGCCGTGCTCCACCTCGCCATTTCCTTGGATATTGTTCTGTCGGCCCACGAAGTTCCACAAGAAATAACGCCAATACATGAAGTTCACCTGATAACTGATGAAATAGCGCAGGTTCTCATCCTTGGTGGGCACGCCATCCTTGGTCTTGATGGTGCCCAGCCAGTCAGCATAGGCTTTGGCATGGCGCTGGGAGTAGATTCTGGGGAAGAGGGGTGTCTTGCCATACTGCTCACGACCCAGGTACTTACTAAGTCGTTCCACGTTGTTGGGTGCATCCTCGCACATTGGCGGATTGGCATTGGCCCTAATCAGTATGACACCATAACTGCTAAAGCCAACCATCATCACGAACAGGCAAACCAGCGACAGTCGAAATCTGCTCTTCCAGGAGCGGTGCTTCGCCTTACGAAACCAGACCACAAAGAACATGGCCGGCAGACAGAGCAGGCACAGCAGATGAACACCAATGGACAAACCCGTGATATAGGCTATCAGAACAATCCATCGACGACTGCGAGGACCATCGGCCTCTTCTTCCCACTTCAGGATCAGCCAGAACATCAGAGCTGTGAGGAAGCTGGAGAAGGCATAGACCTCGGCCTCGACTGCCGAGAACCAGAACGTATCGCTGAAGGTATAGACCAGCGCGCCCACCACGCCACAAGCCTCGATGATAATGACTTTCGCCATACTCTCAGGCTTTATCAGTTTGCGAACGAGGTGCGTGATGGTCAAAAACAAGAAGAAGATACAGCCTGCACTCAGGAGTGCCGACAGGATATTCACCATCAGCGCCACCTGCGACGGCTCACTGGCAAACTGCGAGAAGAGGTTGGCCACGAGCATGAAGAAAGGTGCGCCAGGTGGATGACCAATCTCCAGTTTATAGCCACATGCAATGAATTCAGGACAGTCCCACAAGCTGGCCGTAGGCTCCACCGTCATACAATACACCATGGCAGCAGTAGCAAAACACAGCCACGCCGTCATAGTGTTCAATCTCAAAAAAGTTTTTTCTTGTATCATACGTTTTGCGGTTTTTATCGCCGCAAAGGTATGAAAAGGATGGAGGGAAGCCAAAAATACTTCCTGACATTTGTCTGACATTTACCTGTCAGAAACCTATCTATCTGACTTTCAAGCCATAAGCACGTCCTCTATCTGCCTCAATTTTAAGGTCAGAATGTTCCTCAATAATGGGTTTTAAACGTCGAACAAGCGTATAGAGCGTCTCGCTGGCATCCTCTTTCTTGGGCCAAAGCGCATCACATATCTCCGTTTTCGACAGCTGGTGCGTGGGCGATTGCCACAGCATCTCCATCAGTTGCTGCTGCATAGGCGTCAACCGCACCTCACGTCCCTTTGCATCAACAAAGCGACCTTCCTGCAGGGCCAGTCCGCCAAACATTCCCAGGTTCATGCGTCGGCGTTGCTGATAGAGACAATACACACCCCATAGCAATGCCACAGACCACAAGACCATCGATGGTCTCTGGTCAGACAATGCCAGGATAGTGGCCGTTGACACCTGCGGACGCGGCTGGAAACCCTTCTCCGTATCCAGCGCCAGTACAGCCTTTCCCTTCAGGTCCTCTGTCTGAAGGTAGTTGTTAAACACCCTGATGGTGTCGGCACTGATCACCTCCGACTGCTGTTCGTCCAAAGCCTTAGCCAGTGCCTGGTTCATATCCTCAGTCACTATGGCCTCTGTTGTCCTATAACTGTTCAGACTAAACAGACTCGAAGTCAAAATCAGTGCAAAGAGCACCACAATAGGTAATCGCTGTTTCATCGGTTCATGCATTTGTCTGCAAAGATAAAACGTTTTTCCTAACTATCAAAATAATTCACAAGATTTAAGACATCTCCGATCTTATCTATCGCATAAAGAAGTTCACGGTCAGGTCGTATCTCACTCTGACGGCCTCGCCATTCTGCTTTCCTGGCGTCCACTTTGGCATAGCATTGACAAGACGGATGGCCTCAGCATCGAGGTCGGGGTCGAGACCCTTGATCACCTTTATCGTAGACAACTGACCATCGGGCTCAACGATAAACGCGCAGACCACATTGCCACGGATACCCTTCGCCTTAGCTTCGGCAGGGTATTTCAGGTTTCTGAACATCCACATCATCATGGCCTGATCGCCACCAGGGAAGGATGGTGCACGTTCCAGTTTGTCCTTCTCCGTCCACTTTATCACGCCACCATACGCCTCTTCTATCTCTTTCTGCATCTTAGCATTCTGGGCCAGGATGTCCTGCTCGCGTTTCTCCACAGCCTGCCAGTCGACCAGTTCCTTAATCACATCAGTAAACTTGTTCTTGTCATTGTGATACACATAGGTCTGCTCCACCATGCGGCCGTTCTTCTTGTACGACACCTTGAAGTTCTGCTCGTCCATCGACATGTGAATCGTGGTTTTCCCTGCATCGCCCTTGATGCGGTCCACTAACTCAGGCTTCAGCACATCGCCCAGCGAGAGTACCTTGTTATGAACCACATCGAACACAAAGTTGCGCTCGCGGTTCTTCTGTGACGACTCGTTTCCCTGAAGGGCCAGTTGCATATAGCCCACGAAGTAATTCAGATAGCGCTTCTCAATGCCACCCTTAAACTGCACCACCATCTTCTCGCGCTGACCGATGGTCTCCTTCACCGTGCTGGGCTCTACAACCGTTTCATATTCTGCCATGTGCTGTTTCAAGCCCTCCTCAAGTGAGTCGGATGCTTTTTCCTTACCAAAGAGGATACGTGTGATGGCTCTGTTTAATGCCGCATACTGGCTGTGGCAATGAATAGTGGTCTCCACCTTGAACCACTGGTTATTGGCGCGTGCTGCCTTCACGTCCTTTACCTCGAGCATTCCAGTAGCCGCAGTTACTTGATTCTGTGCCATGCACACACAGCCTTGACCAAGCATCAAAAGCAAGGCCAACACCTTCAGTCTGTTTACGATTGTCATCATTGTTTTATGGTTAGTTAAACATTTTTGGTTATTAATTGCGATGCAAAGATAGAAAGAATACATGAAACATGCAAGAAAAATAAAAAGAAAATGACAGGCAGGTGTCTATCACAGATACCCGCCTGTCGAGAGAGATTTGTTATATTAATAAGATTTATTTTTTAGCAAAGAGATAAAGCGACTCGTTGACAGCCGTATCACTGACCATGCGATAGAGATCTGAGGGACGGTCGCGATGGTAGCAGACTACATGGTTGACGCTGTCCTTGGCATGCAGACTGTACACCATCTTGTCAACAGGTTGGTCGAAGCACTGCTTCTGATGATTATAGCGACTGTATTCAGCAAAGTAAGAGTTGCTGGCCAGGGTATAGTCATGGCGTGAGGCACACTCCCAATTGCGATCGCCAGCATTCCAGCGATAGGTCACGCGACTCTTCAGGGTGCCGTCGGCAGCATAGTCGTACTCATACTTACGATGAGGCTTCAGCACCACATCACCTTTTCTACTACTTGTATTCATATAGACATACATCGTGGAGATGTTGTTTCCCTTTCGCTCAGCGTTGTAGTAATACTCGCCCTTTGAGTTGTTCGACACATCCTCGTAAACCTTGTTAACAGTCTCTGAGGTAAGAACCTGTGCGTTGGCACTCATAGCCGATACACACATCATGATTGCAAATACTAACTTTTTCATTGTCGTTCGCTGTTTTAATTATTGATTTCTACTCGTTAGACGACGACACCAGTCAGTTTATTACAACAATTTCTCACTTTTTTCACTTTTCCATAAAAAAAAGATGGAGCACATCGCTGCGCCCCATCATATTTTCTCTTTATCTCTTGCCCTTTCGGATGCGTGGAAACATCTTCCTGACACGCAGAAGAGGCTGCGAGAGTTTACCGCCCGAGATAATCAGCGTAACGGCAAAGATGACCAGCGCCATGCCAATGGCCAGTCGGACAGTCATGGTCTCGTTAAACAGCAACACAGCAATAGCCACAGCCGTCACAGGTTCCACAGCACCCAGAATCGCCACTGGTGTACTTCCAATCTTCTGGATGGCAGCACTGGTACATATCAATGAGAAAGCAGTGGGAAACAAAGCCATGCCGAAGGCCGAAGGCCAGAGAATCCAGTTGCTATTCAAGATATGGATACAACTGGGATCGAAGTTGAAGGCAAAGAGGAACAGGCCGAACACGATGACATAGAACGTGAGCTTCAGCGTAGGAATCTCGCGCATCGTCTTGCCATTGACCGCCACCAGATAGATGGCATACGACAGGGCCGAGAGGAACACCAGCAACAGACCCATGGCCGACAGCACCTCGCCACCATCGCCACGATACAATAAGCCAATACCCGTGGTGGCCAGAATGATACAGACGATGGTGAGCCACGAAGTGCGCTCGTGAAAGCCGATGGCCATGATGAGCGTCACCAGGATGGGATAGATAAACAGCAGTGTCGAGGCGATGGCCGCACCGATATAGGCATACGACACATATAGCGTCAGCGACGACATCGCCATCAGCAGGCCCATGATAATCAAGGGTATTATCTGTCCGCGGCGCAAGCCAAAACCACGTCCACGCGCCATCATCATCACAGCCAGCATAGGGATGGCAAACAGATAGCGCAAAAACAAAACGCTATAGGCATCAATACCTGCCGACAGCAGCGGCAATGCGAAAAGAGGGTTGGTACCATAGCTGGCAGCAGCCAATGCTCCCAGTGTGTACCCTTTCAGTGAGTTGTTCATATTTTAATCGTAATTGATATAAGGTTCCAAACGGCGAATAGCAGCAGGCGAGAATGCATCCAGCAATCCCAGGTCTTGCAGCGAATGAATCTTGCCATGCAGTCGACGATAGTCGGTGATGGCTCGTGCCTGCGCGTAATTAATATAAGGATGCCGACGCAGTTCGTCGGCTGTCAACTTATTGATCTTGAGCCTCAACGGCTCGCTTGTTCCTATAGAGAAATAGGTCTTCACGTCCTGCGGCAGGTTGGCTATCTCGTCCAGTTGGTCGATGCTCACAAAACCTCCCAGTCTATTCTTATAGTCGTTTATCTTTCGTGCATAATAACTGCCGATGCCAGGCACCTTCTTATAGACGGCCGTGTCGCCAGCATTCAGGTCAATCGTCTCGCCCTGGGTCAACTTCTCCTGACGGTGATACGTGGTGTCGCGTTCAAACGTCGGCTGTTGTCTGTGCACCTGCGTCGAAGCCAACTGATAGTCGTCAGAGATTTGGATATAGGGAGCCAACTCCTTATATTGCTTCGTGGTGAGTCCATACGTTTGGGCGAAGTCCTCCTTGGTGCGATAGACACCTCCCGCAGCACGATACTTATAGATGTTGCGCACCATCCACGAAGGCAGTCCTAAGCGCAGCAGCTGTGTACTGTCGGCACTGTTGGGGTCGAAGGCAAAACGCTCTGCCTTGCGTTCAGCCTGCGCATAGTATTGAGGCGTACCTCCTGCGCCAGCAGATTCGGCAGAAAAGCCCGTTTGCTCAGATTGTCCTGCCCCATCAGGAGCAGTCGGTTCTACTGGACCAGCCAAAAACATTAGACCAAAGGCCACCGCTGCCACAGAGAGCAGTATCAGCAGTCCACGACGGTCATGACGATTCAGATAGTACAGCTTCTCGAAAAGAATCATATCACGCCAAACTGATGAAGGAAGATGAGCAGGATACAGATAGGACAGATGAAGCGTACGGCAAACAGATAGATGCCGAAGAAACGTCCACGCAACGTGCCACCATTCGTAAACTCATCCCTCACAATATGCTTAGGTACATACCAGCCCAAGAACAGACAGGTGAGCAGTCCGCCCGTGGGTAGGAAGATCTGTCCTGTCAGGAAGTCGAACCAGTTAAACAACGACGTGCCACCCATCATCAGCCACTCACGTCCGTCGCCAAACGACAGCGAGCAGAACACGCCAATAGCCGCACACAGCAGGGTGACGATGGTAGCACCCCAACGGCGCGACACCTTCAGCTCCTCGTGGAAGAAGGCCGTACTCACCTCGTGCAGCGACATGAGCGATGTCAGTGCCGCCAGCGACAACAGCGCATAGAACAGCAAGGCAACGATCTCGCCTAGGAAGGGCACGCCACCAAAGGCCTGTTGGAAGACGCTGGGCAGTGTGATGAACACCAGTCCAGGACCGCAGTACTGACTTGCCTGACTGGGGTCGCTCATCAACTCAGAAGCATTGGGATAGATGGCAAAGAATGCAGGGAATATCATCAGACCGGCCAAGATGGCAATCAGCGAGTCGATGCTGACAATCTGGACGGCCGACTTCGTGAGATGTGTATCTTTCTTAAAATAACTGGCATAGGTACACAGACAGCCCATGCCCACGCTGAGCGAATAGAAAGCCTGTCCCAATGCCCCAAGGAACACATCACTATTCACCTTCGAGAAGTCAGGATTAAACAAGAACGAGATGCCCTTGCCGGCACCAGGCAGCATACACGATGCCACCGCAATGACAATCAGTAGGATAAAGAGCAAAGGCATCATCATCTTCGATCCCTTCTCAATGCCCTTCTCCACACCACGCGTGATGATGAAATGGCATATCAGCATGAATACCAGCATCCACAGGATGGGCTTCCACGGGTGCGACGAGAAGTTCTCGAAATACGTCTTCACATAGTCGGCATCGCCCGTCAGGTGACCAGCTGCCGAGGCATAGATATACTGCAAACACCAACCCGACACCACCACATAATAGCCCGTGATCATGAAACCAGTGAACACGCCGAAGAGTCCGATGAGGCGCCAGGGTGTGCCATTGGCCAGACTGGCATACGAACGTGCCGTGTTAGCCTGTGCCCTGCGCCCAATGATAAATTCATTAAGCATACAGGGAATACCCAGTATCAGCACGCATGCAATATAGATAAGGATAAAAGCGGCACCACCATTCTGGCCCGTCATATAGGGAAAACGCCACACATTACCCAGTCCCACGGCCGAACCTGCCGTGGCCAAGATAATGCCCAGTTTTGTTCCGAAGTTTGCTCTCTCTGTCTGATTCATTTCAACTTTGTTATTTTTTCGCGTGCAAAATTAGCAAATAATTACGAAAACAGCACGAAAAATAACGGATTATTTGTTTTTCGCATCACTTATTAACCTGAAATAAGTGCTCTACGGCGACCAAAGAACATGGCAGAGATGCCAAACCAATCCATGACGAAGGTAATCAGCAGACTACCCGTGATGCAAATCACCAGCGACACGGCCAGGAACAGCATGCCCGATGCATCGAATGCCAAGGTCTGCACCAACGGCTTACACAGGATGGTGAAGATGGGCGAGAAGAGCAGCAGGGACAGCGTGTTTCTGCCAATGAACAGAAGAGGTCTGCGACAGACGAAACTCACAACGGGATAGGTGGCCAAGACGAAACTCACAAAGAGATAACCCATCAGGATGCCACCAGGCGCCGACGACTGCAAGTTCGAGGGATACATGGCCAGCAAGGCAAATGCCACCAGGGCCAGCCACGACGGACGGAATACCTGCAACACAGACAGTCCACTATGTCGAATCACCACACCCGCCAGGAAATAGAAAGCCATTGTAACTGACATCACTCCACCCCACAGCGCTATCACAGCATAGAGGATGCCCAGCAGGATGAGTCGCGAGATGGCATGGAACGGCCAGAGGCGGAAGACAACAAAATAGGTCAGTCCACAGATGACCAGTGTGTGCAGATACCAATACGGTCCTAAAGGATGCAACAGCAACTTATCAAAGAACACGCCTATCGTCAGGTTGTCAATATGCTCGCGGATGGGCAGTAACGAAGCCATCAGCGTATAGCCACTCTCCATCACCAGATAAGGGATGAAATAGAACATCAGCGTGCGCAAATACTGCGCGTCCGACTTCTCGACATTCATCAGGAAACCAGAGAGCACCAGGAACACAGGCATATGAAAGGTATAGACCACCTGCTTGGCGTATGGATACGAATCGCCGATATAGACCAGATGAAAACTTATCATCAGGACAATCAACAAACATTTCAGGTAGTCCAACTCCTCTATACGACGGCGGCCGCCTGCCTCAGCTTCTTTCATGTATTTCCGCTTTTTAGTTATTTCCGTTGCAAAATTACGAAATTATTTGTAATTTTGCGCCCAACACTCAATAAAAAACAATTCCATATGCTGTCAATCATCAAGAGATATCCCCTATCCATCCTCTGTATTGCCCTTGTCTGGTATCTGTCCATCTGGTTCATGCCACCCGAGGAACTCGAACTGCCCAGCATCAACTTCCTCGACAAATGGACCCACTTTGTGATGTATGGCGGCACTTGCTCCGTTATCTGGTTCGAGTACCTGCGCCATCACCATACCCTCGACAGGAAGAAGCTCTTTCTCTGGGCGTGGCTCGTACCAGTAATCATGGGCGGCATCATTGAGGTTGTTCAAGGCACCTGCACAGCCACCCGCTCAGGCGAGTTTCTCGATTTCGTAGCCGATGCCGTGGGATGTACGCTGGCCGTAGGTGTTGGACTGATATTGAGAAAGACGAGAGATAAAAAATAAAAAAGTGGAAGAGAGGTTAGGCCTCGTCCTTCCACATCTTATAAGGATTCTTCAGGAGGTGTGCGTTGTAATATCGCTTGTCGCCTGTCACCTCCTTACCTATGAAGTCCAACTTCTCGTAAGGCTCGTCAGCATCCGAGAGTTCCACCTCGGCCATCACCAGCCCGTCGTTGTCGCCATAAAACTCATCCACCTCAAACGTGTGCTTACCGCTAGCCACCAGATAGCGCGTCTTGTCGATGAACCCACCAGCGCAGAGTTTAAAGAGTTCCTCGGCCTCTTCCATCGAAATCTCCTTCTCAAACTCATAGCGCCCTAAGCCGCCATCATACGAAGGACCCTTGATGGTGAGGAAAGCCTGATCATCGCGCGTACGAACACGCACCGTACGTCCCTTCTCACTGCAGATATACCCCTGCTTAATGCGGAAACTCTTGTGTGCGCGGCTTTTGTAGTCGTTGCCGCGCACCAAGAATTTGCGTTCAATCTCCATGCCACTCATAGCCTAAGCGAAACTAAAGATGCTGTAAGCACAGAAAGCAATGGCCAATACGACGAGGATACCAAAGATCCAGTTAACAATCTTACGACCCTCCTGCTCCTGCTTCTTAGCAAAAGCCTCACGCTTTTGATTTACTTTCTTGTTTGACATAATGAAATAATATTTATGGTTAGTTATCAGTCTTCGTCCGAAACGGGGAACTCCATCAGATAGGCCTTGATAAAGCCATCCAGTTTACCGTTCATCACGCTATCCACGTCGCGTGTCTCGAAGTTGGTGCGATGATCCTTCACACGCTTGTCGTCGAACACATACGAACGGATCTGCGAGCCCCATTCAATCTTCTTCTTGCCAGCCTCAATCTTGGCCTGAGCCTCCAGGCGCTTCTTCATGGCGCGATCGTACAGTTGCGAGCGCAGCAACGCCATGGCACGCTCCTTGTTCTTTGGCTGGTCGCGCGTCTCCGTATTCTCAATCAGGATTTCCTCTTCCTCACCCGTATCAGGGTCGGTATACCAATAGCGCAGGCGCACACCCGACTCCACCTTGTTCACGTTCTGACCACCTGCACCGCTTGAACGGAAGGTATCCCACGACAACTTAGCAGGATCCACATACACCTCGATAGTATCGTCGACCAGGGGCGACACAAAGACCGATGCGAACGATGTCATACGCTTACCCTGAGCATTATAAGGCGACACACGCACCAGACGGTGCACACCATTCTCGCTCTTCAGGAAGCCGTAGGCAAACTCGCCGCCCTCAATCTGCATGGTCACACTCTTGATGCCAGCCTCATCGCCATCCAGCAAACTACTGATGGTCACCTTATAGCCGTGAGCCTCAGCCCAGCGCATATACATACGCATCAGCATCTGCGCCCAGTCCTGAGCCTCAGTACCGCCAGCACCCGAGTTGATCTTGAGCACACAGTCCATGGGGTCCTCCTTCTGGCGCAGCATGTTCATCAACTCCAGTTCCTCGATGGCGTCGATGGCCTTCTGGTAGTCCTCGTCCACCTCTTCCTCGGTCACCATCTCGTCTTTATAGAAATCAAAGGCCAGCTGCAGTTCGTCGGCCTTGGTACGCACGTCGTTATAGCCATCAATCCATTTCTTGATGCCCTTCACCTTCTTCATCTGCTCCTCAGCACGCTTGGGATCTTCCCAGAAGTCGGGAGCCTGTGTACGGAGGTCTTCCTCCTCCCATTCTATCTGTTTCTGATCTATCTTCAGATAATGAAACAGCTTCTCTGCTCTGTCTAATACGTCTTTTAACTGATCTTGTGTTATCATAGTCTATTCTTGATACATCTTGTCTATTTCCGCCTTGTAGTTCTCGTTGAGCACACGGCGCTTGATTTTCAGGGTGTTGGTCAACTCGCCACGCTCCATTGAGAAGGCGTGGGGTAACAGGGTGAAACGCTTCACCTGCTCGTAGTGAGCCAACTGCTGCTGCAAGGTGTCGATACGCTCAGTGAGCATGCGGATGATGCGCTTGTCGTTACAAAGGTCCTCACGACTGTTGTAAGCGATGTCGTGCGTACGTGCATACTCCTCCAGCAACTTATACTCAGGCACGATGAGTGCCGACACGAACTTACGCTGGTCGGCAATGATGGCAATCTGGTCAATATACTTATCCACCAGGAGCTTCGACTCAATCATCTGTGGCGCGATATACTTACCGTTCGAGGTCTTGAACAGATCCTTGATACGTTCCTTCAGGAACAGCTCACCGTCCTTGATATAGCCCGAGTCGCCAGTACGGAAGAAGCCATCCTCCGTAAACGACTGACGCGTGATATCGTCACGGTTATAGTAGCCACGCGTGATGGTGGGACCCTTCAGCAGGATCTCGCCCTCGTTGCTGATCTTAATCTCGATGCCCTGGATGGGATGACCCACAGAACCCAGTTGGAAGGGTTTTCCCAGATGGTCGCACGATACGGTGGCCAGACTCTCTGTCAAGCCGTAGCCCACCACCATGTTGATGCCGATGGCATGAACAAACTCCTCCACGTGGGCCGATACGGTGGCACCAGCCGTGGGGAAGAAGTGGGCATTCTCCAGTCCCAGCTCCTTGCGCACCAGCGAGAACACCGTCTTGTTCAGCAACTCATATTCCAGGTGCAGGCCCAATGGCGGCTGCTTACCTGCTGCCAGGTAGTCGATATTATGCTTGCGACCCACCTCGAAGGCATGTCTGAACAGTTTGCGCTGCACAGTGCCGCTGGTCTCAATCTTCTCCTGCACACCCTGATACACTTTCTCCCAGAAGCGAGGCACACTACTCATACACGTAGGATGCTGTTCGCGCATCGACTTTTGTACCTCCTGCGGATAGGTGTTCACAATAAGGCGGGCACCCACACTGATACACAGCAAGGCCCAGCCGCGCTCAAAGATATGCGTAAAGGGCAGGAAGTTCATCACGCGGTCGTTCTCGTCAACGGGCACGTCCTTATGGTTGGCCTCCATGGCCGCATGGAACTGTCCCATGCTCAGGATCACACCCTTCGAATCGCCCGTCGTGCCACTGGTATAGAGGATATTAGCGATATCGTTCATTGTGGCCTCCTCCTGGCGCTTGGCCACCTCAGCCTGTCGCGTCAAGCCCTCGCCCAACTTCAGGAAGTCGGCAAACGACATCACCGTCGCATCGTCGTCGGGCAGTGCCACGGCAGGGTCGAACACGATGATTCGCTCCAGCGAACGACAAGTGGGGAACACACGGCGTGCTTTTTCATATTGCTCCTTTTCGCCCACAAAGAGGAAGCGAATCTGAGCATCGTTAATCATAAACTGTATCTGTTGCTCACTGCTGGTGGCATAGAAAGGGATGGTGACGGCACGGACACCCCATGCGCCGAAGTCGGTGAACAGATACTGCACCGAGTTCTGCGAGAAGATGCCCAAGTTCTCCTGGACGCCAACGCCCAATGCCAAAAGGGCGTCGGACAATTGCTTGACGACGCCAGAGAACTGATTCCACGTACACGATTTCCACTGTTGACCCCCGAAGTTCTTGTAAATCAGTGCTTCACGGTCGCCATATTTAGCGGCTACGTCATGCACCATTCGGGAGAGATGGCTATTGATTTGCATAGTAACCCATTTTAATTGATGATGCAAAATTACTCAAAATAGGTCAGACTGCCAAATCTTTCACCAACTATTTTGTGGCAACGGCTGCTCAGTCAACGCACGTATTTCAATATGAGCCAGGCACCTACAACCTGCATCAGCAAGCCAGGCCAGCCAATGATGAAGTCGGCCATGGTGGCATCAATACCACCCGTCAGCAGCAGTTCGCCAAAACCGCCAATAGCCTTGCTCACCAGCACCACGCCAATCAGCAGCATCATACTCACAGCCTTGAAACGCTGGGCTATCAGGCCTGCCACCACAGCCAGCACGGCCAATTTCATGGCCATCACGGGCATCACTTCCCACGAAGGCATGCCAGTCACCACATGGTTCACCAGTGGCGACAGCAAGGCAGCCAAGAGGCCTGTTTTCCAACCAAACTTATAGGCGCCAGCGAGGATCACCAGCGACAGGGGCGAAAAGATGACGCCACCCTGGGGAATCAGATGAAACAGTTGAGGCAGCACCAGGTTACAGGCCACAAACACGGCCGTCCACAGATAGGTCTTCACCTCGTCATAGTTCAATGCATAGAGTTTTACACTTGCTTCCATAGTTTTATGTTTTTATGTTTTTGTTTCGTTTTTTACTTTTTACCTTTTTACTCTTTTACCCTTTCAGAACTCCACGTTCACGCCACCCATAAACGTGGCACGAGGCATGGGATAGCCTGCGTTAATCTCGTACTTCTGCGCCAGCAGGTTCTCGCCGCGTGCCCACAGGGTCACCATCTTGTTGACTGCATAGTTCACAGTGGCATTCAGCAGACTGAAGCTTTCCTTGGTCTCGTTGTTGCCCACCTCGGTATAGAGGTCCTCCACGCGCTGCAAGCCCAGTGTGGCCGCCCACTTGTCCTTGTGGAAGTCGACACCCACATAGGCCGATGACTCAGGCGAAGCAATCACCTTGTTCTTCATGTGCAGATAAGAGGCCGTGCACATCACGTCGAAATACTGATTCACAGGATATCTGAGGTCGGTCTCCACACCCCAGTTCTCTATCTCGCCCGTGTTGATGTTCTTGGGTGTGCCACCAACGGTCACCGTCTGAATCATATTGTCGCCCTTGATATAATAGGCGTTGATGCCATAGACGAAGCCATCCTCCAGGTGCTGACGCCACGACAACTCGTAGTTCCACAGGCGCTCAGGCTCCAGCTCTTCGTTGGCCGACTTATACAGATACATCTCCTTGGGAGTGGCATTGCGGAAGCCCTTGCTCACCATGGCCTTAATCTGGCTGGTGGACTCAGGACGGGCCACGACACCTACCTGGGGCACCCACTCGCTGCCAGCCACTGAGTGGTGGTCGTAGCGCAGACCAGCATCAAAGGTGAGCCATGAGAGGAGTTCCTGACGGAAGTCCACATAGCCAGCCACCTCGTCGGCATGCGAGTGCGAACTCTGCATCTTGCGCTGCTGCGTAGTGACCACATCGCCCGTCTGGCGATTCGTATAATAAGCACGTCCATAGATGTGCTGATAGTCGAAACCAACGGTGGTACGGTTGCCATAGAACAGCTGGGTCGACTGATAAATCGACACGCCCGATACAGCATCCTTCGAACGGAAGAGGTCGGTCTGAGGGGTACCACCCACGGCGTTATAGCCATCGTTAATCTTATGGCGACCAAAGTTAGAATAAACACTCAACGCACCACTGGTACGGCCGTAATGGTTCGACAGCATGGCCGACACCTCGCCACGCGTGATATACTGGTCGTTCTCCAGCTTCGGCTGACTCTCCGTGCCTGGGTTCGAGGCATTCCAATGGGTGATATTGCCACTTACCCTGGCACTCCACACATTGTTGATGTCATAGTCCAACTTCAGCATGCCGCCATACTGCTCGAAGCCCATGTTGGGACGATGGTTGTCCGAACGGTTATACTGGCCAGCAACGGTGGTCTTAAATCTTCCTCCAAAGGCCGTTGAGTTCGAGGCCTCGGCCTGAATGGTGCCATAGCTGCCAGCACCCACGTTAACCTGGGTTGTGCTGCCAGCTTCAAAGAACATAGGACGGGTGACGATGTTGATAACACCACCCATGGCGTTTGAGCCGTATATCACAGAGGCTGGGCCACGCAGCACCTCCACACGACCTGCTATCAGCGTCTGATAGCTATCGCTGAGGGGATGACCAAAGATGCCCTGATATTGTGGATGACCATCGATGAGCACCAGCATCTGACCAGCGCCTCCTGAGACGCCACGCAGGTTGATGCCGCCAGCCGCACCTGTCGATGCGCCATAGCCCATCATGCCACGACTGGTGACGAAAAGACCAGGCACCTGCTGCATCACTGTGGGCAGGATACTCGTCTGGTGTTGTTTGGTCAAGGTCTCGCGATCAATAACGGTCACGGTCATAGGCAACTGACGCACGTCAACGGGGTTGCGCGTGCCTGTCACCACAATTTCGCTCAAGGCCCACGTCTGCTCGGTAGTCTGACCACCTGCAATCCGCTTACTGGCCACTGAGTCTGTCTGAGCCTGGCAGATCGTTGCTGCCGAGAGCATCAGGAAAAGTGAAAAGCGTTTCATTCTTCGTTAGTTTTTTATTATTGGTTTATATGCTTCTTTTTATTGGTTTATATTCTTTGTACTGTCTCTCAGTTCCAGATTGGCCTTCACGATGATGTGTTGCACACTGTCGTCGCCATCCAACTGGTCTTGCAGCAGGCGGAAGGCCCTAATACCTATCTCGCGCAGGTTCTGCTTGATAAACGAGAGGCGTGGATGCGACATCTCCGACACCCAGTCGGTCATATAGGCAATAACGGCCACATCATCTGGAATGCGCAGTCCCAGACTTGTCACGGCCGAGACCACCGAAATGGCCAGCAAGCCATGCGAAGCCACGATGGCATCGGGCGGTTCTGGCAGTCGGAGCAACTCCAGCGTGTCAGTAAGACCAGAGTTATAACTGATGTGATGACACTTCACCAGATCCGTTCTGATGGGGATGTTATGCTCACGCAGAGCTTCCAGATAGCCGTGTTTGCGGTCTATGGTCTGCTTCACCTGGTTCAGTCCGCCCAAGAACGCTATGCGTCTGGCGCCACTCTCTATCAGGCAGTTGGTGGCATAGCGGGCCGAAGCCACATCATTAATCATCACCGACGAGATGTCGATATCGGGTGCACGGTCGAAGATCACCACAGGAATATGCAACTCCCTCAGGCGCAACAGATGCGTAAAATCCACCGTATCCTGTGCAGGACAGATGATGATGCCTTCCACATGCATGTTTATCAACAGCTCCACGCAGTTCACCTCGTTGCCATACATATCGTTGGTATCGGTGATAATACTCATATAACCAGCATTACGGGCCTCTGCCTCGATGCGTTTCACTATCTGTGCATAATGGTTAAAAGCCACGTCGGGCACCACAATGCCGATGGTGCGTGTGGTATCGTAGCGCAGACTCACCGCAAAAGGATTGGGCCTGTAGCCTCCCTCCTCGGCCAACTGCTCTATCTGCTTCTTCAGTTCTGGACTCACGCCGTCCAGTCCTCTGAGAGCTCTTGACACCGTACTCACGTTGATACCCAACTGTCGTGCGATGTCTCGCTGTGAAATTCGTTTCATACTAGTCTAATTTTCCGCAAATTTACAGCCTTCTCCTTATATTATAACGCAACAATCCGCAAAATGTTGCGCAACGGATTGCGTTTCTGGTCACTCAGTCACTAAAGCCAGCATGGTAAGGTCATCGTTCTGCTCGGCACCATCGCGAAACTGGTCGGTGTCGGCCTTCAGGGTCTCTATGATGTCGTGGCAGTTGCAGGATGAATGCGAGGCGAGCAGTTTGACGATGCGATCCTCGCCATACTGTTCCTGCTGACGGTTTTCGGCCTCATTCAGTCCGTCAGTATAGAGCAACAGTTTCTTTTTGCTCAGGCATTCTATCTCCTCGCCTTCATACTCCAGTTCTGGCCACAGTCCGATGGGCGCATTGGGAATCACGTCGAGGAACGTGAACTGGTTATCGGCATCGCCGATGATGGGTGGGTTATGACCAGCGTTGCAGTATTCAAGTTGCAGGGTATTCAGGTCGAGTCGGCAGATGAACATGGTGACAAACATCCCTTCCTCGTTGTTTTCCGACAGTTCGGAGTTCAGTCGGGTGGCTATCTCTGCAGGCGCCTTGCCTGTCAGTGCCAGCGTACGGAATCCACGTGTGACAATGGCCATAAAGAGCGAGGCGGGCACACCTTTTCCACTAACGTCGCCGATGCAGAAATACAGTTTATCGCCTACCCGGATGTAGTTGTACATATCGCCACCCACCTCCTTGGCTGGTGTCATCGAGCCATACATGTCTATGCCGTCAATCTCTGGGAATACGCTGGGCAGCATCGACATCTGGATATTGCGAGCAATGCGCAGTTCACTCTCCATGCGCTCCTTGGCAGTGGTGGTGGCTTCCAGTTGGTCGTAGGCTTCCTTCAGCTGGTTATGAGCTTTCTTCAGACGAGTTTGAGCCCGATGGCGCACCACGATGTAGATCAGCATGAAAACAATCAGAATGGCTATCAGCACCAGGCGTCCCATCTGTCTATCTCGCATATTCTGTTCGCGCTCTGCGGCCATCTCCTGCTCCTTCTGACGAACGGTCTCCTGCTCTATGGCATCAGCTCGGCGTGTCTGGGTGATGGCCGAGTCAAGGTGTTCTATAATCTCCATGCCAACAGCCTGCGCTGAGTCCATCCTGCCTGCCTGACGGTTCACTTCAAACTTCTTGAGCAGCATCTTCTGAATATTCTCAAGCGAATAGCCAACGTTTTGTTCTTCTATCAGCGTGTTCAGGTTGGAGAAATTGTCGGCCGACTCTTGCCATCGTCCTGCCAAACCAAGATAGTTGCTGCCAAGGATGTTTCCTTCGGCCGTACGACTAAAGCTTGTTTCCTGGAACAACCGATAGGCTTTGGCTGCCTCGTGCTTTCGTCCTAATCCTTCGAGTGCTATGGCACTGTTAATATGGTAACGTGCCCACTGCTTTTCTGCATAGCCAGGGCGCCCATCCGGCACTTTCTCATATCCACGTATCAGTTCTGCCAAGCGCTCCGTCCATACAAAGGCCTCATCATACTTATGGATGTCCAGAAAGGTGTTGCAGATGATGCCCATACCTATGATTGCATCGCGATAGTACACGAAATACGGATGGCGCTGAATCAGGTCGAGGTGCAGACCGTAGCCTTGTTTCAGACATTCGTCGGACTTAGTCTCGCTGAGGCCCAAACGACTTTGGTAACAGCCCTCATAGATAAGCAGATTGGCATAGTCACTCGTAGTGTCGCACCCCAACTTCTCCAGTTGCTCGATGGCAGGCAGTACTATCTCCTGGGCAGCCTCATACTCGCCCCACACATTCATAAGACCAGTCAGACGCTGGACAATGGCAGCATACACCTTCACATCCTCTGCCTCAGTGGAGTTCTCTACTGCCGCTATGCCTTTCTTCCAATAAAGCTCTGCCATGCGTTTCTGCATCAGGCGGTCGTAGGCGTAGCCCAGCCAGTAGCAGGCCTGGCCCTCCGACAGGCTTCCCTGCTGTTTTAAGCTGTCTGCCAGTACGATAATGCGCTGGTAGTCCCTCACGTCATAGGCCTCGTTCATCATGTCTTCTGCTTCTTTGCTCAGCCTTTCGCGTTCTTTGGAATCGCCTCCACATGCCAACAGGCAAGAGGCAGTGACGATAGTCACCACCACAGCAAGACGGTTCATTATCCTACTCATTTTCAGGCGGTTGCAACCATCATTCATTCTCTTTCGGACGTTCTCAGCAAAACAATTTATGTAGGTAAGTAGAGGCATAGCACCTATATTAAAATAAAGATTTCGGCTGTAAAGGTACTAATAATATGGATATTAGAGCCATCTTTTTACAAAAAAATTAGTTTTTCTTAATCTTCACCTGTTTCACCTTATACCCGGTCTCTCGTAGTTTGGCGATGACGCCTTCCTTCTCTACAAGATGACCGGCACCGATGACGAACATCGTCGGAGCCTTGCTCATGGCGGCCTTCATCAAGGGAAGCCACTTCTCGTTACGACTGACGATATCTAATGGATTCGTGGCAATAAAGGCGTCCCAGCCTTCCATGCTGGCGAAGCTTTCGTAGTCACCTTTCATCCAATAGTCCATAGACTCTGATAAAACTTTCCATGCGTCCATCGCCTGCTGATGTATTTTGTCGTAGTTGTTAAGGAAGCTTACGAGTGAATCCACCTGTGCGTCAATCTCCATGGAGAAGCCCAGTTTTTCGGGCATCTTTTCAACTATCGCATAGTCGTCAAGGTGGCCCAGCGTCATGCCTCGCTTAACGGCTCTGTCCCTACAGTCCATGTCAATCTTCGTAAAACCATTATTGTCGCCGTAGTATGTCTTCATGGCCTCGTTTCCGATGGCTCTATTGAAGAACAACAGGTAATTGATGGGCTTCAGGTTGTTGCGTGGGCTCAGGTTCTTGTTCAGCACCTTCTTGACCCAGGTCTTCAACAAGTCAAACTGCTCTGGGGTGAGCAAGTCGCCAATGGTCTTTCCATCGGGCAGGAAAACATTCTCTTTTTCTGTAGCCAATGCATCAGCAATGATTTGCGTGGCACTTGTATCCGATTCGGCATAGAGCTGTCGGCACTTTGCTTCCGCTTCAACGTATTCAGGTATGCTGCCGATTTTCACAGAACTTGGCAGCGTGTGGATGGTGCCGAGTATGTATGACGGCTCTTTCAATCCATTGCCGCTGACACGGAAGAGGAACTGCGCATCGGCTGTAATAGCTGTGATGGCGAGGATGATTAACAGGATGGTTTTCTTCATTATTGGTTGCAATCAAATGATTTTGCGGCGACAAAGATACACAATTTTTGCGACAAACAGTGCTATCCAGCCCCAAAAACATTGGGACAGGTCTGTGGAGCTGCCGCACTATTTTTCTTCAGCAGTATGCTCATATCTCTTACCCATCTTAAAGTGATATTTTTCTTCTTACATTGCTTATTAAAGTCGGATTCTGTCATTGGCCCATAGACATTCGCATCTTTCTTTCGGATAATCCAATAACAGTCTTGTATATTGAGCATTTTATCTAAGAGAGTCTCTAAACTATCGGCTGCCTCTTGAGAGCGTGCAGTAGAATCAGAACAATCTTTATAGGAATCGATGTAATACTCACTGAAATAGGCACTGTCTGGCTTTTGGTATGCAATAATATAATGCTCGTCAAATCCAAAATTAAGAACTTGATCAGGTACTACAATCTTCATGTAGCCACTATCCATTATGTAGCCTCTATCCATTAACATGCAGATACGCCCGCTATCATAGATGTACGAATCACCTAATTCCCAATAGTCATCATGACATCCACATAGCATTAATGTCACAAAAATAAATAAAAACAAATTCTTTTTCATATGCATATTAATAGTATTAAAATCAAGATCACGGGGACAGGCATGAAGTGAACCCCAAAGTTTGGACCTGTCCGATCTAATAATCAATTTATAATAAACGATAATCGAACCTATTTGATAGATTTCTATTTGCGCAATCTCCTTATTATGGTTTTCTTA
>Ga0310786_10003763_pt1 | contig 21735 bp, 22 predicted proteins | sample AusTroGonzalo_MG_FD_203881 | JGI IMG/M metagenome (GOLD analysis project Ga0310786, IMG submission 203881) | Bovine rumen microbial communities from tropical cattle in Woodstock, Queensland, Australia - Gonzalo_03 (v2) (version 2) | ecosystem: Host-associated > Mammals > Digestive system >...
ATAAAAGACAAATAAATAATAAAAATATCTTCTTCATAATATGTTCATTATAAACGTATATTTTAGAAAATGTCAATTATAAAGCAAAGAAAAGCCCTTTTCTCATGTATGGGAAAAGGGGCGTAAACTGAGCAATCAGAAGAGTTGAGGATATTTATAGACTTAGTTTATACTTTTTTTCCGCATAAAACCTTACGATTTCGCGCTAAATTTTTGTTTTCAAATATTAGCCAAAAGCACTAAAAAAGTCCGATTAAAAAATTAATCGGACTTTTTTAATTATTCTACTTAAACACTACTGCTTAAGGAACGATTCATAATTTCTTGCAAGCAAGTGGCTGCGGACCTGATTAATTAAATCAAGTGCAACACCGGCCATAATTATCAAAGATGTTGAGCCTATACCGGTAAACGTCTTAATATTGGTTATATAACTTGCAAATGACGGAATTAGAGCAATAATAGCAAGTGCAAATGCACCTATAAATATTGTTCTGCTTAAAATTGTATTCAACGCCTCTGCCGTCGGCTTACCCGGTTTAATACCCGGAATTGACGAACCATATTTTTTTAAATTATCTGCAATATCTTTTGGCTGCATATTTGGCATAGTGGACGCATAGAAAAACGTCAATATGACAATCAGCGTAAAGTATATTACATAATAAGTTGCCCCGTCAGGACTCATAATCTGACTTGCATGAGTAATGAACGTTTTAACCGCCTCCGATTTGAAATTTGCTTGTCCGATAAGACTCAAAACAGTTGACGGAAAAAGAATTATCGCTATCGCAAAGATTATAGGCATAACCCCGCCAGGATTAAGCTTAAACGGAATAAACGAATTCATCCCGCCATAGACTTTGTTACCAACTTGGCGTTTTGGATTAACAATAATAACTTTTCTCACTGCTTCTTGCATTATTACGATGACAACCATTGTTGCAAAGAAAATAGCTATCAAAACAACAAGTCCAAACCGTAATGACGGATCGTTCACAACTAAATCATACGTACGCTTACAATAAAGCGGGATACCAGCTAAAATCCCGGAAAAGATAATCAAAGAACCACCGTTTCCGATACCTTTTTCCGTAATAATTTCAGAAATCCACATAACAAGCATAGCACCTGCCGTAAGAGCAAGTACCGAACTTGCACAGAACCAGCCAAAACTTATGCCGCTCACAATAGCATGCTGCGCGTGCTTCATGTACAACATGAACACTAACGACTGCATAACTGCAAGTACAAAAGTAAATACTCTTGTATATTGAGCCAATTTTCTTCTGCCCGCTTCACCTTCTTCTTTCTGTAATTTTTCCAAAGGAGGAATAATAACTGAAAGTAGTTGCATAATAATCGATGAAGTAATGTATGGTCCAATACCTAATGCAAATATTGACACGTTACCCAATGCACCGCCTGAGAACATATCCAAAAATCCGACAATGTTATCAGAATTTGCAATTGCCTTAAACGCAGTATTGTCAACACCAAATAGCGGAAGTTGAGCACCGAGCCTAAATGCAGCAATCATTACTAACGTAAATATGATTTTTTGTTTTAGTCCTGAAGCATGCCATACCGACATCAAATCTTCTGTCGTAGGCATTTTCATACCTTTTACCATTATACTATTTCAACCTTTCCGCCTGCGGCTTCAATTTTTTCTTTTGCTGACGGTGTAAAGTACATTGCTTTAACCGTTACAGGTGATTTGATTTCACCGTTTCCAAGAACTCTCAAACCAACAGTGTTTGGTCTTGCTTTTCTTTTTTCTTTAAGAATTTCTAAACTTACTTCTTTAAGTTTCAATGCTTCGATATCTTTAACATTGATTTCTTGATATTCAAGCTTGTTGATTATCTGGAAACCTTTTAATTTAGGCATTTGTCTGTAACCAGGCATCTGACCACCTTCAAAACCTCTTTTGCTACTACTTCCTGAACGCTGACCTTCACCGTTGTTACCACGGCAAGATGTTTTGCCGTGACCTGATGAACGACCTCTGCCTACTCTTTTTGATTTGTGTGTTGAACCTTCAGCAGGTTTCAAATCTTCTAATTTTATAGTCATTGTAATTTCTCCTTAATAAATTTGTTCAATTACTTCTCAACTTCTACAAGATGAGAAATTTTGTTTACCATGCCCATTATTGTTGCAGATTCATTATGTTCAACAACCTGATTTGTTTTTGAAAAACCTAATGCTTTTGCAACTTTACGTTGAGCTTCAGGGCATCCGATTAAACTTTTTACAAGTTTGATTTTTATTGTGTTATTTGCTTTTTTTGCCATTTTCATATTCCTTATAGTTAAAATATTATCAACAATCAATTACCCTGATTAGTTAAGCAACTGATTTAAAGTCAAACCGCGTCTTTGAGCTACTTCGTTGAACGGTTTAAGAGCTTTTAATGCTTCAATTGTCGCATTTGCAGCATTCAAAGGTGATTTTGAACCTAAAGATTTTGATAAGATATTTTCAATACCTGCAAGCTCAAGTACCAAACGAACTGCACCGCCTGCAATAATACCTGTACCTTGTGATGCAGGTTTAAGCATAACAGCACCGGCACCTGAACGACCTGTAATAGGGTGAGGAATTGTTGTTTTGAAAATAGGAACGGTGATAAGATTTTTTCTGCCATCTGCAATAGCTTTTTGAATAGCTATGATAACTTCTGCAGCTTTAGCACATCCTATACCTACTTGGCCTTTTTTGTTTCCTACAATAACAACTGCACGGAAACTCAATTTTTTACCGCCCTTTACAACCTTTGTTACACGGCTGATTTGAACAACACGTTCAGTCCATTCGCTTTCAGGTTTGCTTTCTGTTGTTTCGATTTTCTGACGTCTTGAACGTCCTTTTCTTTTTGATTGTTTTTCATCATCAGCAGAATTTTCTTCAGCAATCGCAGCGATTTCATCAGAAACTTCTACTTCTGCAATTTCAGTTACTTCTTCCGTAACTATTTCTTTGTTTTCATCCATTGATTTTTACCTTTCGAATTTAAGTAATATCTTCTAACTGTATATTTTTCGGTTAATGAATACGCCAAAACTAATGTATTTTTACCTATTTCCCCTTATGTCTAGCCACATTCGGGAACAAAAATAACTTTTTGAAATCGTATTCGCTTTTTCTGACAAGATAAATCTATCATGAACAAAAATAAAAATCAACCGACTGAAAGTCGGTCTTTTATTTTGGATTTTCGCTTACGGTTATGAACTACCGCAAAATAAAAAGGGCGAACATTGTCCGCCTTAAAAGTATTAAAAAAGAGAGAGTAAATATATATTGTTATAAGTCTTGTTTTAAGCCATTAAATCTAGCATATTATTCATTAAAGCTTTAGTGCTAAGCGATGTAAATTCATCTACTTGACCTTCATCCTTTAATGCCAACATACCATCCATAAATACCGGCAATGCCGATAAAGTTTCTTTTGAAACAGGTGCCGAAGCATATGCAGACGATGACAATTCTAATTGCCCTTCAAATTTATTTGGTTCCAATACGGGCACCGGCTCAGATGCTTTGGCTTTGATTATAGCTCCGGTATCTTCAGTTCTTGCAGCTGCTTCTTTTTTTGCTGCCACTGAATTATCTTGATAAAAATTATTATTCCCTGTTCCATCAATTCTAAAACTCATTAATATATCTCCTTTTTTATTCTCTTAATCCTCGTGTTTTCCTAACATAATCTTTTATTAAATTTCCGTTCGTATCTATATAAAGTATTTCTTTATTTAAGAATTGCGTAAATCGTATATATTTTTTATATTTTGTTACATAACTTAACATTGCACTCAAAAAGTTAAAGTAAATCCCCATTATAACCGACATGACATATGAATAATAACAAGGAATAATTATGGGCTTATCAGCATCACAAGCAAGATTATTAAGTATTACGCAAAGACTTTCCGACAATGAACTCCATTCGGAAATCATTGCGAACAGTAAAATGCGACTTGCTGACGAAAGCATTATTGCTAAAAATAATTATGTTAATGCACTTGATGCTACCAAACTTCAATATGTCGGGTTTGATGGCTATGGTAACACCGATACCGTCGATTTGACATTTAATTCATTAATGCTCTATTCCGAAATCAAAAATCAAAACATACTTAAAAATTCTAACGGACAAGTCCTTATCTCAGCCACTGATGCCTATAATTTTGAAACGTCAAATAACATGTATGAATTCTTGGAAAAATACGGACTGTGCGACCTTACAGGATATGCTCCGAGTTCCGGCTCAATAGCAGCATGGCAGGATGCTTATGCAGAATTTGCTGAGCAGCACTATAACTGGGAACACGTACTCATGCCGCAATATTATGCGGATTTGGAATTTTATGAAAGCAATAATACCCCGGATGCAATATATAACCAATTTGTGAGCGTTGTTGGTACAACATCAAACCCTCTTTATTGTTATTACCACGCGCTCAATCCCGATGAGAATGACGTAGGTTGTTTTATTCACCTTTTGTCATATCTTTTGTGCGGAATAACGCAAGATTTTAACGAAAATCTCGGTTATTATGATTCAAATTATAACTTCATTACTCAGGGTAACAGCTCTCAGGCAGAACATCTTTATACATCATTACCGGGAGTAACAACACAGGTGTTATATGATGACTACGCAGGCTCAAAACTGACAGCTCTCTTTTATACAGGAGAAATAGATGAAGAACCGCTAGGTTACAATGCCTTGTATAATGTTTATCATGCTCTTCTTGACGAAACAAATAATTTATGCGACGGAGACGATGATTTAACTACACCGGGTAGTCAAAATTATATTTGGGCCGCCATTGAAGATGAACATAGACCACCTTACGATTATGAAATATTAATGTCTGATTATATATACAACTCTGAAATCGATACAGACCATCCTTATGGTTCGGTAGGCGGTTTAAAATCATTGCGCCAAAAAACAATCGATATGATGGAACTAATAAAAAATGCAAGTACATATTTTGGATATAACGGTAATAATATACCTTCGGATGTTCTCACCTCTTTAAGAAATTTATTAATCAGTTATGTAGACGGAGATCTTCACGGAGTACATGCAGCAGAACCTGAAAGACCAGTTGAACCGACATTTAATTTGCCATATCCGGGTACAGAATATCCTCTTATCGATTTTGAAGATAAACCATTAGTTCAATGGTATATCAACCTTTGGCACGCAATTGACGGACAATCTGATCCGTCAGAGCTCAGAGCACTATATGATGAAAACGGAATATTCACAAGCTACACAGTAGAGAATAAAGAACGACAAACTCAGTATCTGGACGGAGTACCTCTAAACCCTGCATTCCAGGTTATTCCTGATGAATTAAGAAATGATGCTAATTGGTTGCAACACGCGCTCGCTAACAATATTATATCTATTAATCAAGTTATAATGGACTCTAACGCAAACAAGCTCGTTTGGTCCGGTATTGAATACACAAGCACCACTTCTTTCAATGAAGTCGCTGATAACAAAAAAGTGGCAAAAGCCGAAGCTGAATATCAAGCTGAAATGAAACGTATTGAAAACGAAGACAGCAAATACGATATGAAACTTAAAAAATTAGACACTGAACATAGCGCTCTTAAAACAGAATATGAATCTGTTGCTGGACTTATCGGGAAAAATATTGAAAGATCTTACAAAATTTTTGATGCGTAGGTAATATATCTTAACAAAAAAGAGAATTATTAAAGTTTTTTGTAAATTATGCCGACATGCTGATTAAGACAAGGAATAATTATGGGCTTATCAGCATCACAAGCAAGATTACTAAGTATTACGCAAAGACTTTCCGACAATGAACTCCATTCGGAAATCATTGCGAACAGTAAAATGCGACTTGCTGACGAAAGCATTATTGCTAAAAATAACTATGTTAATGCGCTTGATGCTACTAAACTTCAATATGTCGGATTTGACGGCTACGGTAACACCGATACCGTCGATTTGACTTTTAACTCATTAATGCTTTATTCCGAAATTAAAAATCAAAACATACTTAAAAATTCTAACGGACAAGTCCTTATCTCGGATACCGACCGTTACAATTATGAAACGTCGCGGGATATGTATGAATTTGTATCAAGATATTGTCCTGATATTGATTATTCGGACTACCTCAGCCAATTGGCTGGTCACACCGCATGGGAAGCTCAATATGAACAATATTTGGATGATTATAATGTTTGGTGGAGCAATTATCAGCAATATCTTGCAGCCCACGCCGAATGGGAAGATCATAAAGATTACTTTGATACGGTAACATATCCTGCATATCAGGCAGCATATAATGCATGGCAAAGCACTCCTAATGTGCATAACATATTTGTCGGCGTTGTTGGAACATCCAGCAACCCCCTTTCATGTTATGCAAATGCATTGGGCGATAATACCAACTGTTATAAACACGTACTTATGTATTTACTATACCCTATTGATGACGGAGTAGCAGGTGTAAACGGCGTAAATAACGGGATTCTCAGCCCTACTAATCCTGAACCATTAACTACATCATTAATGTCCGGAGAAAATCCTGTAATTGTTTCTCCAACACAAAGTGATTGGTATAATTCTATATTACATAGCACCACATTCCATACAACAGGCAACCAATTATTACCAGTTTATCAAACAATGCTGGATGAAAATACACACAAATGTGACGGCACAGATGATGATGTGTATAATTGTGACTCAAACAATTTAATTCAACACGCAATAGATAGTGGCAGAATGCCGTATGATTGGGAAATATTGATGTCAGATTATATTTATGATTATACAACTGGCGAATGCACAGGTTTAAAATCATTACGCCAAAAGACTATTGACATGTTAGAATTAATAAAGAATACAAATAATTATTTATCTAATCCTTCTCAACCACTTCCGACTGGCGTAACACCTCAAAGTATCATGCACAATTTATTAATCAATTTCACAGACGGCGATATGCAAAAATTAGCTTGGAATCAAACTCCGCCTGTATTTAATGAACCTGAGCCGGAATTTAATGATCCTGAGCCGATTTGCCCGCCTGAACCTCCGCTCCCTGATATGTATTTTCAGGATAAACCGCTTGTTCAATGGTACATCAACCTTTGGCACGCTATTGACGGACAACCTGACCCAAATGAACTCAGAGCTAAATATGACGAAAACGGGGTATTCCAGTACTACACAGCAGAAAATAAAGAAAAACAAACTCAGTATCTGGACGGAGTACCTCTAAACCCTGCATTCCAGGTTATTCCTGATGAATTAAGAGGGGATGCTAACTGGCTGCAACATGCACTTGCTAACGGTATCATTTCTATCAACCAGGTTATAATGGATTCCAACGCTAACAAACTCGTTTGGGCAGGTATTGAATACACAAGCACCACTTCGTTCAATGAAGTCGCCGATAACAAAAAAGTGGCTAAAGCGGAAGCCGAATATCAAGCTGAAATGAAACGTATTGAAAACGAAGACAGCAAATACGATATGAAACTTAAAAAATTAGATACTGAACACAGCGCTCTTAAAACAGAATATGAATCTGTTGCCGGACTTATCGGGAAAAATATTGAAAGATCTTACAAAATTTTTGATGCCTAGATTTTAAAATTCAATAGCCCTTAAGCGTTGTAATATTTTATCGGTAATTTCTTGTATGTACTCTTGACTTACAAGCCCGTTAATAACAGCGTCCGCAAGCTGATATGTCGGACGAATATACTGTTGAGCAGTTTTATTGACATCAGCAAACTGTAAATCAGCAGCCTCTCCAACTTTTCCTCTGATTGCCGCACGCTTATACCAACGTTCTTTCAATACTTCCAATGGGGTAAACACATATACTTTGACATCCATTACATCTCTTACGCTTTCATTTAGGACGTAAAGACCTTCGTTCAAAATAACTCTGGCAGGAGTTTTCTTTTCCATATTTGGTTTAGATTCGCACGTTACAAAATCATACTGCGGTGAATAAACAGTTTCACCATTTTTTAAAGCTACAAGATGTTTTTTCATTAAATCAAGATCAATTGCATCAGGGGTATCAAAGCTAAAACCTGTTTTAAACAAGGCTTCATAGCTGCCGGCTTCTTTAAGCTCTTTTGAGGTATCTTTATAATAATCATCACATCTTATAACGGTATAAATTCCCTCATTTTCTTTCTTTATACAAGCCTTTATTGTGTTATCAACAAAAACAGTCTTTCCCGATGCACTTTCACCCGTTATACCAATAAGAAACGTTTTTTTATGCTCTTGAACGGCCATTCTTGCAATATTAAAAATTACATTATCCGAAATTTTGAGGAACAAAGGCTGAACCTGCTTGGAATCCTCTTCAAGGATTTCTTTCAGGGTATTAACAATTTTCGCAATAACTTCCATATTTCTACGACCGTTATAATAGTCGTAGGACCCCATGCCAAAATCTAATGTCATTTGAACCTCTTTAATTGATAATTTTATTACAAAATGGGGAATATTTCATGTATATCGTTACGAATTGTAACAAAATTAACAAAATAATTAAAGTTTTGTTATGAAAATGCCGATATAGGGAATGTTAGTTAATAGGAAAACATTAGAAGGAGTAATATTATGTACTACGATGAATTATTCGAAAAAGCTTTGAAAGAAGCAAAAGAAGACAATTTTACGCAGTTAAAAGACGAGGTAAGAACTCTGAGAGACAAATTAGATTTGTTTTTGACAAGATTTTTTGAATCAACAACAGGTCGTGCAGAAAACGATTATCATCTTACTGCGGTTTAGGAACAAAATTTATAACTGAAAAGCCCTTGATGAATACATCAAGGGCTTTGTGGTATATTTAAAAGTAAAATTACTTTTTGTTTACCATTTGTTTGAATTTTTTACCAGCTGAGAATACAGGAACTGTCTTTGCAGGGATCTTGATAGATGCGCCTGTTTGAGGGTTTCTTCCTGATCTAGCAGAACGTTTGCGAGCTTCGAATGAACCGAAACCAACCAAAACTACTTTTTTACCTTTAGAAACTGTTTTTTGAATAACTTCTAAAGTTGATTCCAAAATTGATGCTGTTGATTTTTGAGAAAGTTTTGTTTTCTTAACAATAGCTTTAACTAAGTCTTCTCTTTTCATGATTCTCTCCTTTTCACTATGTAACCTATACAGAAAACCGCATAAACCATGCCGATTTCCGATTAGATTATAGCACTAAATTATTGTTTTTACAAGTGTTTTTTAAAATTTTTTTTAAAAATATAAAAAACATCTGAAATACAAGCTATACATCCGTTTTAAGCCTTGCAAAACTTACATCTTTATAAAAATATTTTAATATTTGATATGCGTTATAGCCTTTTTTGGCTAAATTATTTGCACCATGCTGCGACATACCGACTCCATGTCCTCTTACACCTGTTGAACTGTCATAAGATGGAACAGAGCGAATATACGGAATATTTTTACCCCAAGCAGCACTTGCGCTTTTTGTTTGACCGCCGGCAGATGATGTGTAAAATGCTGAAATAATTTTCTGGTCATGTGTTAAAACAATCCCCTGAGTTTCCTGAACCGCATAGCTTGTACTTTTTTTCTCAGCAGAAGCACCCCCATACGCCTGATCAGACGGTGTATCATTCAAATCATAGCCTTTATCCGCACGCTTACCAAGGTTTGCAAGAGCATAACTTCTTGCAGCAATCGCCTGAGCTTTGTGCGCTTCAACGTCCCAGCCAGACGGCATTTCTGACGGGATTACACCTTTTAAATAATTTTCCAAATCGATATCATTTATTACAGTAAGAGCATTGTTTCTTGATTGAATTATTAAAATCCCTCTGTACCAACGTCTTTTTGCACAAACAAAACCTGCTGACTGTGGCTTTATAACAATTCTGTCAGAATCAATTTCAAGATACCCATCTCTGCTTTTTATTGCCATTTTGTTGTTACTACGCGGTACAATCTGATAACCCTTCATTGCCTTAAGTTCAGCGACAGTCCTATTTGTACGAGCATTGATGATTACTCCGTCCACGGATGTACCTATGCCCGCAGAATTAACATCAGTCTGCAACCCGATTTTAATCGCATTTGCGGGAAGAACAACGACCAAAAATAAAAATATCAGGAGCAATAACTTTTTCATACCCTGATATTAACATAACCATAACCATTTTACATATATTATTTAACGGATTTTTATGCAGCCATTCTCAACTCGTTATTTTGGCAAGCTTCTTTCAACATAGATTGTTCTTTTCTGCTATCAATTCTGTCTGCTATTTTATGACCTATTTTAGAGCCGCCTGTTGAAAAACCAATAGAGAAAGTCAAGAACGTAAGACCTTTAATAATCTTACCTACTTTACCGCCCCAGTTATTCTTCATTATTACATCATAAACTTTGCCTAATACTTTTGTTTTTGACATCTTAGTAATCGCATTTTTTACAGTTGCTGAATTTGCAACTTTTTCATAATTACGTTTACATAATCTTTCACCCCATAACATAAACCCAAACATTGGAGCTTGAATACAAGCCTCTCGCTCCTTATCTTCTGCTCGTAGAACCTGCAATGCACACGATGCAGCAATAAAGCCATTAACGTGCTCACTCAAAAATCCTAAAACTTTTCCGGTACGTTTAAGAGCATTAGGGTTATTAACAGCCTCCCTAAATATACTTAATGCCGCATCAGAACCCTGTGCTATTGTCTTATCATAATCTTTTATAGCTTTAAATACAGTATGTAATTGTCCAATAGCAACAGGTACACGGCCATATTCGCCGCCTTCGACTTTATCGACGTTCCTGACAAAAAAACCTGCTGATGCTACCGGAGAGAATGCCATAACACAATTAACCTTATATAACTACACACATATATAAAGTATTTTTTTATACAAAAATTGCGTATTTGTTAAAAAAATTTACAATCTTAATATATTAATATGATGTCAAAAAAAAAATATTGGCATAATATATTTGATATGTACGATTTTGAAGAAGAAAACGAGGATATTGAACTTAAAAAAGTCGGATTGGAACTTATGTTTCTAACACCTCAAAAGTATGACAACCCAAACGGCATAACCTCTGTTGAACTTGCTAAACTCGTTGAAATTCCTCTTGAAACCGTAAAAAAGAAACTTCAAATTTTAAAAGATTACGGAGTAGTCAGAGTAAAAGGGATTAACCCAAAATATTGGCTTTTTGATGAATACAATTTTCAGCGACTCGACGACAACAGCAACATATTCAGACTTTTATGCAGCTTCGATGATGTGGATTTTGAACATTATTTCAGCTACTAACACTCCAAAAGATATGAAACGGCTTCGGTTATTTCTTTCGATAAATATTCGCAAACACTTTTTACATTTTCAGGATCATGTATCACTGCAAGTCTTTCTTTATCAACACAATCCGGAGGAAGTATAAAGCTATCTATACAATCCGAACTCGTAACATAATCTTTATTCACGCAGAATAGATATTCCGGCGTTTCTTTAATCTTTTTAAAAAGTTTTACAAGCTTTTCAAAAACTCCGAGATTTTCCATATTAACAGAGTATTCCACATCATTAATTACAAATTTGTCATCATACTTAACCCGATCATCCAATTGTAAATATTGCCAAAACTGAAGATTAAGAAATTTTTTATTTGTTTTATTTGGAGTTTTTCGCAAAATAGAATAAAAAGTATCAAGCTCTTTTCCAGCATAATCGTTGGTTAATTCTGTATTCAGGATTGTAAGCAGCATTTTAAGCTCGCCGGCTTCGTTGCATATCTGATTAACCTGCATGCCGGCATTTTTAAAACCTCTGAAATTTACATCTGTTATCATCATTTTCTTCTTCCGAACAATTTAAAGTACGAAAAAAAATTTTTTTTGCTAGCAAAAATATAAAAAATTTACTGAGCCAAAACTTTTAAAGTTTCCTGCAAAATTGTTTCGGCAGAAGAAATGTCCGTAAAATCAGACCCCAGCTTGGCAAAAGCCGATTTAATTTCGTTTTTGTCATAACCAAACGACAGTAAAACCGATTGCGCATCAACGAGATTTGTATTTTCAGATCTTACTTTTTCAGCAAAATCAACCTGAGAAAAATCTTTTTGGTAATTAATAAGTTTATCTTTTAATTCCAAAATAATTTTCTGAGCTAACTTTGGCCCTACACCTTTTGCAAGGGTAAGCTCTTTGTAATTACCGTTAATAACAAGTCCTGCAAGTTCTGCTGCGGAAAATCTGCCCAAAAGTGTCAGCGCCATTTTAACTCCGACCCCTGAAACAGATGTCAGAACATTAAATATATCTCTGTCCTCTCTGTGTTTAAAACCGCACAGGGACATCTTATCTTCTCTGTGAACAAGCACGGTGTATATTTTAGTTTCTCCGCTCGGCGTTTCGAAATCATTAAAATCACGTGACGTAACTTCAAGCAAATACCCAAGACCGCTGTTTTCAAGCGTAATGTAAAAACCCGTTATAACCGCTGTTTTGTTTGTAATTATACCCTTAATATAATCGTACATATTATCTCTTTAAACCCTTTATGATTTCATCAATTTTAGCTTTTAATTCACTGTTATTCCTGAGTTCATCACGGATTTTTTCGTATGAATAAAGCATTGTAGGATGTTTTTTATTCAAGAAATCGGCAATACTTTCAAAACTTTCACCCAATAATTCTCTTAGAATATAAACCAAAATGTGCCTTGGCGCAGAAATTTTTTGGCTTCGCATAGGACTTTTAAAGTCATTAACGGAAACTCCATACTCATTCGCAACGGCAAGAGCAACTTTATCCATTGTAAGTTTTTCCTTTTTCCCGTTACAATTCAGAATTTTTCTGACATATTCAACAGACAATTCCGCGTTATCAATCTCGGAAAATGCGCTGACTCTGTTATAAGCACCTTCAAGCTCTCGTACATTATCTTTAAAATTTTCAGCAATCAGGTAATAAACATCCATAGGTACATTCAAGCCGTCACGTTCCGCCAAATTTCTCAGTATTGCAATTCTTGTTTCAAATTCAGGAGGCGTAAGTTCAACCATAATTCCCATTTCAAAACGGGTTCTGAGTCTATCCGGCAACGTCGGAATATCTTTCGGTAATCTGTCAGAGGTTAAAACTATTTGTTTGCCGTTATTATAGAGAGCTTCAAAAGTATGGAAAATTTCCTCTTTCGTGCATGTTTTGGATTCTAAAAATTGAATATCATCAAGCAGAAGAACATCCACATTACGGTATTTCTGACGGAATTTTTCCATCCTGTTAACCCTGTCGCCGCCTTTTTGAAGATTAGAAATTACTTCATTGGTATATTCTTCGGTTTTAACATATTTTACACGCAATTTTGGCTTATTAAAAATTATGTAATGACCGATTGCCTGCATTAAATGTGTTTTCCCCAAACCGGAGGCACCATAAATAAAAAGAGGATTATATTTTTGGGCAGGTTTTTCCGCAACCGTACGAGCAACAGCATATGCCATGCGTGAATTTTCACCAACCACAAAATTTTCAAATTTATATTTTAAATTAAGATTAACCTCCGGACGCAGTTGAACAGCACTTATTGCCAAATCCGTTTCTGATTTTAACGAGTTTACCTCCGCCTGTTTCTGCTGTTTTGCTTCCTTTTTCTTTAATTCGTTATACCGTTTACAATAATCAGCATCGTAATTCAGCTCAATGTCAACATCATTAGAGCATGCCTTACAAAGCGCCTCTTTTATATCTTTTTTGTGAGGATTTAATACTGACAAAGCAAGCTGATGAGGTGTTACAAGATAAAATGTATTATGCTCAAAACTATTAACAGCAATAGCCGTAAGCCAGGAATAATAAACATTATCAGGTATAACACCTCTCAAAAGAGCCAGTGCTTCCGCCCAGATTTTGGAATACCCCTGATTCTGACTATCCTTATTTTCGACCTCTAATAAACAATCCATAGAGAGATTTTACATCAAACGAATTTTAAAAAATTTATTATGTTTTCATTTGTAACGAATTATTTTGTAAATATTTTTGAAGTTTCCTATTTATTGTAAATTTTTCTTATGGAATTAAAAGAAAAATTCAGTGATGTACTGCAAAATAAAAACGTAATGATGTCAGTTTTAACACTGTTTTTCATCCTTGGTGTTATTTCGTACTTTAACGGTTCGGAAATATTTTTTGCGATTCTTGTAACGACATTTGCCTGTACATTGTCATTGACAAAATTTATCGGCAAAAAGACTGCCATAATTCTTATCATTATGTTTTATGCAGGATTTTTCAATTCATCAATACGCATAAAAGACTACGATGAAATATCTCTTTTTGCACCAATTGAAACTGAAATAACAGGACAAATAATAAATATTCCCGAAATAAACGGTAGAAATTGCAAGTTTGAAATGGCTGTCAACCAAATAGACTCCGCAAATACCAAAGGAAAAATTCTTGTATGGCTGAATGACAGTCAAAAACGGTTTGATGTATATAAAATCGGCGACATATACAGTATTAAGGGCAGTTTAAGAACTCCCGCAAAAGCAACAAATCCATCACAATTTGATTACTCACGCTTTTTACAAAACCACAAAATATACTCAATTTTGTATTCAAATCCTGAAAAAATAACAGAAATTGGGACAAATAATTCCGTAAAATGGAAATTTCTGAGAAATTTAAACGATTTACGACACAAAATATTGACCGTACACGGAGAATTTCTTAAATCGCCTAATCTGCAGATACTCGGTGGAATTGTTTTCGGAGATGACGCGGTTTCTCCGCCTGAATACGTTAAAGAGTCCTTTATAAATTCCGGTTTATTGCATATATTAGCAGCATCCGGAATGAACGTGGCTTTTATTTGGGGATTTTGGTATTACTTAATGCGCAAATTTCGACTAAACTACCGGAAAACATTGATTTCCGGAATAATTTTAGTACTCTTGTATATGTGCATGACCGGGCTTGGTGCTTCCGTAGTAAGGGCAGGGCTCATGCTGATTTTCGTACTCATCGGCAAACTTATTGACAGAGATGCACATAGCGTTTCTCTTTTGTCATTTATTGCACTTTTAATGCTGATTTATAACCCTGCCTATTTAAATGATGTCGGGTTTCAGATGTCATTTCTTGCAACACTTGGTATTCTGACAACCGGCCATGCCCTGAATGACAGACTGAAAGATGTTAAACTTCCAAATATAATAAAAGGCGATATTGCAATACCCGTTATCGCACAGGCCTGGGTTGCCCCAATACAAATGCTGTATTTCAACACCTTTGCACCTTATGCGATTTTTGCAAATATTGCCATTATTCCGTTTCTTTGTGTTGTAAGTTTTGGCGGTTTTATAAGCTCAATTCTTGCTATTTTCTATCCATTCACAAAATATTTGTGTTTTGCTGTTGATTATGTCGTAAATCTTTTTATAAGTGTCATTTTGAAAATCTCTGACTTCTTCTCGGCACTAGATTATTCCCTTTTGATAACCGCAAAACCATACATAATCCAGCTTTTAATATATTACGGAATCATCGCACTTATAACATATATGCTGAAATACGGTTTCAGTAAAAAATTAGCAATATCCGCAGCTGTTATGGCTTTGGTTCTCGCACTCAGTATCATAAAGGTACCGTCAAGAGATCTTGAAATAATAACTTTTGACGTTCAAAATGCCGATTGTTTTCTTTTAAAAACTCCGCGCAATAACTATTACATAATCGATACCGGCAAATTTCCCTATACCAGTAAAAATTCGCAGGCAAGTAATACTATCGGCAAATATCTTAAAGACAATGGTATTCGCAAAATAAAAGGACTTGTCATTACTCACTTTGATAATGACCACGCAGGCGGCGGAGCTTACATCATAAAGAATTTTGATGTTGAAAAAGTATATTTGTACGGTACAGAAACAAAAAGTATCACAGCCGTTTCAATATTTAGCGCATTAGAACTTAAAAATAGTGATTATAAAATTGCCCATAATAATGAATTTATCGAAAATTATCCCGACTTTAAGATGACTTTACTCCGCTCCGGAAATGATAAAAATGAAAACGAAAATTCAATTCAGACACTTGTCAGCTACAAAAATTTTGACATGCTGTTTACGGGTGATGCCGGAGTTGAAGGATTTGAAAAAATAAAAGAAAGTCTTCCTACTAATATGGAAATTTTAAAAGTCGGGCACCACGGTGCAAAAAATGTTACAAACACCGCCATGCTTGAAAGAATAAACCCGCAAGCTGCAATAATTTCAACAGGCATAAATTACTTCGGGCATCCGTCCGCACAAACTCTCGAAAATCTGGACAGAAAAAACATAAAAATATACAGAACCGACTATGATGGTGCCATAAAAATAAGTACTGACGGCAAAAAATTTATCATCAGAACCTATGACATCAAAAAACGTCGTTTTTCAACGAATAAAGATGAATTTGAGGCAAAATAAATTTATTTGCAATCGCAATTGTAAACATCTAAAAATTGTTTATGAAGTTTGACGTTATGCACCCTGAGCCAATCTACACCATTTTGAACTGCAAGTGCCGCGAAGCCTAGCGAAAGCGCATCTTTTAAATCATTGTTCTCCTCTTTAATACCCAAAAAAGATTTTCTTGAAATTCCGTACATTACAGGATATCCAAAACTTTTGAATTCACCGGCACGTTTAATTAATTCAACATTATGCTTTTGATTTTTTCCAAACCCGATACCGACATCTATTATTATATTATCTATGCAATTTGAACGTGCAACATCAATTTTTTCTTTAAGGGACAAGAAAATTTCATCCGTTAAACATTCATAAACAGGATTATCTTGCATATTTTCAGGAGTCCCTTTTGAATGCTGAATGATTACTCCAGCACCGTGTTTTGAAATAATTTCAGGCATTTTTTCATCATATTCAAATCCCGAAACATCATTAATAATGTAATTCCCAAGTTTTAAAACTTCATCTGCCACAACAGAACTTCTTGTATCTATACTAATTTTAATACCTTTATCCTTTGCAAATTCCAAAACAGGTAACAATTTTTCAAGTTGTTTTTCGGCAGATACAGACTCAGAATATGGTTTTGTACTTTCCGCTCCGATATCTATCATATCAGCACCGTCTTCAATTAAAGATAAAAACTTCTCTTTGGCCTTATCAAAATCGTAGTACAGACCGCCATCCGAAAATGAATTTGTAGTCAGGTTCAAAACACCGGCCAATTTTGTCATATTTTGTTTTTGCTCAAGCAATTTTATAATATCGTTTTTTAGTTCAGATAACCTGAACGGCTGATGTTCAAGTTTTTGTGCAATTTTCGTTAATTGAGAATAGCTCCCGCCTATAATACAATCCGTGTATGGCGTTCTGCATGTGATTGTTTCCCTGTGAGTTGCGCAATCTGCTCCAACAGAGAGTGCCGTTTGCTTTAAGATGTTACCCTGCGCAGGAGTGAGAGAATAAATTTTAAATGTTTTATATCTGAATTTATCAACCGTAAAACGGCTGTATTCGGTATCAAAGCCGATATTATCAATTTCTTTTTTTAAGTCTGAATTTATTATTTCTTTTATAATGAATTTTTCCATAAAACTATTCTATTAAAAAAAAATGTTTATGAAAAGTAGACATATTACTTGAAAAAATATTACCACCATGATAAGTTTATTACGCTTATTATTAGAAAAGAGGTTATAAAAATGGACGAAATAAGAGTAAGAATTGCACCGTCCCCGAGCGGAAATTTACACGTAGGAACAGCTCGTACGGCATTATTTAACTATTTGTTTGCAAAGAAAAATAACGGCAAATTTGTTTTAAGAATTGAAGATACAGACGCAGAGCGTACTTCACAGGAATACATTGATAATATTTTTGACAGTTTAAAAGCTCTCGGCCTTAACTGGGATGAAGGTCCTGATGTAGGTGGAGATTACGGTCCTTATACCCAATCAGAAAGATTTGATATTTATCCGAAATATGCTCAAATCCTGCTTGAAAAAGGATTTGCATATGAATGTTTCTGTACACCTGAAGAACTTGAGCAGGAAAAAGAAATTGCAACAGCAAACAAAAAACCTTATGTTTACTCGAAAAAATGTGAGAACTTAACGGAAGAAGAAAAAGCAAAACTCAGAGCAGAAGGCAGAAAACCTGCAATTCGTTTCAATATTTCAAAGGCACAAAGAGCGTTCCACCCGACAAGCGAATTGTCTTTTGATGACCTTGTTAAAGGCGAACTTAAACAAAATACTGATTTATTGGGCGACTTTGTAATTATGAAATCAAACGGTGCGCCGACATACAACTTCGCAGTTGTAATTGACGATATGCTTATGAAAATTTCACACATCATCAGAGGCGAAGATCATATTTCAAATACATTCAAACAAATATTGATTTATGAAGCGTTAGGCGCTGAAGTTCCACGCTTCGGTCACTTAGGTATGATTTTGGCACCTGACAGAAGCAAACTTTCAAAACGTCATGGTGCAACTGCCGTCAGCGAATTTGTTGAAAAAGGATATTTAACAAATGCCTTAATTAACTTTGTTGCACTTCTCGGCTGGTCACCATCAGACGGTGTTGAAATCAAAACAGTTGATGAAATTGCTCAAGATTTCAGAATTAATGAGCTTTCAGCCTCAAACTCAATCTTTGAATATGACAAATTGAACTGGATGAACAGTCATTATATCAAAATGCTCGACATCGAAGATTTGAAGGAAAAATTAAAACCATTCCTTACAAAATATGATTTGTCCGAATTAACCGATGCCGAATACACAAGAATGGTTGAAGTTACCCGTGAACCTTTGACGATTTTATCGGATATAACAGACGCAGTTCCGTATTTCTTCGGTGAATACGTTGAAATAGATCCTAAAGCTCAGGAAGAAATTCTTGATACCGATTTGGCACAGGATGTTTTAAATTCGTTCATTACTCAAGCTGAAAACTGGGAATGGACCGAAGAAAATCTGCACGAAAAACTGGAAAAATTCAGAGCAGACTACAAAGAAAAAGGAATTAAACCTAAAAACACAATGTGGGCAATTCGTGTTGCAATCACAGGCAGAACCTGCGGCGCTGATATGACAGCGATCTTAGCGATTATCGGTAAAGAAAAATCATTAAAAAGAGCAAAAGCAGCATTCAAAGGCGCTAAAGTATAGAAAAACAAATAAACACAAAAAAGGCCGATAAATAATCGGCCTTTTTTCATGTAAAATTTTATTAAAAGTATACTCGCAACAGTATCCAAATTCCAAAAATCGGTATAACATAGAAGAATGGATAGTGTTGAAGAAAAGCTGTATCCCGATATGCCTCCTACTAAGATAAGGGGTAAGGAAGAGAAATTTGCAAAAGCAGATACTAATCCGTTTTGGATTGGCTTGTCGAGATTTATATTTTTAAAGTTAATGAAGCACCGTTTTTGCGCATTCAGATACAAAGGCTTTGAAGATTATCTCGCAGCAGGCGGAGATAGAGTGCCTACAATTATATTTTCCGTTCACAGCAACTGGTGGGACGGGCTCGTATTATTTCATATTGCAAACTTTATAATGAAGCGTGAAATCCGCATAATGGTTGAAGAATTAAACCGTATGCCTATATTAAGACATGCCGGTGCATTTTCGGTTAATAAAAAATCGGCACAATCATCCATGAAAGCTCTCCAATACGGAATAAAACAGGCTTGCAAAACCTCCAATGTTTTGGCGCTTTTTCCTCAGGGAATTATCAGACCGCCACATTACAGACCTATTGTGTTCCAAACAGGGCTCGCATATATGGCACAGGGAATTATAAAAGAATTCGGCAAAGTAAATGTAATTCCTGTTGCGGTTGATTATAAATTCCTGCGTGATAACAGGCCTGAAGTACTTGTAACATTAGCCAAACCTATTACACTGACTGATGCAAAAACCGACCGAAAAGAATTAACTCATTTTCTTGAAAAAGAACTTGAAAAAATATGCGAAGAACAGGAAAAACAAATTTCTCAGGGCGAAATTGACGATTATAAAATTCTGTTCAAAGACATCAAATGGTACAGATATATTGAACAACGCCTGAAACGAGTCTAAATAGCCTGACCGGGCAATTTTAGTTTTGCATAATTCACTCAATAATATAAAAAACAACGGAGTAAAGAATGAGTGAAGTATGTAATGAATTATTTTTGACAGAAAATACTTTGTCAAAAACACATGCCTTATTAAAACATGAATTAAAAACGGGCATTTTGGCACAAATAAGGGTTTTGGAATACATATTCATGAAGTTCAGGGAAAGCGGTGATTCCGAACTTTTAAAACTTTTGGAATTAAGCTATGAAACAAGCCTTTTGCAGTACAAAACCATAACAAAAGAAATTATACTGTTAGAGTCCTTAAACCTTGACAATGATTTATGCTTAACATAGAATTATTACACGTGAGGCGACATGGCCAAGTGGTAAGGCAGAAGCCTGCAAAGCTTTTACCCCCAGTTCGAATCTGGGTGTCGCCTTTTTAAAATTAAAAGGAGTGTTTATGGGGAAAATATTTGGCATCTCAGGAATGAAAATAAATTTGTTTCCGTCATTAAATCCTTATACATTACCGGCTCCAAGGGTAAGATTTGTGCGCAATAATGCCAGATTAGTAAAATCTTTGAAACCATATGTAGCTGAAGCAAACGAACAAAGATATTATTTCCGCAAAATGATGAATCCTAGCAGCAGACCATTGTGGAAAACAAAAAATTTCTAATAACAACTTAATAAATGGGCGATTGGCACTCTGCCGACGAGAATTGACTAAATGTCAATTCGAGGAGAGGTGGTAGCGCACCCGAGGAAAACGAGAGTTTTCCGATTTACAACTTAATATATGGGCGATTGGCGCAGTTGGTAGCGCACTTGAACGACATTCAAGGGGTCACAAGTTCGAGCCTTGTATCGCCCACCACTAAAAAAGAAGTCTATTAACCTCTTTTTATTGCATGTTCATTTTTTCTACATTTTTATGATATACAGCATCTTTAACTTTTGATGCCTCATAAATACCAAGCCCATATAATAATGCAATTAACACATATGTAGAAAGCCCCAGCAGGTTAGATATTCTTACTTTTTTAAGCAATTGCGGAGTTATTTCTTTTGTATTTTTTATCATTTTAACTCCTTTTATTGATGCCAGCCCTTCTTCACAAATTGTTGGCAACCAGGCTGCAATAGCCAATGCAGGAGCATGATTTTTAATAAATGTCGTTATTTTATCAAAAACATTTTTCGGTTTTTCATCAGGTGCCTTTTTATTCTTAAATAATGCTACCAGTAAAATTGGCAATGCAAGTATTGCCGTAGTGCGGCATTTTTGAAGAATTTTACCAAATTTGCTTAAATTATGATTAATGGCGTGCCCCATTTCGTGCGGAATTGCCAATTTGAGTCCATCTCCCGGTGCTAAAATCTTCTTCTCGGGAAAAAGATATAAAGCGGTTAATCCGTCCTTTAATAACATATAATTTCTTCCCGTTTGAAGTTCTACAATATTCTGCGGAACGTGTTTATAAATAAAAGATTTTTTGTATGCATTTCGCATAATATTAAGTACTTCATCCTTGTTTTCAGATGTTACCTTAATAATATCCACACCTTTATTTTTTAAACC
>Ga0310786_10003764_pt1 | contig 21734 bp, 17 predicted proteins | sample AusTroGonzalo_MG_FD_203881 | JGI IMG/M metagenome (GOLD analysis project Ga0310786, IMG submission 203881) | Bovine rumen microbial communities from tropical cattle in Woodstock, Queensland, Australia - Gonzalo_03 (v2) (version 2) | ecosystem: Host-associated > Mammals > Digestive system >...
ATGATTGCATACGCCGGCATGAGTGAGCGTCTGCCCAACATCTGCTATTACGACAAGAATGAATATGCCTTCCAGAAACCCTATTCGGACGAGACGGCGAAGATAATGGACGACGAGGTGCTGAAGCTCATCAACGAACAGTACGAGCGTGCCAAGCAGATTCTGACGGAGCATGCTGAGGGGCATGCCCGGCTGGCTCAGTTGCTGGTAGACCGTGAGGTCATCTTTGCCGATGACGTGGAGACTATTTTCGGCAAGCGTCCTTGGACGAGCCGTGCCGAGGAGCTCTTGGAGGCACAGCAGCGTGCCGAGGCTGAGGCCATGGCAGAGCGACGTGCCAAGGAGTTGGAAGCTAAGGAAGGGAATAGTGAAGAAGGGAAAAGTGAAGAGTGAAAAGGGAAAAGTGTTAAGTAAAAATCTGCTACCGCTATGAAGAATCTCATCATCAGAACGATTACCGGCGTCATCTTTGTGGCTGCCATCGTGGCCAGTTTCCTGCGCCCTGAAGCCATGGTACTGTTGTTCAGCATTGTTACGGGCATGACCATCTGGGAGTTTACCGGACTGGTGAACGACGAGTGTGAACAGGTTTGTGTCAACCGTTTCATTACGACGGTGGCCGGAGTCTATTTCTTCTTTGCCATGACGTACTTCTGCAGCGACCTCTACGGGGGTGCCGCCAAGTCGGTGGTGTTCATTCCTTACCTGGTCACCATCATCTACCTGATTGTCTCCGAGCTGTACCTGCGACAGGTCAATCCCATCAACGACTGGGCATACACCATGCTGTCGCAGATGTATATCGCCCTGCCGTTCTCGCTGCTGAACGTGCTGGCCTTCAATGCCACGCCTGAAGGTACGGTGGTGTTCAACTCCGTCCTCCCGCTCTCGGTGTTCATCTTCCTGTGGGTCAACGACACCGGAGCCTATTGTACCGGGTCGCTGTTGGGGCACCACAAGCTCTTCCCGCGTATCTCGCCGGGTAAGTCGTGGGAGGGAAGCATCGGCGGTGCCATCTTCGTGCTGGCTGCTGCTTACGCTATCGGCTATTACGACAACACACTGATACTCGATGGTGACAATACTGGAAGAGGTATGCTCTCGCTGCCTGCCTGGCTTGGTCTGGGGCTCGTCGTGGTCGTCTTCGGTACATGGGGCGACTTGGTGGAGAGTCTCTTCAAGCGTACGTTAGGCATCAAGGACTCTGGCAACATCCTGCCCGGACACGGTGGTATGCTCGATCGTTTTGATTCGTCGCTGATGGCCATCCCCGCCGCCGTCGTCTACCTCTACACCCTGTCGATGTTTTAATAAAGGTAAAAAATAAAAGTAATAAAGACCAACATGAAGAAGCTTCTGACCGTTATTCTGTTATGTGTGTGTACATGTTTTGCACACGCTATTGATCCTGTGAAGCAGTATGGACAACTGCAAGTTAAAGGAGCACAGCTCTGTGACCATCGGGGTAATCCTGTCATCCTGCGAGGCGTCAGCTTAGGTTGGCACAACCTCTGGCCCAGGTTCTACAACAAGAAAATCGTGCAGACGCTGAAGCTGGACTGGCACTGCTCAGTGGTTCGTGCCGCCATGGGCATCATGATAGAGGATAACTACTTGGAGAATCCTGAATATGCCATGCAGTGCATGACACCCGTCATCGAGTCGGCCATCAAGGAGGGCGTCTATGTCATCATCGACTGGCACTCACACCTCACCAAGACAGAAGAGGCCAAGAAGTTCTTCGGCGAGATGGCGCTGAAGTACGGCAAGTATCCGCACGTCATCTACGAGATATACAACGAACCTGTGGAGGACACCTGGAGCGACCTGAAGAAATATGCTGTCGAGGTCATTGGCGAGATACGCCGCTACGACCCTGACAACATCGTGCTGATGGGCTGTCCCCACTGGGATCAGGACATCCACCTGGTGGCTGAGAGTCCGCTGACGGGTTTCGACAACATCATGTATACCGTCCACTTCTATGCTGCCACCCATGGCGACTACCTGCGTGAGCGTACCGAGACAGCCGTCAAGAAGGGCATCCCCGTGTTCATTAGCGAGAGTGGAGCCACCGAGGCTTCCGGCGACGGCAAGATAGACCCGGAGAGCGAAGAGCAGTGGATAGGCATGTGCGAGCGGTTAGGCATCAGCTGGGTGTGCTGGAGCATCAGCGACAAGAACGAGAGCTGTTCGATGCTGCTACCCCGTGCCACGGCGACTGGTCCTTGGGCTGACGATGTCATCAAGGTCTACGGCAAGCTGGTCAAGGGACTGTTGGAAAAGTATAATCAGTAAGGATTAATGAATTGGAAATAAAGGAGTTAAGAATATGAATAAGGACGAACTGGTAACGAAGAACATGGGTTATGTGGTGACGCTGGCACGCCAGTACAAGAGTGACATCCTGACCACAGACGACCTCATCAGTGAAGGAAGCATCGGCATGATGAAGGCTGCCGAGAAGTATGATCCCTCCCGAGGGAAACCTTTTGTCACCTTTGCGGCTCCCTATATCCGCCGCAGCATAGAGGCTGCCATCAGCCGTGCAACAGGTGAGGCGCCCGTCCTCTCGACCGACGAGTCGCTGCCCATCGGCAGCCAGAACAACTACACACTGCTCAACGTTCTGGAGGATGTTAATGCCAAAAAAGCTGACGAAGACATGGAGCGTGCCACCCTTTCCGACGAGCTCATCCACGCCATGACCGTGCTCAACGAACGTGAGCAGGCCGTCGTCGTCCGCTACTACGGCGTCGACAGCGAGCGTCAGACCATGGCAGAAATTGGCGAAGCTCTCGGACTCAAGCGTGAGCGCGTCCGTCAGATTCGCGACACCGCCGTTCGCAAGCTGCGCCGTGCCTCCTTGCACCAGCTGGCAGGATAATCCGTCATCGACAACGAATAGATAAAATGAAAACAATGAAGATTTGGAGACTCGCCTTTGCGATGCTTGCTGCTTTCTCCCTCGCCTCTTGCAGCGACGACCCTGATGGGAAGTGGGACCCTATGGTTTGGAAAGCAGAAGTGCCAGTACAGACAACTGAGGGTGTTTATACTGTTTCCGAAACAGGAACGGAGTTCACTTTCTCTTGCAAAAACTATTCAACTCCCTGGATAGAGAATGCCGAATCTAACGGAGAATACTATTACCCACCTCGTGAAGCGAATGACTATCATACGATAACGACAGATTGGTTTAAGGCCGAGACAAGCAGCAATACATTGAAGGTTGTTTTCGAGTCCAATGAAACAGCGGAAGAAAGACCACTACAACTGACAGTTACAGCAGGCGACATCTTCTACACCTTTAAGTTCAAGCAATCGGCAAACAAATGAAGCGATCAGGAATAGCTTCCCTAAGGTCATTAAAGTCAAACAATAACACTAATAACACAATGTCAGAACAATTGATTTCCCAAGATAGAATTGCAAGCTCAGGCGAGAAAAATAGAATAGATTTCTTTGACTTAGCCAAGGGTTTCTGCATTTTTCTTGTTGTTATCTATCATGTCTCGGTTCGCTATGAAGTAGAGCTACCGGCCAGTAATATCATGAAATCAATTAGATTGCCATTGTATTTTTTCCTATCCGGTTGTTTTTTTAAGACTTATGGCGGATTGCTGGATTTTGTTATACGAAAGCTAAATAAACTGTTGTTGCCATTTGTGTTTTGGTTCTTATTCTCATTTCTTTTTGCTTTTTTCCTGTTTGTCTTTTTTGATATACAGTATTTCACTACTTTTTATCAATTGAATATCCATTCAGTAGTAGTCAATACGCTCCATGGTGATTACCCGAACGTTTATGTATGGTTCCTGCTTTGTTTGTTTTGGGTGAATCTTATATTCTATACAAGCCATTTGCTGTCTGGGAAGTTTGATAAAAAGCTACAACCGTTAGCAATAGGATTGCTTTCTATAATCATTGGTGTGGTGGGGGTCACTTTCAGCAATTATGGCATAGAGGTGCCATTTTATATAGATTCCGCATTTACATCTGTTCCTTTTTTTGCCTTTGGCTATTATTCCTTTAGGTTCACAGCATTAGCTAAAAAGAACAAGATGGACAAATGGATACCGCTGTTTGTTATCCTTTTCGTTTTATTTTTGTATTTTGTGGCCCCTAAATATGACTTGAGATCCAATAGTGGTATAAGTTACCAGAATGTTTGGCTGATTTATTTATGTGGTTTTTTAGGTGTGCTTAGTGTTGTCCTGTTATCAAAAATGATTCGTAAACTACCCTTGGTTAGTTTTTGGGGGCGGTATTCTATAATGATACTCGTAAGTCATGGGATCGTGTTCAAGTTTGTATCTGTTTTGATTTCCAGTTCTATAAGCAAAATCATTGAGATGAATTCAGTGGAATTGTTTGTACTTAACTTGTTTTTCACCATGTCAATCTGTACACTTCTTATTCCGTTTATGAAAAAATACATGCCCCATGTTACAGCTCAGAAGGATATTATACCAGTAGGGAATAGATGAATCTCTACCAATATTTTCGGAATATCTCCAATGCCAACCTGAAATTGAAGGGCTACCCATGCTTGTTGGATTCATACCTCGAATGGCATCCAAAGTAGGAACCGCCGTATGCCGAATGGCACGTACGGTGGTGTGAGAGGTCGGTAAACATGAAAGTAGGAGATAAACACCTACGATTAGTGTTTACCTCCTACTCGATTTTTATCCGTCGTGTTCAGAAAATGACGTAGCTGTTGCGACGCTGCATGAAGCAGGCTTCGTGGGCTTCCTGCTGGCAGGCTTGTGCCTCCTCTTCGGTGATGGTGTCGGGACGGTAGGGGTTGCCGTCGATGTTACGGCCTGTCAGGAACTCACACCAGGTGCAGGCAGCGGTATAACGTCCCAAAGTATAGCTGAGGTGTAGGCCGTCGCGGTTCATGATGTCGCCCATGCGGTAACGCATCAGCTGGATGGCCGTGCCGGAGGGGATGATGCGGCGGATGCCTACACCAGGCAGGACGTTGAGCATGGTGCTGATGATGTCGTGGTACATGCGGCGCTGGCTGTTGCCGTATGCGCTGAAGCGGTCGGAGGTGAAGTCGTCGGCGTATGCCCATGTCATGTGCCAGACAAACTCCACATGGAGGTTGCTGGTGTAGCTTTGTACGAGCCGTTTTAGTAGGGGCAGGCTGGTGAAGGTAGTAGGGATGCCAGAATAATGGCTGGCCTGCTGCAGTGAGATGACATCCCATTGTTCGTCGCGGATGATGTTCTTCAGTGTTGTGCCCTTGCGCTCTGACTTGGTACCGCCGACAATCTTGCGGTAGGCGTAGAAGGCACTGTCGCCACGCAGGTTGTCGTAGTGGCGGTCGAGGGTGCAGCCGGGGATGTAGGCATTGCCTATGATTAAAGAGTCGCCTTGTGCCGCTGCTAACTCATACAGATACTGCTCGACGGCATCTTCCGAAAAGCTGTTGCCTATGGCCAGCACCTTGATGAGGCGTGCATGGGCCGCGAAGGTAAGAATGAGTAGCAGTGTGGCCAGAAGGGTTCTTCTCATAGTGGAATGCAAGTGTTTAGAAGTTCCACTTCAACCCTAACGTTGGGTTCCAGAAGAATGTCTTGTCGTTGTAGGTGTTGTAGACGAAGTTGTTGGATATTTCCCACTCCGTACCTACGCTGAAGTGTTCGGTGAGGTTGAACCACAGCTGAGGCTCGGAGAGCACGACCAGACAGCCATGATTGTCAGCTTTCTCGCCGCGCCAGAAATCGATGAATCCGGAGAAGGTCACTTTCTTGTTGAAGAAGTTCAGCCCCCAGACTCCCGTCAGCTGCGCACTGGCATACGAGTGTGTATTGTCGTAGCTCTTGAGCACCTGCTTATACAGCAACTGCACTGACCATGTGTCCGAGAAGTCGGCATTATGGCCGTTGTAGGCGACACCTGCAAGGCCTGCCTGCTGGAAACTTCCCATACGGCTGAGTCCTCCGTCGTACTCGGCATGTAGGGCAAAGGGAGACTGCGTGCCCAATTTGAACTCACGCGATATCTCCGTATAGGCACCCTCCGTGAAATGGCTGCTCAGGTCTACGTCAACGAAGTAGAACCACGAGCCCCACTTGTCGGCCTTGAACTGCTCCAGCGTCGCGGTAACCTTGGAACGTCCGGCTTCTTCGCCGGTATAGATGTTACGACCGAAGTCGTAATGCAGCTGGATGTCCTGCGCACTGGCAGTGAGTGAGAAAACCAGCGTTAAAAGGAAAAATAGTCTTTTCATTGTGTTATTGTTTTAAGAACTTAATCATTTGCTGTGCGGCATTGTCAGGGGTATGGCTCTCTCCTAATCGCCGGTGTACTTCATTGTAGTCATCAAGCATGCGCTTCCGTCTGCTTCCTCCAGGAAGGATGGCGTCCAGCTCGCGCCGGATATTGTCTGTGCTGAACGTCTCTGCCACCAGTTCCCTGACGACCTCGCGGTCGGCGATGAGGTTGACTAACGAGACATACTTGACGCTTAGGATATGGCGCTTCAGGAAACCGGTGAGGTGGGGTAGCGGCGTATAGTAGCACACTACTTGCGGCACACTGAACATGCAGGTCTCAAGTGTTGCCGTACCGCTAGTGACGAGTGCGGCCGTCGCATTGAACAGCAGTTGGTAAGTTGAGCCTGGGTAGAGCGCGGTGACACGATGGCCTTGCATAAACTGCTGGTAGTATTCATGTTCTATGGCCGGTGCGCCGGCAATGACTATCTGGTAGCTGTCTGACAGTGTGTCGGTAGCCTCAAGCATGGCGGGCAGGTTGTCCTTGATTTCCTGCTTCCGGCTGCCGCAGAGAATGGCGATGATGGGGCGCGAAGCTGACAGGACGTTATGGCGCAGGAAGTTATCGTTGCCAATGATGGCTTTCTCCTTGAACTCCTGTACCTCGTTGGCCGTCGGGTTGCCCACATAGTGGATAGGGTAGTGGTGCTTTTTCTCGAAGAAGTCCACCTCGAAAGGCAGAATCGAGAATAGCTCGTCAACATCGCGTTTGATGCTCTTGATGCGGTACTCTTTCCACGCCCATATCTTGGGTGAGATATAGTAGTAGACTTTCGGCTTCTGGCTTTTGGCTTGTAGTTTTTGGCTATGGACGTACTTGGCAATATGGAGGTTGAAGCCCGGATAGTCGACGAGTATGACTGCGTCGGGCTGCCACTCGGTAATGTCCTGCTTGCACCTCCGCATGTTGCGCAGGATGGTGGGCAGGTGCATCAGTACGGGTATAAAGCCCATATAGGCCAGTTCACGATAATGCTTTACGAGCGTACCGCCTTCAGCAGCCATCAAGTCACCGCCGAAGAAGCGGAACTGTGCTTCTCCGTCCAGTTTCTTCAACGACCGCATCAAGTGTGAGGCATGCAGGTCGCCACTGGCTTCTCCGGCTATGAGGTAGTACTTCATGAGAGGTTCCAGTCGTGTAGCAAGTCCATGGCTTCGTAGGCTGTCACGTCAGTGCGGGTAGGCGTGATGGCTATGTAACCATGTTGCAAAGCCCAGTTATCGGTGTCCTCGGCCTCCGGCTCGTCGTTCTGATAGTGACCAACCATCCACCAGTAGTCGAAGCCTCGCGGATGATGGCATTTCGTCACTTCATTCAGCCACGAACCCTTGGCCATGCGGCAGATGCGCACACCTTTGTAGGTGGAAGAACCTTCCAGTAACGGGAAATTGACGTTCAGGCAGATGCCCGCAGGCAGACCGTCTATCAACACCTGCTGTGTAATCTTGCGGATGTAGGACTCCATAGGACGGAAGTCGGCATCAGCCCGATGGTCGCACAATGAGAAAGCCACGCTGGGAATATACTTCATACAGCCTTCCATCGTCACCCCCATAGTGCCCGAATAATGGGTGTTCACCGAGCCGTTGTCACCGTGGTTGATGCCGCCGATGACTAAGTCGGGGCGTCGTGGACATAGTTCTGCCAGTGCCAGCTTTACGCAGTCTACTGGTGTACCGTTGCATGACCAGACGGTTACACCCTCTTCTTGTCTACGCAGTGTCAGCGTCAGAGAGGTGGTGGCAGAGAATGCGCATGCCATACCGCTGCGTGCCCCTTCCGGTGCACATACCAGTACGTCGCCATAGTCCCTCACCATGTCTATCAGGCAGTTGATGCCTTTGGCTTCATATCCGTCGTCGTTGGAAATCAATATCAGTGGTTTCATATTATTCTACTTTTCTTTATAGTTTGCCCTGCTCGCCGAGGTAGGAGTCCTTGAAGCCGAGGAAGTAGAGCACACCGTCCAGTCCGATGGTGTTGATGCTCTGCTTGGCATTGGCTACGACGCGGGGCTTGGCATGGAAAGCAATGCCGAGGCCTGCCTGGGAAATCATGGGCAGGTCGTTGGCACCGTCGCCCACGGCAATGGTCTGGGCCAGATTGACCTTCTCCACTTGTGCGATGAGTTTCAGCAGCTCAGCCTTACGGTGTCCGTCGACAACCTCACCGACATAACGGCCTGTCAGTTTGCCGTCTTCGCCGATTTCCAGCTCGTTGGCATAGACGTAGTCGATGCCGTAGCGACGCTGCAGGTATTCGCCGAAATAGGTGAATCCGCCGCTGAGGATGGCTATCTTGTAACCGCAGGTCTTGAGGATGGACATCAGTCGGTCGACACCCTCGGTGATGGGCAGGTGCTCAGCAATGTCCTGCATGACGCTGACGTTAAGTCCTTTCAGCAATGCCACCCTGCGGGTGAAACTCTCCTTGAAGTCTATCTCGCCACGCATGGCACTCTCGGTAATGGCTCGTACCTGTGCCCCTACGCCATTGCGCTCAGCCAATTCGTCGATGCATTCCGTCTGGATGAGCGTTGAGTCCATGTCGAAACAGATCAGTCGGCGCATGCGCCGGAACATGTCATCCTTCTGGAACGAGAAGTCTATCTCCTTTTCCTGCGACAGCCGCATGAGTTTTTCTTGCATCGTCTGGCGGTCTATGGGTTCGCCGCGCAGTGAGAACTGGATGCAAGCACGGGTGTGCTTGTCTAACTGCTTGATGCTTCTACGGCCTGTCAGTCGTACAATGCTATCGATGTTCAGCCCTTGGTCGGCAATGATGCGGGTGGCCGCCTCTATCTGACTGGCTTCCAGCTGACGTCCCATGACCATGAGGATGTAGCGGTTCTTGCCCTGATGACCCACCCAGTCTTCGTATTCATCGTCGCTGATGGGTGAGAAACCGATGTTGACCCCTAATTCGGTGGCCTTGAACAGCAGTTCCTTCATGGCAAAGCCCGATTTGCTGTCGTCCATGCGGATAAGGATGCCTAACGACAGGGTTGAATGGATGTCAGCCTGTCCGATGTCAAGTATCAGCGCGTCGTATTTTGCCAGAATGCCCATGACGCTGGCAGTGAGTCCCGGACGGTCCTGACCGGTGATGCGTACTAATATCTGTTCCTCTTTCATAACGGTAGCATTTTTTTCACTCTTCCCTTTACCCTTATTTCAGGTAGTCTTCAAAGTATTGCGTGATGCGATCGTGTAGATGTACGCTGGCATGGCCACGCATGTTGTGTTCCTCACCAGGATAGGCGAAGAAATCGGGCTGGGTACCGGCTTTGATACATGCATTAAGGAAGGAGAGACATTGTTGCGGTACGACGATGTTGTCGTTATAGCCTGTGATGATCTGCAGCTTGCCCTTCAGGTTCTTGGCTTTGTTGATAAGCGATGTCTTGGCATAGCCCTCAGGGTTGGTCTGCGGTGTGTCCATATATCGCTCGCCATACATTACCTCGTACCACTTCCAGTCGATAACAGGACCTCCTGCCACACCCACCTTGAACACGTCGGGATAGTTCAGCATGAGCGAGATGGTCATGAAACCACCGAACGACCATCCGTGGATGCCGATTCTGTCGGCATCAACATACGGCAGCGAACGAAGGTAGTCCACACCCCTCATCTGGTCTTGCATCTCTATCTGCCCTAATTGGCGGAAAGTCACCTGCTCGAAGTCCCTGCCACGGCTCTCACTGCCGCGATTGTCGAGGATGAAGAGTACATAACCCTTCTGCGCCATATAGGTCTCCCAGGGACGACTGTACCAGTGCCATGCGGCCTCTACATTGTGGGCATGCGGTCCGCCGTAGACGTAGATAACGGTAGGATATTTCTTCGTGGGGTCAAAGCCGTGGGGCTTTACCATGCGGAAATACAAGTCTGTCACGCCGTCGGCAGCCTTGATGGTACCATTTTCAAAAATGGGTTGCTGGTAGTCTGCCCAGGGATCTTCAGCGGTGAGGAGGCGTTGGGCGTTCCCAGCGGTTTTGCCGTTAGAAAAACTGACCACGTCGATGTTACGGGGTACGTCCGGTTCTGTGTATTTGTCGTAGAACCACTGGCCGCTTTCTGAAGGTACGGCATGGTGGGAGCCGCGCCCATTGTCAAGCAGGGTGCGTTTCCCCGTGGCAATGCTGACGGCATAGGTGTTGTGTTGGATGGGATTGGCCTCGTTGCTGGTGATGAGAATGCTCTTCTGCTTTGTGTTGAAGCCCAGCACGTCCTGTACAACCCAAGGTCCGCTGGTAAGCTGTTTCAGCATTTTTCCATCCTTGTTAAATAAATACAGGTGGTTATAGCCGTCGCGCTGACTCTGCATGATGAACTTCGAGGCATCCCATGGCAGGAACTGGATGGGTTTCATCGGCTCAACGTATTTGTCGCTGGTCTCACGGTAGAGTTCTGCCTTCCGTTCACCGGTTGCGGCATCATAGCTGACAAGGCGGCAGTCGTTCTGGTCACGGTTCAATTCGAACATATAGACTGTCTGTCCATCAGGGTTCCAAGCGATGTTGGTGAAGTAGACGGGGAGATTGTCAGTGGCAGAACCACTGACCACTGTGGAAGAGACGGGAGTCTTCAGGTAAATCGTTTTGTTTGTGGCTAAATCATAGATGCCGACTGTGACGGTGTGTGATGTCATGCCGGCCATCGGGTATTTGTCGGGCTCGTAGGTGGCTACTCGCGGGAAAATGTCAACTTGCGGATAGTCATTCACCATGCTCTGGTCCATGCGATAGAATGCCAAGCGTTGACCGTCCGGACTCCAGAATGTTCCCTTGTTGATGCCGAACTCGTTGCGGTGTACGGATTGTCCGTATACAATATCACGGCTGCCATCCCGGGACAGCTGATCCTTATGACCCTCTCCATCGACAACAAAGAGCTGATGGTCCTCTACATAGGCGGTTGCCTTTGATACGGGGTTCCAGTCGTTGGCAGTTTGTCCAGAAATACTGTCTTGCCACACCACCTTGTGGGCTTTGAAGTCTACGAGGATGAATGCTTTCTTGTTGCCCACAGCCACTATAGGTTTGTCGGCATAGGGGAAGGTGGTATTAGTCAGTTGACGCACGTAGCGATTCTCCTCTTCATCACTGTCAGCCCAGCGATTGATGTCGTCGAGGGTGAAGAGCAGATTTTTCTGGCCCGTCTTGACATCAATGAGGTTACACTCCTCAACATCCGTCTGCACCAGCTGGTCGCCCCACCATGTCAACCACAGGTTCTTGGGTTGCAGGTTATGGTAGTTGTTGCCGCCTCTGTTGAGGTCTTCCAGTGTAAATAGACGTTGTGACTTCATCGGGAGGGGTAGGGTGAATAATAGGGTCAATAGGGCTAATAAGGCTTTAGTCTTCATCATCGTTAAATCTCCTGTTCTTTTTGCCGTAGTCGGTACGGCCTTCCTTGAATTGTCTTCTTGCATCCCGGGCATCCCTGACATCTCGGCCATTTTTCTTGTCGCGGTTGTTTCTTCCGTCGCGGTTGTTTTTGCCGAAACGGGAGTTCCTGCCGTCCTGTCTGTTTCGATTGTCTCGGTTCTCCCTGTTGTCCCGTGGAGTTCTGTTGTCTCGCGGGGGTCTGTTATCGCGGTTTTCCGTGGGCTTCCGCTCAAATGAGTGGAACTTGAAGTTGCGGATGTCGGACTCTTCGTTCTCTTCCTGTTCGTCCAGCCGCTTCTTGAACTCACGTTCTTTCTTGAAACGGTGTTTCTCAGCCATCTGGCGCTTCTCCTCTTCAGTCTTCACTGTGCCGCCTTCGGAACGGAACTCACGCATCTTACCGTCGAACATCTGGTATTTGCGGAACTCACACTCCAGCGAACCGTTGAAGACAGGAATCTTGATGGAGGGCTTCAGGCCTATCTGGTCGAAACATTCCTCGCGGTAGGAAAGAATCCATGCATCGTTGCCCGTAAACTGGTGCTTCAGGCGTTCTCCAATCATCTTGTAGGTTCCTAACAGGTCGGGTGTCGAGATACGCTCACCATAGGGCGGATTCGTCACCAGGAGGCTCTTTTCCTTGGGTTGTGTAAAGTCCTTGAAGTCTTGCTCTGTGACGGTGATGTCGTTGGAAAGACCAGCTGCCTTGACGTTCATACGAGCTGTGTTGACGGCTTTGATGTCGATATCGTATCCGTAGATATGATGCTGGAAATCATGCTCTTGCGAGTCATCGTTGTATATTTCATCAAATAGTTCCTTATCAAAGTCTGGCCACTTCTCGAAGGCAAATTCCTTGCGGAATAATCCCGGTGCCATGTTGTGGGCAATGAGTGCAGCCTCTATCAGCAGGGTACCGCTACCGCACATGGGGTCGATGAAGTCGGTTTCGCCGTGCCAGCCTGTCATCAGTATCATGCCGGCTGCCAGCACCTCGTTCAGTGGAGCCTCCACTGACTCCTGCCGATAGCCGCGCCGATGCAGACTCTCTCCACTGGAGTCTAAGCAGAGGGTACACTCGCTTTGTCCTGGTGCCACATCGGCAATATGGATGTGCAGGCGGATGTCAGGGTTCGAGATGCTGATGTTAGGCCGTTTGCCAGTTTTCTCACGGAACTGGTCGACAATGGCATCCTTCACCTTGTAGGCTACAAACTTGGAGTGCCTGAACTCGTCGGAGAAGACTACCGAGTCCACGGCAAACGTCTTATCCAGTGCAAGGTACTCTTCCCAGTTGACATCCTTCACACCCTCGTAGACGTCGTCTGCCGATTGTGCACGGAAGTGTTTGATGGGTTTCAGTACTCGGATGGCTGTATGCAGTTGAAAATTGGCGCGGTACATCATCTCCTTATCCCCTGTGAAGGTTACCATACGGCGTCCTGCCTGTACGTTTTCAGCGCCCAACTGCTGCAGTTCTTTCGCCAAGACAGGCTCAAGTCCCATAAAGGTCTTGGCGATCATTTCAAATTGCTGTGTCATGATGTATTTTAATAAATATGGTGCAAAGATACGAAAAAAAGTGAAAAGTGAAAAGTGAAAAGAAAAAAAACATGGGCTTTTCTTCATTATTCCATTTCTTTTGTGTAATTTTGCCCTTCGTTAGATTAAAAATGAGGTCATGACCATAAGTAGTAGTATGCTTCTTTTTGTGCTCAGTGACTTGCTGCAGCTTGAAATTCTGACGTGGATTGTCGGGGTTCCCCTTTTGCTGTTTGCTGTGTATCTCCTGTATCGTCAATATCGCCAGTTCCGTAGTTTACAGGATGAGTTGGTTCAGCTGAAGAAGATGAGACGTCACTCGATAGAGTATGAAATGGTGCTGAAGGCGATGAAACTCGCCATCTGGCACGTGGACGTACCGACGAAGACCATCACCTTTGAGAGCGATTATCGTGACTTCACCGACAGCATTACACCGCCGCCGGGTTCTTTGGTACAGGATGTCATCAATATGCTGGAACCTGAGCATCAGGACAATGTGTCAAAAGGTATGGCAGACATGATGGACGGATTATCAGACGATTTCCAAGTACAATATCAGGTACGGGTGCCACATGGCGACCATACCTATTGGAGCGAGAGCTATGCTGCTGTTGACAAGCGTGACTTCAATGGTAAACCGCTGACAATAGTGGGCACGTCGCAGCGCATAGACCGTCGTAAGGAGATGCAGCATGCCCTGCAGGAGGCACTGGACCGCGCAGAGGAAAGCGACCGTCTGAAGTCGGCCTTCTTAGCCAATATCAGCCATGAGATTCGTACGCCCCTTAATGCCATTGTCGGTTTCAGCGATGTGTTGCCGATGGTGGAGGACGAAGAGGAGCGTCAGCATCTGGTAGGACTCATCAGACAGAACAATACCCAGCTGTTGCGTCTCTTCGACGACATGGTCAGTATGTCGAAGCTGGAAGCCCGGGCCGATGGTGCTGTCAATAATACCCGTTTCGACCTGCGTCCCCTGTTTACAGAACTGATAGAAAAGTATATCTCCCGTTCACAAGAGACTGGCGTGACTTTGGAGATTGTCGATGCAGAGCGTCTGCCTACGCTCACAACCGACCGTGACCGGTTACGTGAGATTCTGAACCAATACGTGAACAATGCTTTAAAGTTCACTACTGAGGGCAAGGTTTCCTTGGGCTGCACGGTCCACAACGACAAGGTGCGTATTTGGGTGCGTGACACGGGTAAGGGCATTCCCGAAGAATGGTGTAACGAAAAACTTTTCGAACGTTTTGTCAAGATTGACGAGTTTGTTTCCGGAACTGGTCTGGGTCTGAGCATCTGTCGCCGTCTGGCTCAGATGCTGAAAGGCGAGGTCGGTGTGGAGTCGAAGTTAGGCGAGGGCTCCGTTTTCTGGGTACAGCTGAACGACAATAATTAATGTAGGACAACGACAAATTAATGTATATGAACCGGTTTCTACTTTTTACGCTTTTTACCATATTCTCAATATCTTTGCAGGCTCAGGAGAAGTTGACAGGCTATGCCATCGACGACGTGACAGGCGATAGCATTGGTTTCGTCACCGTACAGTATAAGGGAAAGAATGTGACAACCATGTGCGACCACCGTGGCTTTTTTTCCATTTCCAAGCATGTGGGTTGGAAGCTTACGTTCAGTGCGGTGGGCTATAAGGCACGAACGATGACCATTAGTGCCGGCGACCATCGTCTGTTGGTGGCTCTGAAGCCCGACAACAAGATGCTGAGCGGTGTCACTGTCAAGTCGAAGCGTCAGCGCTATCGTCGTAAGGGTAATCCTGCCGTGGAACTGATGCGTAAGGTGATTGACCACAAACGCAAGACCGACCTCTCGTTGCGTGACTTTTATCAGTACACGAAATACCAGAAGCTGACGCTGGCGCTGAACAACATCACCCCTGACATGATAACCGACCCGAAGTTTGCCAAGTATCCCTGGCTGACAGGACAGGTGGAGAAGTGTGAGCTGACAGGAAAACTCATCCTGCCTGCCAGTGTCGACGAGACAGTGACGCAGAAGGTGTACCGCCGCGATCCGCACGATGAGAAGGAGATCGTCATCGGACAGAAGTCCACGGGTGTTAACGACTTCTTCCAGTCGGGCGATATCCTGAATGTGGGTACCAAAGACATCTTTACCGATGTGAATATCTACGACGACCAGGTACGTATCCTGCAGCATCCCTTTACGTCGCCCATCGGCAAGGGAGCCATTTCCTTCTACCGCTATTACATCGAGGATACGCTGAAGGTTGACCGCGACTCCTGTATCCACGTACACTTCCTGCCCAACAACCAGCAAGACTTCGGCTTCCGTGGTGACCTCTATATCCTCAAGGACTCGTCGTACCAGGTGAAGCGTTGCGAGATTATCCTGCCCAACCATACAGGTGTCAACTTTGTCGAGAGCTTGCGCATCGTACAGGAGTTCAATCCGCTGCCTACCGGTGAGTGGGTATTGACTGTTGACGATATGGTGGTGGAACTTGTCATGTTCGAGTTTGCCCACAAAGGCGTTGCCATCCGTACCACGCGATTGTCGGACTATGCCTTCGACCCCATTCCCAACCGCCTGTTCAAGGGACGTGAGAAGACAACAGTTGACCCTTACGCAAGCATGCAGACCGACGAGTTCTGGCAAGAGCACCGTAAGGTGGAGCTGACGAAGAGCGAGGCATCCATGGGTGGTTTCCTTGAAGGTATACAAAGCATGGGTATCTTTAAATATGCCATCTTCGCACTGAAAGCGCTGATTGAGAACTATATTGAAACCAGCGAAAACAGCCGTTTCGACATCGGACCGTTCACCTCGATGATCAGTTCCAACTTCATCGACGGCTTGCGTCTGCGAATAGGTGGCCAGACCACTGCCAACCTGTCGCCGCACCTCTTCTGGAAAGGTTTTGTGGCAAGGGGTATGAAGAGCCATAAGACCTACTACGACAGTGAATTGACGTGGTCGCTCAACCGTAAGAAATACCTGCCGGACGAATTCCCGAAGCGTAATATTGTCTTTAATTCCTCCTATGATGTCTGCTCGCCTTCGTCGAAGTTTGCAGAGAATGATAAGGACAACGTCTTTACTTCATGGAAGTGGACCTCCGACAACCAGATGATGTTCTATAACCGGCAGCAGCTCACTTTTGAACGCGAGGAGGTGTGGGGACTGCGCAGTTTAGTCAGCCTGAAGACTGAACAGAACGAGGCTACAGGCCGCATGTACTTCACGCCGTTGACTTATCATCCGATAGTGAATAGCGAAGAGATTGCCGATGTGGAGCCCCCTTCTGTCAAAATCCGTACCACTGAGTTGAAGATGGAGCTGGAGTTCAGCCCCGGTGCCCTCTATTCGAACTTGAAACAGCGGCGTGTGAAAATCAACCGCGAGGCTCCTATCTTCCGCCTCAGCCACACCATTGGCTTTGACGGACTGCTGGGCGGTGAATACCACTACAACTACTCCGAGGCTAGCATCTTCAAGCGCCTGTGGCTATCCAGCTGGGGACGCATTGACGTCTATACCCGTGCTGGTATCCAGTGGGACCAGGTGCCTTATCTGATGCTCTGCCAGCCGGCAGCCAACCTGTCGTATTTCAGCCAGAAGCAGACCTTCAACCTCATCCGTAACATGGAGTTTATGAACGATCGTTTCTGGAGTGTTGACATGAACTGGGACATGCAGGGGAAGATATTCAACCGTCTTCCGTTCATCAAGAAGCTGCATTGGCGTGAGTACATCGGAGCCAAGATGCTGTGGGGAGGACTGTCTGACAAGAACAATCCGCTGTTGCCGCAAAATGCTAACAGCACGGTGCTCATGTATTTCCCCGACGAGTCGTGTATCATGGATCCCCACCGTCCTTATTATGAGATATCGTTAGGCATCCGAAGCATCCTGCGCTTCTTCCAGATAGAGTATGTACGCCGTATGAACTACAACGAACGCCCCAATGGCACCAAGCACAGCGTGCGCTTCGGATTCACCATGATGTTCTGACGGGAACATTTTAAGACTTTCGTCCTAATTCTTTCTGACGTTCAGCCCTTGGGTATGTATATCGCCTGAGCCGCTGATGGAGTTGGTGTGCTCAGTGACCTGTCCGCTCACCGTGATGTCGCCGGAGCCTGCCACACGGGTAGCCAGCGTTCCGCACTGTTGCAGATCGAGCTTGATGTCACCGGACCCTTTCACCATGGCGTAGGTGGCACCCACCTTCTCCTGATTCATCTTGACGTCACCTGACCCCACGAGGCTGATGTTGGAGTGCTGGGCAACAATGTGCTCTACCACGATGTCGCCGGAGCCTATCAGCGAGACGTTTGCCTTGTCGCAGACAATGTCCTGGAAGTTGATGTCGCCGGAGCCCTTCAGCTCAATATCCAGCTGGTCGGTGTCTATCAGCCGTTTGGCTTCGAAATCGCCTGAGCCTTTCAGTTCAATGCCTAAGAAGTCGGGTGAGGTGACATAGACCGTTACGTCCTCGCTGTCAACGATGCCGAAATGCACCAGTTTGTTCTCTCCCTTCATGCAGACCACTAACTTGCCGTCCTCCACACTTGTCTCCACGTCGCCGATGACTTCTTTCGGGGCTTTCACCACTACGGAGAACGAGTCGGCCTGCTGATACTTCACGTCTAAGGAACCGAGTAGCTCGATGCGCTCAAAGCCTTTCACGCTCCTCATTTCTGAGGTCAGATTCTTCTGCCTCTGCAAGTTGTGTACATTCAGGCACGACGAGAATAGGGTCAGTGCCAACGCTGCTAATACAAAATCTTTCTTCATCATAATCAGTTCTTTTTATTTTTAACGTCTACGTCAACTTCTAACTTTTATCTCTTAGACGCTCTGCAGGATGGAAAAGTTGCAAGGGGATGAAAAAAATTAGGAATGTCTCACGACATTCCCAATCCCATTTTCTAACTAACTTATTATCAACTATTCATTACTCATTCTGAATCACGCTGCAAAGTTACATACTTTTTATACATTTTGGAGCAAAAACATGTGAAAAAACCACGTAAACGTTTGCGACTTCAGACTTTTTTTTGTAACTTTGCACTCACTAACTAACTATTTATTATGGTGAACAAAAAGCAACATAGGACTTCATTGAAAGATTTGGCACGTGAGTTAGGCGTCAGCATCGCCACCGTCAGTCGTGCCCTGCGGAGTTCGCCGGAGATTGGCCGTGAAATGCAGCAGCGGGTTAAGGAACTCGCCAAGAAGATGAACTACCGTCCGAACCCCTTCGCTCAGAGTTTGCGTAAAGAGGCCCCTAAGGTTATTGGTGTCGTGGTGCCCAATTTGGTGACCCACTATTACGCTGCCGTACTTGACGGCATTGAGTCTGAGGCTCGTCGGTTGGGCTACAGTGTCATCAGTGCCAACAGCCACGAGAGTTTCGAGGATGAGATCCATGCCGTCGACAACTTCATCGGTCTGCATGTAGAGGGCATCATCGCCTGTCTGGCACAGACAACAACCGACTACAGCCATTTTGAGGAGATTGCCGACATGAGCATACCTCTGGTGTTCTTCGGTAGGACCTGTCTGACGGATCGCTTCAGCAGTGTGACTGCCAACGGTGATGAAGCTGCCCAGTTAGCTACGCAGCACTTGATAGAAACCGGCAGCCGTCGTATTGCCTTTATCGGAGGACCTAACCACCTTGACATGGTGCGTCGGCGCAAACACGGCTATTTAGAGGCATTGCGCGACAACCATATTCCCATAGACCGCGACCTGGTGGTGTGTGATAAGATTGACTATCAGGTGGCTCTTGATGCTACGGAGAGGTTGTTGAAGAGCGACAAATGTCCTGATGCCATTTTGGCCTTTAACGACATCATTACGTTTGCTGCCTTTACCGCCATTAAGAACTGCGGACTGCGCATCCCCGACGACGTGTCACTCATCGGCTTCACCGACGACGAGCATGCCTCCTATGTCACTCCCCGTATGTCGGCCATCCAGGACCAGTCGCACCTGATGGGTGTTACCGCCTGTCAGCTGTTGTTGAAGAGTATCGGTGGCGATACTAAGGTCTACAAGAAGATAGTGCCCCAGCAACTCGTCATCCGTGAAACGTCGGCAAAGCACAAGTAACGGAATCTTTCCTCGTCTTGGCATAGCTCAATCTAAGGAACCGTTCCCTTTTTACTTTTCCCTCTTCACTCTTTCTGGCGTACGTCAAAGTTCTTGCGGGATTCGTCGTTGATGATGCGACTGGCTTTTTGACCATCGAAACGCGTCGGACGAATGATGAAATCTGGCGCGTTGAAGGAAAAGAAACGGTCGCGATAGAAAAGACGCGGATGGCGCTGAGGCAGCATAAAGGCCTTGCTGACAATGCCCTTGGCATCGACGTGGCAGAAATAGGGACGTGTGAAGAGACCGTCGTCGCGACGGGAGCTGAGCACAAGCCAACGGGAGTTGGTGCTCCAGTTGTGGAACGATTCGGTATCGTTTGAGTTTGCACCAGTCATGGGATAGCTCTCTCCTGTAGAGAGGTCATGGAGGTAGAGGTCGGCCTCGTGATGCCAGATGCTGAACTGTCCGTAGTCGGAGAGCGTATAGCACAGGAAACGTCCGTCGTAGGAGGGACGGGGGAAGGATATGGACTTATGCTGCGCCTCGGCATCGATGATGGTTTCTATCTGGTTGCCGAAAGTGCCTGTAGCAGGATCGAAATCGATACGGCAGAGGTTGTAGTGGAGAGAGTCGAGCTGATGACTGCCCTCCGGAAGTGCGCGGGCTGCGCAGAACCAGAGCGAACGCCCGTCTGCTGAGAAAACAGGATAGGTCTCATAGATGGAATCTTGCTTGAGCAGGGGCGACAGCAGGAGCTCGTTTTTCTCGACATCGTAGACTTGAAGGTCAGAGGCGGTGTCGAAAACCTCAATACGGTTGCGATGGGCGCTATGGAACAGCTGGCTTGTGGCATTGGTGGAATAAGCAATATAACGGCCCGAAGGATGCCAGTAGGGATAGACGCAGAATCCGAGCGTCTGGTCGGTCTTGGTGTTGTAGGCCATGAGGGGGCTATCGTCATGACGCAGCAGTGTGGCACCGTGCGGTCCACGAATATGAAGGCTCAAATCAGCGGGATTGCCGCGATTGAAGCTATGGCAATTGACACAACCCTCGAACTGGGTATTCTCAATCAACGGACGCTCGTCGAACGTGGAGAGGTCGCGTTCGTAGATGCCCATCTTGCTCCATACCTCGTAGCCAGGCTCAATCAGACGGTAGCAGATGCCGTAGTCGATGCTGTCGGGGCTGACATAGATGGAGAAAGGACGATAGGTGTGCCAACCATCATCATATTTAGCCGAAACGGTGACACTGAGCGAGTCACCACAGTTCTGAGAGAGCAGCGTGTGCCAGTCGTCAATGTCGAAGTCGACGGCCTCGTCACCCTGACTGTGCAGGTTGTGTCCTTTACTATCTGTAATAACAGCATCAATACACAGTGCTGTCTCATCAGTCATGCCAAAGTTGAGTGGGGCAATATTCACGGGTATGGAGACACCGAGGTAGTCGGGGTAGATGCGAGGCTGTAGCATCTCCTGCTTTGCATCGTTGACTGTTTCTGTGCAGGCAGCGAGGAACAATAGAAGGATAAAAAGGTAAAAGGGTAAAATTGTATTTCGTTTCATTGCTTATTGGATGTGTTTTGTAGTAATTTGGTATAACGTTCGCGATCACCCGTCAGCATATAGTAGGCCATCAGATACTGATAGGCCAGGTGGTTGTCGGTGTTGCTGAAATAGAGGTCTTCGAGCATCTCGGGTGTCACATGGTCACTGAAGTAAGTATCTTCCTTGTAGACCCATTGGCGTAGACGTCCGTATTCGGGATGTTTGGCTATCGCCTCTTCATTCCCCAGAAGCGGCAATGTCTCGTTGGCCCACTCACGATAGAAGAGGGTTTTCTGCAGCGCTGTGAGATATTTACGTGCTACTTCGTAACTGCCGATAATTAGGTTGGTCTGTGCCAGTCGTTTGTAGCAGCGGCCACTTTTCTGGAAGTCGAGAATGGCTTCCTGAGCCTCGAATACCGTTCGCTGGGCAACATAAACCATACCTAACTGATAGAATGCCTCGGCTGTAGGCATCGGACTGGTCGCGTCGCTCTGGACATCGGGTAGCAACCCCAAGATGCCGTTCTGATTATAGTCGAACAGGTGGTTGACCAGCTGGCCGTGCATGGCCAAAGCCAGATTCTGTACCGTCACGCCGATCTGGTTATTGGGTTTTTCGGTGTTGATGGTTTGAAGGATGCGATTCCATTGCTGGTGGCAGGCCATGAAGTCGTATTGCATCACCTTCTCAGCCTTGAAATTGGCGTTCTTCCAGACAAGCCACCCAAAACCAATTGCTACTACCATCAAGGAGATAAAAGGCACAATAGAGCGGTTCGATACGGTGATCCAACGGTGACAGGCACGGATAATGAATGGGAGGATGATGGCAGACAGCCATGCAGCATAAAGCAGGGT